>Ga0123353_10012036_pt1 | contig 12248 bp, 10 predicted proteins | sample TergutLab28metaG_3_FD_92763 | JGI IMG/M metagenome (GOLD analysis project Ga0123353, IMG submission 92763) | Labiotermes labralis P3 segment gut microbial communities from Petit-Saut dam, French Guiana - Lab288 P3 | ecosystem: Host-associated > Arthropoda: Insects > Digestive system > Gut ... | reverse complement strand
AGACCCTATAGGTCATCTCCGGATCTATTTTAAACTTCATGGTAACAAGTTTTTGCTTTTTATTATTTTCAGGCCATATGTCAGGTTTGGTTGTGGAAATGTCCCGTACGGAAAAAACTTTATTCGTTATCTTTAAATTTTTAATGCGCGACAGCTTGAATATTCTCATATTCTGCCGTGTCAGGCAAAAGCCCTTGATATACCACGCTTTATACTTAAACCACAACTGGACGGGCTCAATGCGGCGGCGGGTCTTTTCACCGGACGTACCGTAATAATCAAATTCAGCGATGCGCCGTTCCAAAATGGCGGTTCTGAAGTCATTGAAAAAGTTATTGCTGGAAAAATTCCAGTCTGAAAAATCCACTTGCAGCCAGTCAGCCGCGCTTTTTTTAAAGAGGGCTGATAATTTTTTTAACGCCTGGCCAGTTTTGGCGGAATCCACCCCGGAAAACACCTGCAAAGCGGACAGAATTTCCTGCTGCTCCTGTTCATTTAAAATGGATTTGCTCAAAACAAATTCCGGCAATAGGCTGATACCTCCGCCCTTGCCCTTTTCGGCATAAACAGGAATATCCGCCAGGCTTAAGGCATCAATGTCCCTGTAAATGGTACGCTGGGACACTCCGAATTTTTTGGACAGAGTTTTTGCGGTAACTGTCTTTTGTTCCAATAATAGATAAACAATTTCAAGCAGCCGGTTTATTTGCATGTTGTTAACCAGAGTAATTATACCACAAAATAGGGCGAGAGGCACGGTGCTGACAAATGCGATTCAATGAAGTACAATTCCCAATATGCAAAATTTATTTGCGGAGATCTTTCTTTCCGGTTTTCGCTTTGCGGCGCTGATGATGATTTTCTATTTGCTCCACCGGCCGCGAACACGGCTGCGAAGTGTTTTAGCCATTGGCATAATGATATTGACTTATCCCATACACCGGTGGTTGTTTTTTGTCAGCGGCGGCAATTTTGCATTAAGCGCCATTTCGGAGACCATATTATTCCTGAGTCTTGCCTTTCTTTGTGAAACAGAGCAGGGTGATTTTATACGCCCCTTAATCAGTGCCCTTTATTATAACGGAATGATTTATCTTATTAATTATGTCAGCGGCAGTTATATCTATGCTTTTACAGGCGCTTTTTCGCCCTCGTTCTCATATTTAAAAGGAATTGAGGGAGCTCTTATTTTGCTCTGGGCGTTTTATTACTACCGGATCGCGCGAAAGATGACTACAAAAGCGCCTCTGTCGTTTTCTTTGCTGACTATTTTGACTCCTATTGTCGGTCTTGTTATCATAATCGTGAGTTCAAGCGCCGCCAGCTCTCTTCTCAATACAGGAATAAATGTATATCTCCATGGGGCATTATTTGGGACGCTTATCATTGTACTTAATATGTGTATTTTTTACCTTTACATAAAGCTTTCTGTTGCACATGAGTCGCTGATTTTTGCCAGGGATCTTGCCCATACTCCGCCCGTTTGGACACCGGAGCAGGGCCTCTCCGAAGCATTTATAGAGAAATTTGAGATTACGCCCCGTGAACGTGAAGTTATTGAAGCAATGTTACATGGAAAGACTGACAAGGAAATTTCTACTAAATTAAATATTGCCGTTAATACGGTACAAGCTCATCTTAAACGAATCTACCGAAAAACCGGCGCGGCTGGGCGTTTCGCTTTATCTGCCCTTGTGCGCGGCGGTTAATTACAGATAACAGCGTTTTAATGCAGAAAACTCCCAAACTAACCGTAAATAGTTACGCAATTCCATCAAATTAACCGTAACCGGTGATTTACCGGACACACAAAAAATCTGATATTCAAATTATCAATTTTTGAAAATTGATAAGGAGAATTTCAATATGAAAAAGCTTGTCGTTTTGTTACTTTTGGTAATTTTTACCAAATCGGTATACGGCCAGGAAGACCCAAAGCAATTACCGATCAATTTCAGCTATTTCGGAGAAACACTTATACATCCGGGATTGGAAATAGGATACGAGAACAATTTTTACAAATGGTTCAACTATACCGCTTCAATAGGAACATATGTGCATCAACGCCATCATTCAGGATTGTTTTTGAATGCCGGTCTTAACTGGCGTTATACATTTTCTATTGGTTATAGTTTGGAATTCGGCATTGGACTTGGATATCTGCATACATGGCAGCATGGCGGAAAAACATACACGGTTGATGATTACGGCAATGTAAGCGAAAAAACAGTCTTTGGCCATCCCAGCTTTATGCCTACAGTTAAAATTGGCATCCTGGGCTGGGATTTGCGAAAGAAAACAGATATTCCCATGCGGATAAATATAGATGCAATAGCTTTTGGACAATTACCTTATAACAACTATTTCATGCCCCATTTTGCGCTTAAAGCAGGAGCGACATATTATTTCAATTTACCGGCAGGAGGAAGATAAGATGAAAAAATTAATTATTTCTTTGGTGTTAGTATTATTCTTTTTTGTTTCATGTGGGGATATTTTTCTTGATAAAGAATATTCAGGCGGAGACTGGTTTTATCTGGATAATGAAGGCGCAGTAATGCCGGTGTGGGTACGGGGCAATACTTCCTCCGGAACTTTTATAGTGTTCCTTCATGGGGGTCCCGGAAACAGTTCAATGACCTATGCTGTTTCTTCAGCGCATAAAAAGCTGCAGAATGATTATGCGGTAGTCTATTATGATCAGCGTTGTTCGGGCATGGCACAAGGTAATCCGAAGCCGGATACATTTACGCTTGAACAATTTGTCGAAGATCTTGATAAGATTATTTCAATAATAAATTATAGATATAATTGCCAGTCAGTTTTTTTACTGGGGAAAAGCTGGGGCGGCGCTTTTGGAACCGCTTATTTATTGGACGATAAGCAGCAAAGCAGAATCAAAGGCTGGATTGAAGAAGACGGGGCGCATAATTTTAAGATGGGTATAGCTCTTTCATCTGAGTGGGTTAAGGAGAAAGCGCAAGAAAAGATAGATAATGATAAAGATGCCAATTATTGGCAAAAACAAATTAATTGGTACAATGGAAAGCCTGATTTATTTGAAACCGGTAATTTAATGCGTCATGGAGGAAACCTTAATGATCTAAACGGTATTTATTATAATTCCTCTAACGATCCAGGGAATTCTTTCCCCTTTGCTTCACCGGTTCCTGTGTTCTATCAATTAACAACTTTATATATAACCAATAATAATAACTTTGATATGAGAAACATGGATTTTACACCAGAGATGCATAAAATTACAATTCCGGTGATGATACTTTGGGGTCGACATGACGGAACACTTCCGGTTACATTGGCTAAAGATGCCTATGATCATGTTGGAACCGATGAATCGCAAAAATATATGCACATTTTTGAAAAATCAGCCCATTGTCCCTCGTTTGAGGAACCGGAATTGTGGCTGAAAAGAATGCGAGATTTTATTGAAAAATATAAATAGGAGTTAATGATGAAGAAGTTTTTTGCAAAATACACGATCCCACTAGTTATATTTGTTTTGTTCGAAATTATTGGAATGACCTTCTGGCTTATTTGGGATACTAAATTTTTTATTTTTAATTTCTCCTATATCGGCTTTTTTGTGTCTCTTGCCGTTGGGCTCATGATAGCGGGAAAAAAGAATGCCAGAATTATTTCCGAATTCGCGGTTGGGCTTTATATGTTTGTTTTCCTGGGGATTGTCCACCGGGAAAACATGCAGCTGGAAGGATTCTTTTACTTTGTAGCTATGGGAATTTTTCAGGCCGCGGTGATCCATTATTTTGTAGCGAAAATCGGAGGGCCTTTTATCTTTGGGCGGGCATGGTGCGGCTATGCCTGCTGGACGGCGATGGTGCTGGATATTCTGCCTTTTAAAACCCCTGCCATGCCGCGTAAAGAGAAACTCAGTGGTCTTAGATGGTTAATTTTTGCGGTGACTCTCGTTTACTTTTGTATTGTGTGGTTTCTGTACCGGGATACTATACAGTTAATAATGTACATCAGTTTTATAGCCGGCAATGTAATATACTATATTGCAGGAATATCCCTGGCTTTTATCTTTAAAGACAACCGTGCTTTCTGCAAGTACCTGTGTCCGGTTACTGTATTTCTGAAACCTGCTTCCTATTTTTCCCTGTTACGGGTTCATTACAGTGAAGACAAATGTATTCACTGCAATAAATGTGTAAAAACCTGTCCGATGAATGTTGATATGCTGGATAACAAGCGAAGCCGAAAGAATGGTACTGAATGTATCCAGTGTTTGCGCTGCGTACAGGAATGTCCGAAGAAGGCCCTTTCGTGGAGTATTAAATTCTGACCATAGATTTCGGTATACGTTATTTAGGGGCAACGCGACCCCTTGACATAAAATTGAAAAAAATCTATTCTTGCGAAATATTACGGAAAAAATATTTTTACGAGGGATACACAATGCGAATAAGGATACTTCATTTAAGCTGAAGCCGCATGCGGCAAGCTGTCATAACGACAGCCGCTTACCTGCTGATTCTATTTAACAGTAAAAAGCAAACAAAGTCGGACATGCGGTTTTCTCATCATCAAGACCCGGTATTAAAAATCGGAAGTCAAAATATAGGAGAATAGTATGTTCATGAGTTTGAACAATGTAAATAGTAAAATGACATTACCCTGGAAGGGCGGAAGGGTCGGATTAATTACCGCAGCTGCGGAGGGCCGTAAATTAAGGCTTCTTGTTTGCTGTGCTGCTACTTTAGGTACCGTAGTTTTTTCACTTGTAAATCCTCAGATAGTCCGCTATACAATTGATTCTGTTATTGGTTCCGCCCCGTTGGAAGCACCGGTATTTGTATCGGGCCTTATCGACAGTATTGGCGGGCTTGGTTCTCTCCGTAATAACATCTGGATTTGCGCGGTTGTTGTTATTATAATGGCGCTTATCGCGGAGTTTTTTAACCTTGTAAGAACTTACACAGGGCTTGAGATTGGGGAAACAATTGCGTGGAAACTGTGGAATAATCTTTACGCGCATATTCAAAAATTGTCCTGGGACTGGCATGTAAAATGCCAGACAGGGGATATTATCCAGCGCTGCACAACAGATGTGGATAACATTCGCGGTTTTATTCAGAACCATTTCAGCGAACTATTGCGGACAATCTTTGTTTTTATTATCGCCGTGGCGATGATGTTTTCCATGGATGTCTATATGTCCCTGATTTCACTTATCCTGATTCCTGTTATTCTGGTTTTTTCCGTATTTTACTTCCGCCGCGTAAGCCGCAACTTCGCGCTGGCAGATGCAGCGGAAGGCATTATGCAGGCTGCGGCTCAGGAAAATTATACTGGAGTGCGGGTGGTCAGGGCATTTGGCAGGGAAGCCTGGGAAGCTGAAAAATTTTCCTCGAAGACCCAAAGCTATGCGAACATCTGGAATGATATCGGAAAGATGCTGGGTGTTTTCTGGGGAGCCGGCGATTTATTAAGCGGCTTTCAGCTTGCGATCATTATAGCGGCCGGTGTTTGGCGCTGCGTTCACGGCGATCTAACCCCGGGATCTTTTATTGCTTTTTACGCCTACTGCAACTGGATGATCTGGCCTATCCGCCAGCTTGGACGCATACTTTCGGATCTTTCCAAAACAAAGGTTGCAACGGATCGCGTTCGGGAAATACTCGCTGCCGAACCAGAAACAGATCCGAGCGACGCGCTTTATCCCGAAATTAAGGGAGAGATTTGTTTTGACAGGGTAAGCTTTGCTTATGGTGAAGCCGGACATGTGTTGCGCGATATTTCCTTCACTCTTAAGCCGGGCGAAACTCTGGCAATCCTTGGGGCGACAGGATCCGGAAAATCATCGCTTGTCCACCTGTTGAGCCGTCTTTATGATTTGCCCGACAATAGCGGTGTTATTAAAATAGACGGAATCGATATACGCCGTATTGCCCGTTCCCATCTGCGGCGAAATATCGGGCTTTGTCTTCAGGAGCCGTTTCTGTTTTCAAAAACTATTCGCGAAAATATATCTGCCAAAGGACAGAGTACACTCCAATCGGGTGGACTTGATGAGAGAATAGAAATGGCGGAACTGCAAAGCGCGGCAGCGGTCGCAATGATACACGAAACCATAACAGGTTTTGCGGACGGTTATAATACCATGATAGGAGAGCGCGGCGTTACTCTTTCGGGAGGACAAAAGCAGAGGGTGGCAATAGCCAGAATGCTTGCGGGAAAAACTCCTGTAATAATTTTTGATGACAGCCTTTCGGCCGTTGATACAGAGACAGACTCCCGTATACGGGCCGCCCTGCGCCATCGTGTAAAAGACGCGTCTCTGCCTGCGACGTCTGTAATAATAATTTCCCATCGTATCTCAAGCCTTATGCAGGCGGATAAAATACTGGTGTTAAAGGGCGGAACTGTTGAAGATATTGGATCTCACAGGGAATTAATGGATAGGGGCGGTTCTTACCGCCGTATTTTTGAACTGCAATCTGCCGGTGCAAACGAAAATTATGCCGGTACTATGGACGAAAAAACAAATGGCTGATTACGAAGATTTTGATTATAACAAACCCATGTCTTTCAGCATCTGGAAAAAGATGTTCCCGTTTATTCTTACCGAAAAGAAGAACCTCTTATATTGCACACTCCTGATGCTCAGCGTAGCTTTTGTGGATGTTGTCTTTCCGCTCCTCCTTGGCTATGCGATCAGAAATAACATTCAAACCCAATCCCTTGACGGAATTTGGATTTTTATTGGTATTATCATTTTTCTTGTGACGCTTCAGGCGTTAAATGTTTTCGGTTTTGTGTCTTTGGGAATAAAAGCAGAGACTGGAATGTGCCGGCAGCTACGGAATGCCGTTTTTCTCAATTTGCAGAAGTTAAGCCTTTCCTACTATAATAAAACTCCCGTAGGCTATTTAATGGCCAGAACCAATTCCGATACCGGGCGTATCGGTGATCTTATCGCCTGGGGGCTTATCGATTTTACATGGTCTATACTTTATTGCGTCGGGGCAATAATCGCCATGTTCCTTGTTCACTGGAAGCTGGCCCTTATTGTCTGCGCTACAATTCCGCTTCTTGTCCTATTAACATGGTTTTTCCAGAGCCGGATTCTCTTTGTGAACCGCATTATGCGCAAGCTTAACTCCAAGATGACAGGCGCAATGAACGAAGGCATCACCGGGGCAAGAACGGTAAAGGTTCTTACAACCGAAGAGCAGAGCTTTAAGGAATATTCCGGTATAACTTCGGAGTACCGCGGCCACGCAACACATATGGCCAGTCTTAGATCTGTATTTATTCCGGCGTCACTTTTTATCGGTACTCTCGGAACGGCGGCTGTCCTTGGCTACGGCGGCTGGGAAATAATTTTCCTTGGAGCTGACCTTGCGGTTCTCGCAATATTTCTTCAATACGCGGGAGGTTTTTTCTGGCCTGTGCAGAACATCGCGAGGATTTTTACGGATTTTGTTTCCACTCAGGCAAACGTGGAGCGGGTCGCGGATCTTCTTGAAAAAAGCCCAGGCATTACCGACAGGAGCGAAGTGATTGAAAAGTACGGTGATACTTTTTCTCCCAAAAGGGAAAACTGGGAGCAAATTATAGGAGATATTGAATTCCGTGATGTTACATTTATGTACCCCGATGGTAATAAAAATATTCTGGAACACTTTAACCTGAAAGTCCCGGCAGGAACCTATGCTGCCATTGTGGGTGAAACCGGCGCGGGTAAATCGACCCTGGTGAATTTGGTCTCCCGTTTCTTTGAACCAACATCTGGTGAAATACTTATTGACGGAAGGGATTACCGCGAACGAAGCCAGTTATGGTTACATAGCGCGTTTGGTTATGTGCTGCAAAATCCTCATCTTTTTTCCGGTACCATACGGGAAAATATTCGTTACGGGCGGCTTGACGCGACGGATGAAGAAGTTGAGAAAGCCGCCGCGATTGTTCACGCAGACAAGATTATAAACAAACTGGAAAAAGGCTTTGATACGGAAGCAGGGGAAGGCGGCGACAGGCTTTCTACCGGAGAAAAGCAGCTTATCTCTTTTGCGCGTGCTGTCCTTGCAAACCCAAGAATTTTTATTCTTGACGAAGCTACAAGTTCCATTGATACCGAAATGGAGATGCTTCTGCAAAACGCAATACATACACTGCTGGAAGGGCGCACCAGTTTTGTTATCGCGCATCGGCTTTCTACCATTCGCAACGCCGATATTATTCTCGTGGTTGAGGAAGGGAAGATAATTGAACGAGGAACGCACGGCGAACTCATGAGAATGTGCGGCCAGTATTACCAATTATACACGCGTCAATTTGAAGCGGAAGCGGAGGATGCCAGAATCTGTACTGCGTTGGGCTAGGAGCCTGTCGGACTTGTAGAAAAGTACATTCATTTTTCGCTGGATTTGGTTTTACGGCGCGAACTGAAAATCGGATAAAAGTGTTTTTCCATATCTACTTTTTTAAAAAACAGTTTTATCACAAGCCGGTACACCAAAAAAGATATAACGATGGAACCTATGAAAATAATTGGCAGTACCCATACGTTACTGCTGGGAGGAAGTATGGGAAAGAGAATTCTACTGTAAATAACAAGAAAAACAATAAAGCAAAGTACGGTAATGAAAATATTAAAGATGGTTCCCATAATAACAAAAAGGAATGTATTGGTTTTTTTATTCATCAAGGCGCCTCTTTTTTCTGGGGAATGATTATCGTTATGAGAAGAATGATACAGCAGACTACAACACTGGAATCGGCGGCATTGAAAGTCGGCCATCTTTCAAGACCAAACAGTCCGTAGAATTTTACGCTGATAAAATCCACTACTCCATCACTCCTGAAAATACGATCGATGATATTACCGATCCCGCCTCCGATTATTCCGGCAATTGCCCAGCGCTGAATCTGGTTGAATTCCACAGTTTTTATATAATACCAGACGAGAAAAGCCAGCACCAAAACAGGAACAACGACAAAGAGAACCAGGCGGAACTGCTGTGGAACATTGTCCCCAAGACTGAAGGCAATGGCTTTATTCCTTACATGGAAAAAAATCAGAAATCCGTTATTAAATACATCTTTGATAAGCGTACCTTGCGGCCAGTTGGCAACAATAATGGCCTTACTTATCTGATCCAGGATTATTACCAGGCCGGTCAAAGTAAAAGGCATTATCAGTTTTTTCTTATCTTTATCCATTCCCTTTTCCTTTTTAACATTACTCACAAACCGGTAGGCACATCAATAAATTCCGCATCCAGAGCGAGCTGATTTACACATTCTTCCATCAGGCGCCTGACACCCCAGACCTCGGTGGAATAGTGTCCCCCGGCGATAATGTTCAAGCGGCCTTCTAGCGCAGGATGATACACCGTATGTGAACCTTCTCCTGTAACGTAAAGATCAAGACCTTGTTCTATGGCCTGAAAAGCTTCGTGCGAGGCGCCGCCTGAGATTACAGCGCAGCTATTGCTTTCTTTTTTTCCAAACGGAAAAACCCCCAGCGGGGGACGACCCATGTAACTTATCCTCTGTACCGCTTCTTCAATAGTCAGGGCTTTGGAAAGATTTCCTTTATAACCTATTTTTCGTCCGTGGTATAAACCAAAAGGCTCCGGATCCTGAATACCGAGGAGTTCCGCCAGAACCGCGTTATTCCCAAGCCGCGGGTGCTGATCCAGCGGAAGGTGAACAGCATAGAGCGCCAGGTTATTTTCAATAAGGAATTTAATTCTTTCCCGGTGGCTTCCGTTCAGGGCGAGAGGTACTCCCCAAAAAAGCCCGTGGTGCACAAAGAGCATCCCCGCCCCGGCATCGGCGGCTCTTTTAAAAACTTCAAGGCCCGCGTCCACTGCAAACGCGATCTTTTCAAATTCCGAGCCGTCGTTATCAACCTGGAGGCCGTTAAGGGATGAGTCTGTATCCGTGAATCCTTCAATATCAAGAATACCGTGGAAAAAATTGTCCAGTTTGCGGGTTGTGAGTGCCATTAATGGGAGTATATATTATTTATTGCGTCCAGCTCAAGGCTGCCTTGTAATCCTGACCCCGGCCGGAAGGGGAGAATCAACAAGCCGTGACGACGTCATGCTTTCGGTTTTCAGAATGTCAGCGGCGAAACGGGTTATGATTGCGGCGGTTAAAGAGGGAGCTTCAAGATTATTTACTACCGGTTTCCGCCCGCCAGAGTAAAGTGTTGTAATGATCGGATGCTTGATTGGGAAATCCGTATAGTCGAGGGGGCTTGTGTTATCTACCGAAGCTAGTAAAGCATAAGGCCGCGCCGCCTCCAGTGTTTTGAAAAGCGCAAGGTATCGCCCCTCTCTGAATTTGGGTTCCAGGCTTCTCCCTGAAACCATAAAAAGAATAGGGGTTGAAAATTTGGGAAGCGGCCCCAGGCCGGTGATTTTTTTTGGTTTTATTCCCATGAACCAGTTATTGATGCCGTACCGTACGGATTCGTACCATCCCGCGTCAACGGAAAGAGCCGCTCTTATATATTCTTCCTCCCGGTAAAGCGACCAAAGCGGACTTTCAACCGCTATGAGGCCGCGGAGCTGTGTTTCCTGGGACAGGGTGTTTTCCAAAAGAACCAGAGCTGATCCGCCTGTGTTGTAACCCGCGAGAAAAATCATGTCCCTGGAAGCAAGATCAAAAAGTAGCCCTTTTCCTTCCAGCCGGGGATTCTGCTTTATCCAGGATAAAAGGAAGAGTATATCTTCTTTCCGTTCTTCCTCCAAAACGCGGCCCCGGGCATTTGCCCCGGCAGAGACAGTCCCGGAAAAATAGGCATTAATTCGGCGGAACAATTTCGCCGGACTTGCTTTTAAGCGTTCGGAAACAGCAAGCACTGTAAAGCCCCTGTTCCGCAGTTCCTGTGAAACCATGTCAACCGCGGAATGTGAACCCAGTGCGGGAGACAGGAGAATCAAAAGCGGCCGCCGTGAAGGCTGGCTGTCATTTTCATCGATATAAACGCGAATTGAATATTCTGTTTGATTTCTCTCCTCTGTAGCGCCGCTTTTAAGCCGCTGGGTATGAACACCAACGGTTCCGAGAGCGGTATCCTTCTGCGGTGTAAAATAAAAAGCAATCCACGTTGTTGCAGCGAGGAAAATCAGCGGTGGAAGTGCGGAAACAAACTTAACTTTGCGGAAACCCCTGTATTTTATGCTGACCTTGCCCTGCTTAATAATGCTCAAAGGGGTCAGAACCGCGGCAAAGAGTAAAAGTGGAATTACCTCGGGCCTGAATCCGTAAGCGGGAAACAGCGTAATAGTAAGCAGAAGCGACAACAGCGGAAGCCAGGCAAGGCCGTCAATATCCCTGAATTTTTTTATAGTAGGCCGGATAATATGAATGAACAAAAAAAGTATTATAAGCGATTCCGGAATCCATATTTCCTGCATGGCAAAAAAAGTATATACTAGGAAAAGAGGATAATCTACGGTATAGTGGCGGGAGATGGGGAAAAATGTCTGCAATTATGAAATAGGGTATAAGAAGTTATAAGCAATTGATAAGCATTAACAATACGTCCCAGTGATTCTAATTCAGCTTCGGTAAGATAGTTTTTTGCGACATAGACATCGGTTTTAACTATTTTCCCACCTGGACTCTTTTCCCAGGTAGTTAATCCCATGTGCTCTTTTGTGGAATCAGCCCGCTCGTAGATTACCTCCGCGGCGGTATGCCCATGAATGGCATAGTGCAGTTTGTTTTGAACCTTGGCAAAAAATTCTTTTGTTATGGGGGCGTTTTTATTATAGTCCATTGCGGTGGCATAAATGTCGGTTATCTTTTGATAAAAACGGCGCTCGCTGAGACGTATCTCCCTAATTTCCGCAAGTAGATGTTCAAAGTAATCTTCGTCGAGAAAAGCGCCGTTTTCCATGCGTTTTTGGTCTATTACATACCCTCGTAAGGCGAAGTCTCTTAAAACCGCTATAGCCCATTGCCTGAAGGCTGTGGCTCGTTTGGTATTAATCCGATAACCTGCAGCGATAATGGCGTCCAGGTTGTAATGTTTTATGGGACGTTTAACATTACGATTGCCTTCTGCTTGAACTACCGAGAAATCCTCGGTAGTTGATTTTTCATCCAGCTCTTCTTCTGTAAAAATACTCTTTAAGTGTAGAGAAATGTTATCGGTAGAGCAATCAAATAAAGCTGCCATGAGTTTTTGGCTTAACCAGATGGTTCCGTCTTGTACTCTGACTTCTATTCCGTTTTCGCCGGTT
>Ga0123353_10012035_pt1 | contig 12248 bp, 14 predicted proteins | sample TergutLab28metaG_3_FD_92763 | JGI IMG/M metagenome (GOLD analysis project Ga0123353, IMG submission 92763) | Labiotermes labralis P3 segment gut microbial communities from Petit-Saut dam, French Guiana - Lab288 P3 | ecosystem: Host-associated > Arthropoda: Insects > Digestive system > Gut ... | reverse complement strand
CCGGCTTTGAACTGCGCAAGGGCAGGCTGTTGATCAGCAATTACACAGAAAACGCGCAGACCGGCAACAGCATCTTCCTGCGGCCCTATGAAGCCAGAGTATATTCGTTTTAGAGTGGAGTGTGGAGAGTTGAGCGTGGAGCCTGAAGTTTTAGCGGTGGACATCGGCGGGTCGAAGCTGATGCTGGGCTGCGTAGACGCGGCCGGACACGTGCTTGAAAAAAGAATCGTGCCGCTGGAAGGCGCCGTCACCCCGCGGGATGTGACAGAGGCCGCGGCACAGGGAGCAAAAGAATTGGATTTGTCCGGCGTCTGCGCGGTGGGTCTGAACGTTCCGGGCTTGGCCGACACGGAAAAAGGGTTGTGGGTACATGCGCCTTTCTCGGGCATCAGCGATTTCCCAATCGCGGACGTGTTTTCCGCCCTGTTTTCACTGCCCGCAGCCGTCGAAAACGATGTCAACGCCTGCGCGTTGGCGGAAAAGCGCTTCGGCTTGTGCAAACATATAGATCACTTTCTTTGGATCACCATCAGCAATGGGATTGGCGGCAGCCTGTTCCTGAACGGCCGCCTGTATAGCGGAAGTGCCGGAAACGCGGGAGAAATCGGCCACTTTATTGTGGAGGAAACAAACGGATTCCCCTGCGGCTGCGGCAAGCGGGGCTGCCTGGAAGCCCAGGCGGCGGGCCCCGCCATCGCGAGGCTATACGGGTTGCTTTCCGGCAAACCAATCCCGCCCGGAATGCGCTCGCGGGAAGTGGGGGAGCTGGCCGCGGCAGGGGATAGAGCCGCGCTGGCCGCATTTGAAAAGGCAGGGTATTACATTGGCAAAGCGTTGGCCTATGCTGCAAATTTTGTGAATCCTAAAATTGTGGTACTTGGCGGCGGGGTGATGCTGAACAAGGAATTGCTGATGCCTTCAGTCGAGCGGCATTTTCAGGCGTTTTTGTTTGAAAGAGCAAACAAAGATATAAAAATAGTGCAAACCGCGCTGGGATATGACGCAGCGCTGCTCGGCGCGGCATCGGTGGCTTTGGCGTCCCAAAGAATATAATACGAAATCTGAACATAACAGCAACATGCGGAAGTGTTTATAAGGCCTACCGCACATGCGGGGAGCATAAAAGAGGGGTGCCGAAATGGACAAGATGACGGAGCAAATCCTGCAAAGGCGTATGTACGGGTTATATTTATCACGCAAGTGTGAAGATATTACACAACTCTCGCATGAGCTTCTTGGATTACATTGCTGGTTTCACCGCAACGTCGCTTTTTCTGCGTTGATCCGCGGCGCATGTCTGGCGGGCTGGAAGATTTCACTCACCAAAACCTGGCTGTATCGCGGTACGTTGCACGGAGTAACCCTTCAAGACCTCCCTACGCTGCTCGCCCTCCACGCGGGCGGGTGGCATTGGGGAGAGCAGTATCAGGAAATAGCCGATAAGGTAGTGAGCCTTATGGAGGACGGCGTATATTCCCGTGCCGAAATGCGCCTAATATTCGTGGATGATTACGACAAGCGGACAATCGACAGGGTATTGTCACCGTGGGGCGGTATTTTCTGCGAATTGGCACGGCTTGGTAAAGTCGCTTTCCGCGATATGACGAGCCGTGATTTTAACTTAATAGATGCTGAACCGACGCAAACGCCCGACGAGGTATTGCCCGAGCTGTTCCGCAGATTCCTCTCGGCTTACGGCCCCGCGACACTTGCGGACGCGGCATGGTTTTTCGGATTGTGGAAAGAAAGAAAAAAAGAACTGTTTGCTTTGAATTTGGACGAGTTTTCTCGGTTTGAATATGATGGGAACGTCTATTATTATGTCGATAACAACACGGATATGGGTGACATTCCCGAATTGACTCTGTTATCTGGATTCGACCCACTTATCGTGTCTTACATGGAGAGAGGTACCATTCTGCCTCCAGAATATAAAAGAGCGGTCATCATGAAATCGGGTATATGTCTCCCCACAATCGCCGTAAACGGGAAAGTGACAGGGCTTTGGAACATCAAAAAAGGCGAGCCGACTGTGGACTTTTTCACAACGCAGCCCAAACGGATTCAGGACACCGCGTTTGATTTGGTTGAAAGTATTTGTTGGCAAACGCGGCAGTCCTTATAGTCCAGGTGAACTGCAGAAAATAAATTGTAATTATTGTTGCATTCCGGGCAGTGAAGCTGCTATACTTTACATGGATTTGCGTCGGAGGAGAAAAATCTGAGGAGGAAAAATTATGGAAAACTGGATGACCCAAAAAAGCGAAAGATGGTACTACTATTTATACTTCTCCGGGCAGAGCGTGATCAATTCCATTGTGAATGGTTTTCTGTCGACCTACCTGCCGATGAAGGGCATCAGCACCACCGCGCTGGCGCCGGTTCTTTTTGTGGTAAAGGCATGGGACGCCGTGAACGACGTCATCTTTGGCGGTATTTTCGACAAAGTGAAGTTCAAAAACGGGAAATGTATCCCCTGGCTGAAGATTTCGCTCCCCCTGCTTCCTCTGTCAACCGTGCTCATATTCGCGATGCCGAATTTTTCCATTCCCATGAAGCTGTTCTGGTGCGCGGTGACCTACATCTTGTGGGACACAGGCTTTACCCTGAGCGACGTGCCGGCTTACGGCCTGGTCACCACCATGACAAACAACGTGCAGGAACGGACCGCGATTATGTCCTATGCCAGAATATTTATCGCCGGGGGCGGATTGGTTGTTGTCGGCATAGGCACCCTTCTGGTCAGCCAACAGGTGGGGATGTCCTACACGGCGATTGCGCTGATTTTCTCGGCGATTGCGCTGATTGCGATGCTTCCGGGCTGCTTCGGGATAAAAGAACGCAATTACAGCGCGGCGGAAAAAGAGGAGACTTTTACCTTCCGCGAAATGTTCCGCTATCTGCGGCAAAACAAGTATTTGCTGATCTATTTCGGTTCGACGCTCATCGGCGGCTGTATGAACACCGCAGTCGGCCTTGGGCTGTTTGTGTCCTATTATCTGTTCGGCAACGAATTGTTCAACCTGGTTTTGGGGGCCGTGCAGGTGATTCCCGGCGCGATTCTGGCCTTTATTATCCCGCAGATGGTGAAAAAGATAGATAAGTTTAAAATGTTCTATTGGGGACTGCTGCTGGGCACGGTCTTCGGCCTCATCATGCATTTTGTGGGCTACCAAAACCTGATGCTCTTTATTGTGCTGAGCATTATCCGGATTATTCCCCTGCAGTTCCCGGCGTTTTTGATGTTTATGTTCACCCCGGACTGCGCCGAATACGGAAAATACAAAACCGGGATAGACGCGCGGGGCATTTCCTTCGCGATTCAGACATTTACCACAAAATTCACAAGTTCTATTTCAATTTCACTGGGTCTTGCCTTGATCGGCATTTTTGGATTTGTGTCCTACGAGGCCGACAGTTTTGCCGAGCTGAGCGCCATGGGCGCGACGCAGACACCGGAGGCGCTGCGGGGCTTGTGGGCAACCTATCTGCTCATTCCGACGATAGGGGCAATTATACAGCTGATTCTGTTGTTGTTCTATAAGCTGAACGACAAGGACGTACAGATTATGTCGGACTGCAACGCCGGACTGATTACCCGAGAGGAGGCGGAAACCTCGCTTTCTAGAAAGTATTAGACTGAAAAATACATCTGATATTGAAAGGAGTGTCAACCCTGTGAAAAAGAAATGGATCCTGGCTGTTGCAGTGCTTCTCGTAGTCGTCGCTGCCGCGGCTGCCGCATTCAAACTCGGCTTGTTTGTGTATCCCTATTCGATGGACAAGCTGAACGAGATCCAGACCTACGATCTGCTCGCGACCCAATACGCCCGCGAGCTGGCACTGCTGGAGGACTACCAAAAGGAAAGTTACACTGTGGGCAAGCCCTATACTGCCATAGACCCCTATGATTTCAACCCGCTGTCCGCGCTGGTGATGTTCGAGATCGGCGAGGACTGCGCAGTGGAGGTCAGCGTGCAGGGCGACGACCCCTATGCGACCTATACGTATACTCACCAGGCAAAGGTGCCGCGCGCCGAGGTCCCGGTCCTCGGCCTCTACGCCGGGCGGGAGAATACCGTCACCATAGCGGCAGGCGGCAAGATAACCGAGCTGAAAATAACTACCGGGCCGCTGCCGGAGGATATGCCGGACTATGTGCTGGAGGTATCCAAGCCCGAACAGATGGCGAAGGGGGTCACGCTGCTGACACCCCTCACGGAATCCTACACGGTACTGCTGGACAACAACGCCCAGGTGCGCGGGTACCTGTCCAACAAGAGAATGGCCCACGGCACTTCCACCATCATATTGGAAAACGGCAATATTTTATCCGTTGGGGACGAGTACAGGCAAATCCCCTATTACATGGCGAACCTGTTTGAGCACAACTGGCTGGGAAAGATTTATAGAATTTACGACATCCCGAATTCCGTGCATCACTGCATGACTGAAATGCCGGACGGCGATATTCTGGCCGTCACCAATCATGAATTTATGGCCCAAACCGGCACGCGGGAGGACATGGTGCTCCGCGCCGACCGGAAAACGGGGCAGATCAAGAAGCTCTATGACTTCCGCGAAATTATTGATGAAAAGCGGGAGCCCTACCATCATTTTCAGCCCGGCGTGGACAACTTCCCGAACAACGACTGGATGCACACCAACGCCGTCGCTTACGACTCCGCGCGCAATGCCGTCATCGTGTCCGCAGCGATCCAAAGCATGGTAATCAGCATTGATGCCGACAGTTCCGAAATCAACTGGATTCTCGGGCCCCACGACGGCTACAACGACGAGCTGAAGCAGTATCTACTGACGCCCATTGGCGACAACTTTGAATGGCAGTGGTGCCAGCACTGCCCCGTTTTGCTGGAAAATGACGATCCAGATTTAATCGACATTCTGTTGCTCGACAACGGCTCGACAAAGAGCTTCTACGAGGCATCCGCCGTGCCCGCCGCGGAAAACTATTCCCGCGCCGTGATCTACCAAATCAACCTGAAGGACCGGACGGTCCGGCAACTTTGGCAATACGGCAAGGAGCGCGGCACGGAATGCTATTCCACCTATATCGGCGGTGTGCAGTGGCTGGGCGGGAACGTTCTGGCCAATTTCGGCGGAATGGTGTTTGAAGACGGCGCCCCCTCCAACAACCTGGCGGCCAGCGTTCTGGGCGGCCTGGTGACGCGGGCGCGCATTGTGGAAGTGACCAAAGAAGGCGAAGAGGTCTATGAGATATCAGTACACGAAACCCCCTTCACGGAGGATGCCGGAATCTACCGGGCGCTGCGTATCCCGCTGTTTATGGCCGCGAGCTACCAAACATTGCTGGGGCAGGATAAGGGCGAGCGGGTCGGCAGAAGCAACCTCTGCGGCCCGCCGGCGGGTGAATTTGAAGATTTTTCCGTACCGCCGATTTATATCGGCAAGCTGTCCGCCGAATTTACGGTCATACGCCGCGAAGGCGACAGACTTATCCTGGACGGCACGCTGCTGAACAAAGGCACCCCGCGGATCCTCAGCAGAGCCTTTGTCATACTCAAGGGAAAGCAGGAGGCCCGCGTGTTTGAGACCAACACCGGCCTGTACGGACGGTTTTTCCTCAGTGTGGATTTGAGCAAGCTGCCCGCGGGCGAATACCAGATTGCCGTGGCCGGTGCTACGGTGGAGGGCAACGACGCTCTGGGCAAGCGCAGCGTAGGGCATTTTAAAACAGAGTACAAAGTGACGGTGACGGTCGAGTGAGGCCGATGAACTTTTAGATTTATTGAATACGACTAGAGAAAGCGACTCCCCATTGATTGCCCTGCCCGGTGTAAGGAATAATCAATGGGGAGTAGTTATTTATACCAATTTCAATTAGATGAGTAGATAAAATCGGTGCAAAACCGTTTACTGTATGCGGTTTTGCACCGATTTTATCGTGATGAATCTTATTGAGATTGGTATTATATGCAGTGGAACCAAACCAAAAATCAAATGTCTAAATTACGGCAAATATGTCACGCAATACTCCGCGAACATCGCGAGATATTCCTGATGCACCTTGTAGTCCGTTCCCGGCCATCTTCCGATGCTAAACGGGAAATGCTCGGAGTTTTCATAGTAGAACATATCATAGGGAACTCCAAGGGCAGTCAGCGCGTCTGCCAACAACGGCTCGTTGTCGGCCGCGGGTACCAGCGTATCCAGCGGCCCGCTGTAGCGCGCCAAGGTCGGCGGCGAATCGGCCTTGACATAAGTGAGCGGGTTCGCGTTCGGCAAATTGAAATAGTTGAAATAGGCGATCGGCGCGACGTCCGGCGCGAGGAAAGCGATGGGAATCGCGGAGTCTGCGGCGTGCTTGTAACCGTAGAGCAAGGTCAAATGCCCGCCCGCAGACACGCCGCAGATGACCAGCTTTTTGGGCGTAATGCCGTCAGCCCGCATCTTTTTATCCAGCGCTTTGATTGCGTTTGCGATATCTTCGACCATGTTGTCAAACTCAGCGGCCCGCTCCTCATGCGGCAACTCCGCGAAGCGGTAACTCATCGTCGCTGTGACATAGCCCTTCTTCGCCATCTCCAGGCACTCGGGGGCGTAGGTAATTTTGTCTCCGCCGGTCCAGGAACCGCCATGGATATACAGAATGGCGTTCGCCTCATCCCCGACATTCGCGGGGTAGTAGACGTCCATGACGTTCCGCTCGGAAGCCTCCGCATACACAAGGTTCATCTGAATTGCCGGTGCGTTCGGAAAGGGTATCACGCTCAGGATAAACGATAATACGACGGAATACGCGATTTGGATTACCTTCAGGATGTACGGTACGGACATAGAACCACCTTGCCTTTCTTAAATTTGGTAACGCCAGTGTAACACGGGATGGAAAAAAATGCAATCTGTTTTGCAAAAATGTACTGCATTTTGTTAGAATTCGCAATGTAGAGTGCGTTGAGAATTAACGCAGTCTCTCTAGTTTGCTCCATGAATGCAGCTGATGGAGGCGCAGGGGGAAACGGTGCTGCTGGCGGGCGGCGGCTTCACGTTGGTTCCGCTGTTTATCGGCATCATCATGACCTTCGACAACATCTCTGGCGTAATTTTCCAGCCGCTCTTCGGCAGGATTTCCGACCGCCACTGCTCCAAATACGGCAAGCGCCGCCCCTTTATCTTTTTCGGCGCGCCGGTTTCGGCCCTGCTGCCCCTCATGAACAGTTTGGGCGCGCTGATGGCCTGCCTGATTCTGTTCGTGTTCATGATGTCCCTCTGGCGTTCGCCCGTGGTGGCCCTGATGCCGGACCTGACCCCGCCGAAACTGCACAGCGAGGGCTTTTCCGTCATCAATTTATGCGGCGGCGCCAGCACCCTGATCGGCATGATGGCCGGCACGGTGCTCTGTGCCCTGTTCGGCTTCAACAGCGCCGAGATGGAGGAGTTCCCCTATGTGTTCGGGCTCGTGGCGGTGATTATGCTCGGCGGCACCCTGGTGTTGCGCTTCTTCGTGCAGGAGCCGGACAGCCGCCTGAAACTCCAGGCGGAGGAAAACCAGGTCCGGGACGAGGCGGCCGCGCACAAAGCGATGAAGGAAGCGGAGAAGGCAGAAAAGGAAAGGCTCAAAGCGATAAAGCAATCCGGGAAAGAACAATCTGATGCGGCTGTTACGAATTAAAAGAGCGTCCCTACATCCCCAACTTTTTTAAATCGCTCACGATTTCAATATATACATCTCGAATATCGGATACTCTACCGGGCTGTTTTTTAGGTGTAAAATTCATGCGTCTGACATCTACTTCGTCCGCGTGAGAAATGCCGCGCCCTGTGGCACCTTTCAATATTCCTCTAAAATTTGTCCACTGTGCGGAGGACGGGGTGACCAAACCGTCATTTTCACCCTCAACCAAATAGATAACTAAGTGCGTCCAAAATAGGAGTAAATCGCTAAAAGAATTTTTCATGACCGCGGCATAGCTTTGATAATACACCATATTGGAATCCGGATTTTGTTCATTGAAAAGGGCGGCGCCCTGTGTGGTGAATTGACGACACACAGCAAAAAAGTCAGGTTTTTTATCGCCGAGCAGTTTGTACCACCCATTTACAAAAAAGGCGATAAACCGAAATACAAATCGGGGCAATTTCCAGAGCAAATCCATTGTTTTTACGCCGTGATGCGGCGCAGCCATGGTCGTCAAACTCGCGATACAATCTTCTATTCCAAGCGAGGAAATGGCATAACGCATATCAAGTCCGCCTTTGGAGTGGGCGATTACATTCAATTTTTCGCATTTTGTTTCCTTCAGGATCAGGCATATATTTCGCTTCAGCGTTTGCGCGTTATGTTCCGCGGTTCCCCAGCTGTCCTGGCGGCCATAATAAAGCACAGCACCATCCTTTTCTAAAGCCTTTGGGATTCTTCCCCAATAACCAAGATGCGTTCTGTCCCGGAAGCCTGTTCCATGAACCAACAATATGGGGTATTTCGTTTTACAGTTATTATCCATGCTGTATCACTTTCCATCCACTAATAATATATTCCGCCGCCTGTTCCTCGCTGATCAGGTTGTTTTCTGGGATGCCGTCATCCTTGCAGGCAAGGGTATCCACAAAGCCGGGGTGGATTGTTTGCAGGCGGATCGCGCCCTTCGCCGCAGCGTAATCCCCCTGCATAGCAGGAGATCTCCGTGTCAAGAGAGCCGCTTCCCCGTTCTGCCGGCGCGGTATAAACATGACGTACAATGACTTTTCCGCTTTAGGATCCATTCAAAATGTTTTTATCATTCTGTATTCCGTAAGAGCGGCGTCTTTGGTCTGCACCGTCTCAACCAGTGTAAACCCAAAATGCTCGTAAATCGGGACGTTCTTTTCTGCTTGTGTCTCCAAAACGATAGTGGCCCTATTCAGCGTTTTGACGAACGCAAACATGTTTTCCAGCATTTCTCTGCACAGCCCTTTGCCCCTTGATTCTTCCGCAATCGCAAAAAGATTGAAGTAGTACGGCTCATCTTTGCAATACTTCTTGGGCCATTTCGCGTCTTGAATCTCATTCACCGCTTTTGTATTCCGTATTAACAGCCTCAATTCTTCTTTTGATAATAGCTGGAGCGCCTTTTTTGCTTCATGAACCAAAAGGTACAGGGAGGCAAATGCGGTGAACTTACTGCGGTCTATTCCGATGATTGTGCCGGAAATATTCGGGCGCGCTTTGGAATCAACGACAAAAATGTCGCCATGCTTATATAAGTAAGCCAATTGTACATAGAATACTTCTTTTGCGACCCTTTTTGCTTTTTGGGTCTCTATACCTTTTGCCATCAATTGATACTGGTCGTTTTCAAAAAATTGCTCCACCAAAAATTCTGACAGCTCGTTTATTTCTTCCTTGGCAATCCTTCTCAATTATTACCCTCCTCCGAATTTTGGATTTAATGAACATCCTATCAGCAACACAAGCCTAAATGCTCTGTACTGCTTCATCATGGGCAGGATTTTCACTGTGAGTTTCCGCATTGTTCTTTACCTCCCGTTTGAATGCAAGCCCCATGATGCGTACACTCATGCGCGGGCATTGTCGGGGGGCAGTTTTTTCACTCACGTTTCTTTTTTCCTTTTTCAGAATATAAAAGTAATATACCACATTTTGTTAGAATTTCCAATGTAGAGCATTTATTGAGGACAGCGGGACTTAATTTTGCTCCAAATATTGGAATCATTCTTGGTAAATCCGGGAAGAAAAAAGGCTTATAAAATCGCAAATAGAGTGTGTTGAGAAATAGACTTCCAATATCCGTTGCTTTGGTCCGCTCCGGCGGCACATAAATTGCCATTCAGTTGTGCTTGAACCTGTAAAAGTATTATCCACATATTCATTCCTTTGCCCGACGCGCCGCCGTTTCGCTGATAGGGTAATAGGTCGCTGCCGTTTTTGGCGTGGGCGTCGGGGCTTCCTCCGGTGTTTCCTGCTGCGGGGCGTCGTCCAGCTCCGGCGCGGCGGCGGTCTGCACATCTTTTTTCAGATAATTGGACGTATCAAGGGGCTTGCCGTCAAAAAGAAAGTCCTGCGTTTTTTCAAGCCCCGACAATAGCACCTGCACCCGCGCAAACTCGGCAAGCTCGGCGTCGGTCAATAGCCCATGTATAGCCGTATTGTCCGCTGTCAGCGAATAAGTCATCGTCCAGCTTGAAAGGTCTTACCATGCCGTCCGGCTTGTCGGACAGAAATACCCGGCATTTTCCCGCCACCTTATTGCGGAGATACATGAGGTTATCATGGTTTTCTTTGTTACAGGTTCGGAGTAACAGTTTGAAAACCTCCCGCCAGTTTTTCACGGCGACACGTTCCTTGCCGAAATATACCGCTGTTGCTTTTTTACCGATGAAAAAATATGTTTCTACGGTAATTGGATAGACATATTCGCGCTCTGATATTTTCTCGTTCATTTGATTTACCCCTCTCAATTTTTCTCTATTATATATTCATAGGGGAGTAGGTGACAAAGGTGCAAATCGCACGTTTGCGGTTATTCTTTTATTCATATACAATGGAAGCATAAAGGGGGGTTATTCAATGAATAAAGTAAAAATTATTTTGACTGATACCGAATTGCGGGTCTTATACCGTGTCCTAAACGATTTCAAAACAAAGCTACATGGTGAAAACCGCGATACCGATATGGTGGACGATACGCTGTTAAAAGTCATTGCCGCTCCTGTAAAGAGGGTCAAGGTTGCCGTATAAAGCGTATGAATAATTGAACATACAAGAAGCCGCCCGTTCTTTTGCTCCTTTCAAGAACGGGCGGCTTTTTCAATTCTGCATTTCACGTTCATACAAATAATTGATAGTGCTTTGCTTTTGTATGAAGTATGTGTTATGGGAACGAACATAGCGCACCTTTTCATCTTTACACCACAAGATGATAACAGAAATTGAATGCCCCGTGATCTGCCGTAATTGCTGCGTAGTCATCATATCGGGGTACTCTTTGAATTTGTGCGGTAAAATAAAGACTTTAATGAAGTTACGAGGAAGGGCCGTTGTTTTCAGCGGCCTTTTGTATTTTTGATTTCTCATAGTCATTTCGTTGTGTCCACTCTCGAAAAATAAAATGAAATAATCATATTGACAAAAGAAAACGAATCGGCTATAATAATTCTTGCTCCGAGAAAGCTGTGGAGCAACCAAACTATGGCCCGTTGGTCAAGTGGCCTAAGACTCCGGCCTCTCACGCCGGCAACACGGGTTCGAATCCCGTACGGGTCACCAGGCCATCCTAAAATAGGGCCAAGAAGAGATTCCTCAATAGCTCAGTTGATAGGCCATTCGTCAGCTTAGGCTATGGCAGAAAAATGAGCAGAAAAGTTTAAGAAATCGTTGTAGATCAAAGGTTTCACATGATCCTCAATAGCTCAGTTGGTAGAGCATGCGGCTGTTAACCGCAGGGTCGTTGGTTCGAGTCCAACTTGGGGAGCCAACACAAAGGCACATAGCCGACAGCTTATGTGCCTTTGTGTATTTTAAGGAGGCAATGGTTTCTCCGCGTCTAATGTCTGGCATCTAACCTACAATCTAATATGGAGAGGTATCGAAGTGGTCATAACGGGGCTGACTCGAAATCATGTTAAAATGATTCGAAATCAATAGAATATAGCATGGAAGCGTATCGAAGTGGTCATAACGAGCTGCACTCGAAATCAAATTATTTTGATTCGAAATCGGCTCTCCACCTTGAAAATTTCATACGGAAGAGTATCGAAGTGGTCATAACGAGCTGCACTCGAAATGCAGTTGTCCGCAAGGGCACGTGGGTTCGAATCCCACCTCTTCCGCCAAAAAGCCAGTAACCATGCGGGTTACTGGCTTTCTGTTTTCTCCGACGTTTTATGATTTTGTTGCCGAGAATTGAATTGTTGCCGTAAAAAATCATGGCAACAATTTTTTTGAGAACTAACGCTATATGTTGCCGAAAACAAAAATGTAGGAAAAATGATGGAAAAATCGCACGGCACAAAATAGGCGTCAATGAGAGGATATGAGAAAATACAGAAAAGTTATTACATAGGGGCAAAAAAATATTGTCCCTAAAAATTACGATACGGAGGTTGTATTCATGCAGAACAATACGATTGAGCTTATTTCGGGAGCTTACACCAATACCCTTCCTCACAACCACTTTTTGCCGCAGATACGAATCCTTTTTCCCCATAGCGGTTTTCTCCGTCCGCGGTTCCGTTCAATGGAATTATCCAAAGCCCCCACCGATGCT
>Ga0123353_10012032_pt1 | contig 12248 bp, 4 predicted proteins | sample TergutLab28metaG_3_FD_92763 | JGI IMG/M metagenome (GOLD analysis project Ga0123353, IMG submission 92763) | Labiotermes labralis P3 segment gut microbial communities from Petit-Saut dam, French Guiana - Lab288 P3 | ecosystem: Host-associated > Arthropoda: Insects > Digestive system > Gut ... | reverse complement strand
CATATTCCTGTAACATCCAGTTCAACACCAAAATCTAACCGTATTCCTGCAACATCCAGTTCAACACCACAATCTAACCATATTCCTGTAACATCCAGTTCAACACCAAAATCTCTTCATATTCCTGTAACATCCAGTTCAAAACCAAAATCTAACAATATTCCTGAAACATCCAGTTCAACACCAAAATCTCTTCATATTCCTGTAACATCCAGTTCAACACCAAAATCTCTTCATATTCCTGTAACATCTAGTTCAACACCAAAATCTAACCATATTCCTGAAACATCCAGTTCAACACCAAAATCTCACCATAGTCCTGTAACATCCAGTTCAACACCAAAATCTTACACACACCGAAACCTCTCCAGCTGTCTCTTAGCTATAGATTTACGACCATGAACTTGTATGAAGTTATAATTGTTCCCAAACGTGCTACATGCCTTGCCTACCTTATCCTAAAGTAATTGGTGACTATCATAAATTGTGAAGCTCATATTTATAATTCTTCTCTTTTCTTTCTCGCATTTTGCAAGTAATATCCACAGGACACTGTCATCAAAGAAACTCCTCCGTCACGGTAAGTGACATATTTTCACCTGCTGAGAGACAACGAGTAAAGTTATTACTCTGTTGTTGCTTTTCCAAAATTGCCTAGCCCTGCCGAAACTTTATCCTGTTTTCGAAGGGACTGTTGATTTATTATTCCTCTTACGCTTTGTCCTGCATTCTATTATCGTCTGTTTGCTAAGTGAATTATAGAGTAAGCCATTATTTGCTTGTTTCTGAGTGTCACTCCTAGGTCCATATTGATGGAGTGCTTAAGTCTCCCTTTCATATTATCTGTATCCCAATTTACGCTACCTTATCGACAAACTTATATTGTGTTTTATCTTATCTGTATCGTGTGTAACGAAAAGTAAACTTTCATTTTAGGGCCACTCTGTATATACTACATGCTTTAGTTGTGGAATCCGCTAAAGCAAATTCTGTTTAAACTGCAGAGGGTGTTATCTTTATATGTGCCAAGAAAATAAATTAAATGACGAGAGAAATACACATAGAAGGCTCGGTTCAGAGTAAAAAAGACGCAATTTCCGGCTGTCCTCCATTCTCTCGTTATAACAAGTTTGCTTTTATTATTAGCACCTTCACCCCCTTCCACTAATTTCATTAAAAAGAAATAAAACGTTACCCCATAAACTCCAACCCAACAATATTTTTTTTGGTCCATGTTAAAGTCTTCACAAAAGAGAGTGGATAGATCTCTAAACACTGTATAAACTTTCGTTTTACACGTTAGAGCCGTGAGCGTGAGTTTAGTTTGTCTTGACAGTTGTCACTTTGTCACGATGTCACTTCTCATGACTATAAAAATGTGTTTATAAAGACGACAAACACGATTTACTAACGCCAGACTTGAAACAAGAAGGGAAATATAAAGACGTGAAGAAAATATAGTCATCTTCACTGTTTAGACTCCTTTTTGTAGGAGTGCTAATAGGGTGGACTTGAACACATATAACTTTTACGACAAATATTGTTCTCTTTACTAACTTGGTACTGCACGTTTTAAAAGGCCATCCACCATTTCACAGCCTTATACGGTTTGTCAGACGTTGCTTGACATTCGTTTATGTAGTTTCTACTACACTCATAGTGATGAGAGTTTATATTTATATACACACTTTCATGTAATTTAGAAATATATTTAATGCAGTTAAACTTTCTTTTACAATGTAGGTATCTAGAAAGGCAAATAGGAAGTACTGAAAAGTCATTTGTTTATGAACAATACGGCACATGTCATGGTATCTTGGTTTCAGCCCACGTTCAACATAACGCTGCAACGAGCATAGCACTTTGTAATTGGGAGAGGCACGCTTGTTATAGGCATATTATGGTGATGTTGCCAACAGGAAAAGCAATTACGTTGCCTCATTCATAGGAGGATTTGGGCACCTTACTGAGGTTATCAAGAAATTCAATTGGCCTATATTCTACTGCGGTGGTTAAGGTGCTGTGCTAAAAATCTGAAGGTCGCTGGTTCGAAACCAGATGGTGTCATTGGAATTTTTCAATGGCATAAAATCCTTCCGATCGCATTATGGCCCTGGGGCCGACTTAGCCTCTAACAGAAATGAGTTCCAGGAGCATTTCCTAGGGGTAAAGGCGGCCGGCGCGTAAGGCTGACAACCTTACCACCATCCGGTGCCGTTGTCATGAAATCTGGGAACCTTAACTTCCTGGAACCATCTGGGCCACTCCAGGCCTGTAACGGGACTGCTTTACCTATATTCTATTGTATTATTATTTCTGCAATGGTAATGAAAATCTAACGACTAAATAACAGACACTCTTCTGAATATTCCACTTTATTAATTCCATAGTCTGCCTTACGAGAGTTCCATAATATCGTCCACAGCCAGCTGTCCACAGAATACGAGTTAGTGTTCCTCTTTCAATTTCCAGTAATCTGTCGTTTCCATAAGGTCACCCAGTAGCTGCTTATGTCTCCTTCCTTGTCTTACCGTCACTTCTATCCTTCCCTCCATCCTTCTTTCGATAACGCGTTTTAGAAGGCAGTTCCTACACAAGAAGTGAGCAGTGAACTTAGCCTTTCTTCGTATTGTTTATAGGTTATTGTTCTCATCCTCGACTTCCAGTAATACTTCACTTCTCACTCGATCGTTCCAACTGATCTTCTCCATCCTTCTCCAGCACCACATTTCGAAACTTTCCAGCTATTTCTAATCTCCTCGTCGAAGTGTCAAATTTTCAACAGCAAACAAAACTATGCTCCAAATAATGAATTTTACTAGTTTCTTCTTTAAATATAAATATAATTTGCTGATTAAAAGAGTCTTCTCGTTGAATTCTGCTTTCGCCATGGCCGTCCTGGATTTAATTTCACGTTAGAAAATCGGGGATGGTGCATTCGGTGAGTAACTGCGGTATGGATTGGGATTCTCTTCAAGCCGCACAGGTCAGTTCTTGTGCTCAGCTGGTCTTCTGGTTAGTGGTAACCAGGCTTCTTCCCCCATTAAGTCAATGTAATAAGCATGTCATTAAACAGTCACCTCCATACATGGCCTGATTACGAACGCCTGACAATTCACTTTCACTTCCCTATTCGAATTTATTACGATTTCTTAGGCACCGAGACAATTTGTTTTTAACGTTAGAGTCTTTGGTATCTGACACCACTTAGCTGTTGCTTTATATTAAAGTTTCGGATATTCCTACTGCTTTAATTCTCAGGGTCTGACGAAAGGATTTACTAACCTACTTGGTGTCACAGATTATAAGGGCACAGTCTTAATATTCAGAGCTTTGGTGAACTCTGATTACTCTTCGTTTATCTTACAAGAAGACATGTAATAATGTTTAGCCCTTTAAATGCCGAGTTAAATCCCATCTGCCATCTGCTGGCATTATTAGGAGTTCACCATATTTTCCATGTTAGCGGGCTAATATATCCCATGTGATGTCTGGATTTATATAAATTTATGCACTAACTAACTAACTAACTAACTAACTAAATGACTGACTGACTGATCGACTGACTGACTGACCGACTAACTGACTGACTGGCTGACTGTCTGCTTCCATTGAGCAGAGTCCTTCTTCCGAAGCCAAATTTCTCAGCTTATTAAGAAATTCCCCGCATTTTATGAAATCCGGGAGTTTCTTACAAAACCCACAAGAGTCCGTCACCTGTCCCTGTCATAAGCCAGATGAATCCAATCTCTGCCCCAATCCAAATTCTTGAAGGTGATTTTTAATGTTATCCTCCCATCTACTTTTTCCAAGTGGTATCTTTACCTCAGTTTTCCCCACTTAAACCATGTACACATCTGTCCTTTTCCCTATACGTGCTATATTCTCAGCCCATCTCCTTCTCCTTGATTGATCAATAGTATAATATTTGGTGTGGAATGCAAATCGTAAAGCTCCTCGTTATGTAGTCTTCTCAACTCCCTTGTTTCCTCATCCATCAAGGCCCGAATATCTTCCTCAGCAACCCATTCTCACACACTCTCAGCTTATGATCCTCCTTAAATGTGACAGACCAAGTTTCAGAGTTTACATAAAATTCGCACTGAAAATGTAGTCATGAGAACGTCACTATAGAAGCAACCTACCGACATCTTCTCTACGAGAATAAAATAAATTATAACAACAAAAACCTACCAGATTACTGCACTATAAATTGCGTAAATTCAGTTCTTACGCGTACTCAGAAACGGACATTAGTTCCAACACCAGCATTAAGTCAGTCAACAAGAAAACGATTCTGTAAAAAATGTACATAATATATTGATTATGAGATATCACAAGATTTTTGAAATAGAAGCAAATAACGCAAACAGCAGATGTCACGAGATCATGTAACAACAGGCAATCAAAAAATTACATTTTGCTTTTATACTTTTTATTTATTGTTTAACTAAATTTATAAACACATTTAAAAATTATATTATTGAATATACTAACTTAGTGACACAACGCCTGAACATCTGTAATATATAAATATCTTTAGTGACACTAAGTGTGTGAAGTTTTTATTACGACTCATTAGGTGTAAAATGATTAATACTGCATTTCTATGAGCACCGAAACACTTATTAGACGCAAATATGAAATCTTAATGTGGTAGGCCATTTAAAATTTTTTAAGGTGTGTTCGTCTATGTCACACATAGAATTACAAAATGTACCTAACACCGGCACTATGGCCCTGGGGTCGACTCAGCCTCTAACAGAAATGAGTACCTGGAATATCTCCTGGGGGTAAAGGCGGCCGGTGCATAAGGCTGAAAACCTTACCACCATCCTGTGTCATTGTCACGAAATCTGGGAACCTGAATTCTCTGGAACACTCTGGGCCTGTCCAGGTCTGTAACAGGACTGCTTTACCTTTACTTAATACCGAACACCGTTTCTGTTCATCATTAAGACAAATCCTGTATTGTTGTTTAGGGAAGTAATCGGCATTTATTTTGAGACTCATACGGAACACATGTAAATACACTAGTGGAAAAATACAGAGGTTTTAATGTTGCATCAACTGGTAGGCATATTTACCACTGGTCATTGGGTGACAATGCTAGTAACTCTGGTTGGAGTAAAGAAGATTTTCCACTGGATGTGGATTTAAATAATTAATAATACGCGTTATAGTTGCAGACAGTCAAAAGGATTGAAACGGGTGTAATGTACGTAGGTTAACCTAGAACATACAACGGGAATGCCGCTTAGTTGCTCAAGAAGCAGCGACAGTCACCGACTGCCCCTACCGTGCTTCACGCTTCCTCGAACGACGAACGATGGCTGCCAAGGAACAAGTCAAGATAAATTTCGAAGAAAGAAACTGAAAGAATGTCTAACAGAGGAAATGTCACAAGATGATGTTAACCTGTGGACAGTTACCTGTGGCAAGTGTCTACACATAAAGAATACCGGTTAAACTGATCCTACATTGTCCAGTGCTGTATTTTGTAGCAGCAATCTTTAAATCTGTTATGAAATTAGGTAAAAGGTGTGTGTTAAATTATGTAGCGGTCTTCGAAGACCTGTTTAAAATAGTTGTAGAGCACGTAGCTGGATTTATGGTGCAGAAAGTGTTGCACCATCTAAATTAATTGTGTGACAATATAGGGTAAGGTTTCATTATTTTCCCAAAACTTCAGTTCAAACACACCACTTTCACAGGGAACTAAGAGGAATGTGTAATAATGTCCTCTTTTTAATAAATATTATGTTCCTTTTGTGACTCGGCTAATAACACTGGGTGGGGGGGGGGGGTGACGGAGGGTCAAAATCGACGGTGCTTACTGGGAGTCAAGTCAACAAGTCAAAGAGGGGGAAGATTGGTTTGAACCAGTGCTTAATGTACATGCACTCCTTTACCCTCAATCTCACCGCAATGCATTTTTTAAATTGAACCTCTTCAAATCAGTAGCCAAAAAATTTTTCTTATGTTGCAAAAATACTGAGCAGGCATTTGCCCCCCCCCCTCCTCCTTGTATTACCACAATTACGTCTATGCATTCAGTCGTTGATATAAATATCAAAAGTTGGGAACATTTGGAGTTACTGCTGCATCTGCGAATTCTAATATTAGTGTTGTCTAATTATAACAGACAACTTTGAACAATAGAATTGTGTCGAATAAGGAATCACGATTTTGTATACTGCAAATTAAACATAAAAGTTTACTCGCAATTTTTGTTGTCAATTTATATGTTGTAAATATTTAGCATTACATTGCTCTTTCCGGAAAGATACACCTGAAGCCACAATTGATTTGATAATTTTGGAACATTCAGTAAAAATTGCAGACAATTGTAATGAAATATTACTAAAATTTACTCTGAACCATGTTTTTCGTACATCATATACCATGACAGAGTAGAGAAAGTTCGCCTTCAGGTGCGTAGAATATATGTATTGCGTTGTTTGTTTCTTATGTTGTACCCTGATTGAATTACGACCTACAGTGTTGTTGACACAAGGTGAGAATATTTGTGTCACTTCATCTTCTATTTCTCAACGCTCAAGCAAAGGTGTGTGTGTGTGTGTATGTGTATATATGTGTATATATATATATATATATATAAAACGACAACACTGTTTTGCTTAGCACATCTAAGCTATGTAATTTTAGTTCTGTAAAAACAATACAGGCCTACACAATGACATTTTTTCAAATATCTCTTTTTGTATTCAGCTCTGTAAGAACGATAACTACCTATCGATAGTGCAAACTTGTGGTTCACATATCATATTTGTGATTTTTAACTTTTCGGAAATAAAATAGACATAACGACCTTTGAAATATTTTGTCTTTTTAGAGGTGCAAGAAAACGTATATGTCATTACATAGACCATAATATTTACAGCGTATAACCAAACTTATCACAAGGTAAAGACTTAAGGACAAAACATGGTTTGGCTGTACAGAGGTTTAGAAAATATAAACGACGTTTTAAGTACGGTAAAGCTCAGAGAAAGAAAAATTTAAATCATTTTGTTAGAGGTTTTGACAAATTAATAACGAAATAATTACAGGTATCTTATTTTCTATACAGATGTAATGGCTCTTTTTCAGTGTGACTGGTTTTACTATAAAAGCCGTGATGGCGTAAGCAGACCAGGGACTATGTTACGGCATAGACAACCGAGAAATCGAGGTTCGTTTCCCGGCATGAGCAATGGTTTTTTGTCTTCTCCCGAAGGTTTAAATTATCACTGTGTCAATGTGTAGATAAAATGCCTAGTTTAAGAATGGATGGAACTTCATCTTCCCTACTCCTTGAACCTTCGTAGAGAGGACAAGGAAGTTTTACCTTTACCTTGGTTTCTTCTATCATTAAATTTCAGATTTCTGTGCTGAAATTTGAATTATTCCACGTAATATGATTATCATTCTTCTTAACCTCAAACACTTCAACAGCCCATTGTCACCCATAAAATTAAGATAATCAACAAATTTCATTCACTGCCCATGTAAATATTCATCCCATTTTCAAACTTTCAACTAGCCTATAGAGATGTAAATTTGTTGTTAAATAAGCTGATGCCTACCTGATGATGACTGATGTACACAGCCGAAACATGTAGTAGCAATGAATAAAGGAACTATATACGTATTAGATCTGTATTGTTGTTTTGTCTCTTAATATGACTCTTTAACTCTGAGTATTGCTATTGGATTATACATAGTTGCCCGTGAATACTCTTCTGCATGTAATAGCCATACTGATCACGCCAAGGCGTAATCATGTTTAGAAGATAGTGAGAAATAAATAAAGACAATGGGATGTTCATATTCTTTATGTTTACTATATTTTTTCGCCCTGCCGGTATCATTTCCATGGTAATACATAGTCCTCACTAATTTTGAGTTTACCTTGTGTAAATATGGCGAATGTATAATTTCCTGAAGAACAAATATCAAAAAGTTCCTGACTTGTTTATGATTGTACAGTAGGCTAGCTTTTGATGACAATATGATATTTATCGGTGGAATTATTTTGTAATGTGCTAGTCTTGTGTGTTGTGTTTGTTTTACGTAAAAATAAAAAACAGAAGATTTCTTAATAAAAATATTGCGCTACAACCACAAATTACTAATAACGCATGTCGATAATAGAATTTTAAAATATAAACAACTCTTTGAAACAACTTGCTTAAAAAGTAAATTTTTAACAGATGTTTTAAGAGGGATTATTAATAGCTGTTCCATTAGCTGTCTTATCAGTATTATTATTTTTCCTTCTAGAGTTAAGTAGAATATTGCCCAAAATAGTATGTTTACATTCTGGGTTTTGTCCTGTTTTTTTAGAGTATATTCTTTAAAACACTTTATTATTCAACAGATGCACAAATATATAATTCGTAGACACAATTAGAATTTTTATAAATTATGTAAAATATTTAAAATAGCTCTGACATGTTTCGGATCACAAGGGGTCCATCACCAGGGAGCTCTATACAGTGCTTGGCTAAAATTACAGTAATGGTTCTATCTCGTCCGTTGATATGGACGTAGTCGGTGTTAAGGCAACATATTTGCCCATGGTCCGTGTGTGTACTGCACAGTCTAGAGAGGCACTCTCTAGACTGTGCAGTACACACACGGACACGATAGAACCATTACTGTAATTTTAGCCAAGCACTGTATAGAGCTCCCTGATGATGGATCCCTTGTAATCCGAAACATTTTGGAGCAATTTCAAATATTTTAAGTATTTTATAATAATTCTAATTGTGTCTACGAATTATATATTTGTGCATCTGTTGGATAATAAAGTGTTTTAATCGTCATTGATGCACGGTACAAACATGAAGATTCAGTGCATTCTTGCATAAATTTTCTCCACTTTTCTTAATAAGTGTAATTACTCCTGTAGTTTTTGCTTTTGTTACGTAGCTTTTGGGTTTGTTGACGTGACATATTTGGGTACGAACTGCAAGAGTGCACTAGTTTAACAATACCTGATATAGAAAGGCAGAATTATGTATTAATCCAATCAATATTATAGGTTAAGTTCGTGAAATATTATATTTATTCGTTGAAGCAGAAATGCAGAGCGTTACGCTTCCTACAATGTGTAAAAGTGACTACAATTCCGTCAATATTTTGCCTTTATTTACAGACGAATGGAGAAATCGAGACAGTGAGCAGCTTCATGTTATTATATTACTTTGATTTAAGGAAAACCGTAAAGTCATGTTTCGGGATATAAGTATGTACGGAACTAGGTATTTCAAGTCGTAACACATCTGCTGGTGTTCGGTAAGTGGAACGTTTTGTGATTTTCTTTAGTGTTCCGAAGAAAATGCCGGTACAGTGCTAAACTGGGCCATGATGTCCTCATTTCATATCCTCGTCAATTCAATCTTCATTAACCCCTCAACGCTATAAAGTTTGAGATATTCAGAACGTTGATGGCTTAACACGAACCAAACTCGCTAGCTCCTGAAGATGGACGTATTAACGTCTGAAACATGTTGAGCAATATATAATAAAGCAAGTGTCATCTAGTTGGTCAACCTTTATTCAAAAAACAGTAAGAGTTTTCTACTTTCTCAAAGCTCCCCGATTTTCAAAAGAGCAACTCTTTTGCTGGATGGCCCAATTGCCGCGCCGTTTGTGTTTCTGCTACGAGTAGCATCGAATATAAAAGTATGAGTAGGGAGTACTTGTGGAATGACATTAAAATAGGAAATCGCAGTGGTCGGAGAAAATCTTGCCTTACTGTCATTTTGTCTACAACAAAATCCACATGGACTGCCTACGATTGAAGCCGGACCTCCGCAGTAAGAAAGTGGCGAACAGCAGCTTAATCCGTGAGATGGCCGAAGGCAGGGCTGCAAGAAGTTTAGGTTGAAAAGCCGAGATATTTAACTTGTTCTAAAGAATAATATTGACAGGAATTGTAGGATGTGACGATTTACAGTATATTTAATTCTCCATAATACAATACGCAGAATCGGGAATTTTTTAATGAATTTTTTTAAAGCATAATTTTCATAAAATGATCAGCTGATAAAGGATCGGTCTCTGAAGACAGGTGTTGCTATTGTAACTAATTATTTTATTTTCTTGATTCGTTAAAATGTTCCTGTAGGTAACTTGTTAATTGGAATGGTTGCTTGCTTTGTTGGTCTCTTTGTTGTTCGGTTGTTTGTTTAGTTATTTGTTTATTTAGTTATTTATGTAATAAGTTTATTACTTGGCTAGTCAGTGACTAAGTCACTTAGTAGGTCAGTAAGCGAATAAGGTTATCCATTAGACAGAAATTCATTTAATTGTTTAGCCATACTATTTGTTTCGTTAGAAGCTTGTGACGCGTATATCAGTCACATGCAATTGGTCCTACTGAGGTCCAGGCACTGGCAACAAGTGATAATGAAACGCGTATCGTATGTTGAACATTTCGAGATGTGCTAAGTAATTTGTATTCGTCAAACAGATTAGCATGTATGCTTTGACTCGTTCGCTATTCACATACCCTGTTTGTGTTTGGTGTTTACATATTATAATCGGTATTTAATGGCAATGAGCTAAAAAGCTGTTTGTTGCTGTTTATAAAAATCAATAATTCATAGCGTAGAAAAAGTTGTCTCTGAGTTTAAAGGCTCTATTTTTCTGTCCATGTGTTGGAATGGAGAAGGTGATGGTAGACAGTTCATTGATTTAGATGACACGTCGTCATAATTTGGAACATACATACAGACCATGTCCGCTACTTAATTTGTGGTATACCTGGATTTCTAGTAGGCCTATATCTCATTATCCACTTTCAAGAGAGAAAATCATATTTTTTAAAAATTACTTAACAGGGTTCTTGATTTCAAACTTTCGCCTTGTTATAAATGTTGTATGCTTTTTTTTGGTAGTTCCCCGGTGTCTGAATTTTATATGCCGACGTTTCGGAACAGTCTGTCTGTTCCATCTTAGTAGGCAGTTAGGTATGAAGTATTACCTCATAACTACCTGCCTATGAAGATGGAACAGACAGACTGTTCCGAAATGTCGGCATATCAAATTCAGACACCGGGGAACTACCCAGAAGAAAGCATACAATATTTAACAGGGTGTTTCACAAACTGTCAAAATTGGTGTGGATATTCAGTGGCTTATTTTCAGTGGAAGATAATATCCTTTTCAAAAAATAAAGTATCACGACTGATGCAATCTTGCAAGTATGTTTTAGGGCATGAACTAATTGTAGACAGTTCCTGTTAGTTCACCTTATGACCGCTAGCGATTGGTGACAAGGGAGTTGTAGGTGACAAGGAAGTTGTAGGTGACAAGGAAGTTGTAACTCAGAAAGTTCTTTCATAGCAGCCACCCTCCTAATGGCATTTTTTTAATCACGGAACTTCGCGATAGAACATCAAAATCTCTTGCAAAATCGGGGAAAAATCTAAAGAAACTCACGAAAGTGCCCTTGGTGAAAATAAAGCCGTAACGCTTATACGTGACTTGGAAAAGTTGAAGAACAAAAGACCAACTTGATGCCAATTGCTATTTTATTTCACTTCTTATGTACTCAACATGTTTCGGACATTAATATATCCATCATTAGGAGCTTGCGACGGTGCTGTTGAATTACCACATCTGTCGTTTTGTTCTTGGTTCGTTGTGTGTTGGTGATTTGGTGCGGTTGGGTTGGAGTAGTGTCCGTGTTGCAGGCTTCAGCCTGCAACACGGACACTACTCTAACTACTCAAACTACACCTTCGAATAATAATAAAATTGATGGAAGATCAAATACACATTAGTCGGGATAGGATTCTTCAGATTATTTTCGACGATCTGTGAAATGGAGAGCCTAAGGAAATATTGTTCCACAAGTCCCACTAGTGCCCTCATTTAGTAGTATTGGGAGTTGTTTCCTGTCGAAATGCACCGATGTGTAGAACATCCATCCACTTTATTCACTTGAACTCTCATCGAATGCCCTCATGCTATTTACTAAGTGAAAAATGCATAAACTGAAGATATTAGGACGTGGATGACATAAAGAAGTACGTTGCTGCCAGACTGGATTCAGTTCTTTTAAAGGGTGTTATACTACAGGTTTTAGAAAATCGTGATAAGAACGTTGCAGTCAGGGGAGACTTCTGCGAATAGAAGCCAATAAATTTTCTCCTAACTTGTTACTTATCTGTTTTTAAAGCACCGATTCCAGAAATACCTTCCTGTACCGTGTATCAAGATGACTGTAATAT
>Ga0123353_10012031_pt1 | contig 12249 bp, 7 predicted proteins | sample TergutLab28metaG_3_FD_92763 | JGI IMG/M metagenome (GOLD analysis project Ga0123353, IMG submission 92763) | Labiotermes labralis P3 segment gut microbial communities from Petit-Saut dam, French Guiana - Lab288 P3 | ecosystem: Host-associated > Arthropoda: Insects > Digestive system > Gut ... | reverse complement strand
GCAAATAATGTGCTGCACTGTTTCAGTCTCCATCCCACAAAATCTGCAGATTGGATCCCCATCAAACAGGCCCATAGTGTACACGTGTCCCCTATGTAATGCTGCACTTACTGTGCTTGATACAACTTTTTGTTGATTTCAGATTAATATAAATGTCTCCTAGCATATTTAATTCCTAATATATCAATTTCTTTGCCATCTAGACCCATCATGCCTTTTACCAGCACGTTTGCAAAATTGCGAAAAGCGACTGTTAGCTTCATCACATCTGTCTATCCATATGTCCATCCGTCTGCATGGAACAACTTGGCTCCCACCAGACAGATTTTCATGAAATTTGATATTTGAGTATTTTTAAAAACTCTGTAAAGAAAATTCAAGTTTCACAAAAATTGGAGAAGAATAAAGGGTATTATGTATAGACCAATATACATTTTTGATCATATCTTGCTCATTTCTTCTTAGAATGAGAAATGTTTCATACAACAGTTGGACAGAAAATAAAAACACACATTTTATGCTGAATAATGTTTTTTTTTTTTAAATTGTGCCTTTTATGAAATCAACGTGGAAAAATACTGTACAGCCAGGTAAGCCACAGAATGACAATATGGTGAATGCAAATTGCATGCTGGATACCTAAGTCTACAAACACACAAGCAGAATATGCAATACTTTTTGATTTCCCACTGCAACAATGGTTGCACAAAGAGGCCTCAGTGTTACGTTTTACATACATTACCTGTCTTGTATTACACTAAAGTCGACTATCATATGTATGATATTTGGACTAAATAAATAAATAATAAAATATAAAACTGACATATACAAAGAGAGTGTAATAAATATGGGAACTAAATTGTGTAAGATGTCTGATTACCCAAAATAAATGGACAATTATAAGACTTTTAAGAAAGAGTTGAAATCATTTCTTTTATTATATCATGCTTGTACTCAGTGGAGTAATGTCTCTTTGTAATTTATAGAGTCTAATATTTCATCTAGCTTCTAAGTACACATACTTCATAAATGGTTTTCCCTTTACAATACTTCGTTGAGTTTTAATCTAAGTGACATTTAAATGGTAAGTTGAATTGTATATATTTAAATTTATATTGTTAGATGTGGAAGGGTCTATTGTCATATGTATGATGGAGTGGACTGAAAATAAAACAAACTAACTAACTAAAATACTCTCCAGAAAAATATGACTGGGAAATGCTGCTCTAGTCAAATACAATTTCAATGTCCAGCTTTGAACTGTTGCAACTGAAGTCTAATCCTAACAAGAAAATATGATAAACTCCTTCCTTTGGGATAAAGCAGCTGTGGTGTGACGCTGATCACTTGTCTCCACTAGTCTCATAATGTGGGACAACAATGAATGCCCATCTTCGTGGTATGGAGCTTTGTCATGCACAGGGAAGCTCCACTTTTATTTCAGCTTGCAGTATCCCCCCCCCCCCCCATTCAAAAAACAGTGTGTGGTATCAACTAATTTGGAAATATACAAGCTACATTATTACCTCTCAAGCCTTTCAAACCAATATACAACACATCTCTTCAGTTCTTCCATATCTTTCTGACCCTTCACATGTTTCTTAGATTTAAATATGAGGAGGATCTTGCCATCCTTATCTTTGTTATGAGCAAATATTCCGCCATCTTGTAGATAATCTAGCCTCACATTACTCTCATTGATTTCTGAAATTGAATATTTTAAAAAATTAGTAACTGTAAAATAATAACCAAATCCAAACAAGGATATTTACCAGTGCCACCAGGGCACCCACTGGTACACCATATTCCTTAATATTTTATTACCCTTATTACACTAAAGAATAATGGGGGCATATTTTGTAATTTGAAACTACAGATAGTACAGTTTCAGCACTACATGCTTGACATATTGAAAAATTATCAGTCTCACTCATTTTATGGTTCCTGTGTCTCCACCTTGTCCATCTTAAGGAAAAAGAAATAAGTCTGAAATAGATGTGAACACATTTATTACAGGTGAAGAATAAAAGACCAACTTGATGTCACTAGCTATTTTATTTCACTTCTTATGTGCTCAACATGTTTCAGACAATATATCCATCATCAGGAGCTTGCAACTTTGCTGTTGAATTACCCATCGGTTGTTTTGCTCTCAGTTTGTTGTGTGTTGGAGATTTGGTGTGGCTGGGTTTGAGTGTTGTCCATGTTGCAGGCTGAAGCTCCTGATGATGGACATATTAATGTCCGAAACATGTTGAGCACATAAGAAGTGAAATAAAATAGCTAGTGACATCAAGTTGGTCTTTTATTCTTCAACTATTACAATGATGCATGGTCCAATAAACATAAGATTCACATTTATTATAGTTGAAAAACATTACTTACAGAGTCCTTTTAAGCATGCACCAATGTCAACTCATTCTGCTATCACAATAGGTCTGATCTCTGTCCAATACTGACTCTGTTGTATGTACATTTTGCTGTGTTGTTCTTTTAAATGAAACAAACTACAATATTTTGCTGACATTTACTTATACATAAATATATTTTAAAATTCTGTATCAGGTAGGAGTTTTCAGAATTCAGTTTTACTGAAATAACTGTGCTTCCAATTAAATTGAGGGGGGTGGTGGAGGTCACAGGGGCATTATCTCTGCAGCAAAATGGACTGGTTGGGACATGTTAGTGTACTGCAGTTAGCCATGGAGTGGTGGTTGCTAATGCTTGTTACAATGTCCCAGTCTGAAGAGTGGGTGACCACCGAAGTCCTTTTGCAAGATACAGATATCAGTAATGGAAACTCTTGTTAAGTCTACTGTGATTGGTAGAGATGACACTCTTCCAAAATCCACCTTAAAAATGATCAAGAATCAGTAAAAGATGAGTGCAACAGCAGGCCAGCAACATCAAGGAACAATGAAAATGTAGTCAAAGTTTGCAAAACGTGAACTCTACTTTTAATATCAAAATTATAAACTAGTTCAGGGACTTGAACCCCCCCCCCCCACCACCACCATCACCATATGCTCCAGATCTTGCTCTGTGCAATGTCTGGCTCCTCGTGACAGTGGACACAATGATCTAAGGACATCATTCTTCACCCACAGAAGAATTTCAACAGAATGTAACAGCAGGTGTCACAGCTATGCCAAAGGAGGAGTTCCAGAGGTGCTTCCAGCAATTGCATGACAGCTGGAGCAAGTGTGTACATACACGGGAGGGCAGTACTTTGAAGATAACTATGTCAAGTTACGCACATTTCCTTTTTACTATAAAACCTGTCCGAATTCTGGGAGATTTCTGATCTCCCACATATATGAAGTCTGTTGTCAAACACTAACCTTAACTTTACCATCACATCTGAACCAGCCACGAATGGAATGAATCATAAGTGTAGGTGAAAGTGTGATAACATCTAAATTAACTTGCACCGAAAGAAAATGCAAACAGTTGGGCAGTGATGACTTGACAGAGTAAAAACTGGTATACTAGGGTCACAGTAAGACCACCTCCACATCTCCCTTCAGTCATAAAACTTCACCATACAGTATACTTCTCTATATTCCCCTCCTGTCCTCTAGCCATTCTGGTTACTGATAACCATGTGACAACCTTTACTAGTGGCAGGTGTTTTGCACTAGTTCATGTAAGGTAGTGGAGGCTAGAGGGAAACACAACAGTAAAAACAGAGTGGTCAGCCTCAAGCACCATCATTCCCACCACCATGTGACTTCATTCTGCAGCCACAGTATAACCATGATTTATTGACAAACACAGAAGTCTAAGAGGATGATGGTGAGCAGCTATTACTTTTTCCTGTTGGATATATATTACTTACCATTTGCACCAAATTTTTTGCGCCACTCACAAGAGTCCCAAAGCAACTGCAATGCAAGCTGCATATCCAGTTCTGAGTGCAAAAGAAATCGTTTCACCCAGTCATCAGTATTCTTCACACGAGCAAGGTCAGCAGGATGTAAGCCTTCTGTCAAATAATACAGGTAAAATTGTATTATATAATTTAATTTTGCATACAACATGCTCATTATTCCACCAATATACACACACATCAAATCCTGCAATGTAGCGTAACTACAGAGCACATAATACAAAGGCACTGAAAATGTGTGAATGTGTTGAGAAATGACACAATTCCTCATATTACTGCCCACTTATAGTGTAGTACAAAGGTAAAACTGTCCATGTCCACATCACACTGCGAATGAAGCCATGTAGGGACAGCGGATGTACAGATCCAACAAGGTGATTAGGGTGAGTGGTCAACCTCATGCCCCAGCTGCTTTATCACCACAGAAATAGACCCTGGTGTCCGATGCATAGGAAGCTGGAAGAACCTGCAAGCCAGTCTGCACGTTTCTGAGAAGAGGAAAATGTTTTGCCCCTGCCAGGAATCAAACCCCAGAGCATCAAGCCATTAGTCACTATACTGTGCTATCACCACACATTTAGATTCTGGTATAAGAAATAACTGCATGAAGCAAAGTTCTGCTTGAGTAATTAACAGTTTCTCTGTTAGTTAATAAATTACCCACATGTTGTGGAATCCAGGGGTTCTTGACCATGTGCAAAACAGCACACCACTTGTACCCATCCTGAGTCACATAAATTAATTTCTTTAAGTTACACTGTAATATCCGTCCATCTACATATTTACACATCTTCCAAGTGGTCCTTTTCCTTCAGGTTTCCTTGTCAAAATTCTGCATGCACATATCTTCTCCACCATATGTGACACATACACCATCCAATCTCTGGTTTAATTATCACAAGGGTATTTAGTGAAAGATTATACAAGTCATGAAACCACCTACTGTGTAATTTTCCCCATCCTCCTGTTACTTCCTCCCTCTTAGCTACAAATGTCTTCCCAAAACCCTGGTTGAACACCCCTAACCTATCAATAAAACAGAATCATTACAACACAACTTGATTAAAGTGGTGTCTATTATGTAAAATTACCCACAACCTTTACATGTTCCAGTGTTTTACATGGTCATCATCAGGATGAAAACATTTTTATCAACTTATGAGGTGTGGTTATAATGTTAAAATAGATGGTATTCTATAAAGATAAATAACATTCATATGCAAATTAATGATAAATTAATTTAGAGTTTAATGTATCACACAGAATTTATATTTGGTGTGCTGAAACCATAGGATGACCTATACTTGCTCATATCTAAGTAGAAGAGGTTATTAGTGTTGGTACATAGCTTAATTAATCAATGTAGGATCATCTGTCACTGCAGGCCTCACTACTCTGTTAGCAAATCAGAGACTGCTGCATCTTCAACAAGCAAAGCTATCAGGCATAAAAACTGTACCTTACCTTATTGTACAAACAATAAGATATGTCTAAGTAAACATCTGTGACCAAAGATCAGAGTTCATTAGTTAGTTATCAGTAACCTTAATAACAACACTTGTACAGAAGGATCCAAGAACATATGACAGGGAAGTCAAATATGTACTATACTGTGGGAATAATGTTGTAGGGTGAAGGGTACGAGGGGGAAATCATGACTATACAAATGGCAATAAATACTGTCCCTCAAGTAATTTGCCTGGTGACATGCCCATGATGATACATGTGTATGAACAGAAGCGAGTGGGGACAAAAAAGATTGAAGAAAATTGTGCTAAAAGAAATACAGTGAGAACTGTGGTTTTTCAAGGGGGTGGAATATGAAGATTAGTCTCTTCTGGGATGTTATGCTGGGTAGACTGGTAGCAGGTGGCCAATGTTTGTACAAGACTCCACAGCAACACATTCATTCGGCATCTGTAAATACTGCAGTGCTTTCCATTTCTCTTGAACAAGTTCAATATAGAAACAGAGATTATTTATTACATATGAATTATAACATTTTTATTTCCAACTGAATGGCTCACTAGCTCATTAAACAACCAACCAAATCAACCAAGTAATAAGTCAATTAAGCAACCCAACCAAAATGAACTCACCAACCAACTACCCCACCAATCAAAAAACCAAATCAACCAACCAATATATTAGAGAACAGGAAACTGACACTATTTATACTATTAAATCAGTAAGTTAATGTATGAGAAGGGGAAATATACATACTGGCATTACAGGGCTTTCAATTTATCTGGCAAATATGGTTTGTCATTTCTTGTTGGGTAGCTTATCACACAGCAATTGGCTGAATCTGTGAGCCACATACAGCTGCAATATCACAGCAGGTTCACTGGGTCTGCAATTGTTTAGAGTCAGTCACAGAAACTGAGCTTGTTCTATTAAACTTGGGTTTAATGTAGTAGGTATGTGGATTCTCAGAATTATAGAGGTCCCATGTTAATCCATGAAGTACCAGTACATTATTAATGTTAGTGTATGGTTTGCAATGAGTGTAACTAGGATTATTGGGCCCATTACTTGTGGCACATGTTAAAGTATGAAGTGTATAGTAATGACACTTGTACTGAAGATGATACAAAAAAAATCATTCATGATGTAGCATCTTCAGTTTCACCTGCTACTCTGACAAGCAATGAACATGTTTGTCCAATGTGAAGCACATCTGTGAGCTTACAGAAACCATTTCCGGCATTTTCTTTAATATGACAAGCAAGAACCTGGTACTGACCATGACAAATTTAACTATAATGTCTGGACCCCAACTCATGACAAACTGGATCAGCAGGGCCTGCTGTGCTGTCTGCTGCCATGCAAAATGATATGTGAAGTGACAAACTATATCTGCCAGACACACTAAGGCCCCATATAACAATTCATTATTTCAATGGCAACAATAACTCGTCTGCCACAACGTGGCTCCATTAAATAGGTTATGAAAAGCAACATCTTTTTCTTTTCTACAGACAAACCTCTTCAATTGGTATTGCAGTTGATTCATTCTTTATTCATGTGATGTTAAGATTAATGAAACACACTTAATAAATAATGTTGTCAAAGTCCATCAGGGTGTCATCAGCATTCAGAAAATTTACGTACCTACCTAAGGACACCACCGTGACATATGAGTCACCACTCAGAACAAACACAACCATCAATATGATCATTGTGTGATCATAATATTCAGTGACTGACATTTTCCATTCAAAATGCTAAAGCAAGAAACTTCATGGTTGCAATGCAACATGGAACAAAATTTTCACAAAGTTCTGAAATATACTGGTTTTCATTGAAAAATTTGTTATATTACAACTTAAGGAGCAGGGATATGATGGTGATTTGGTGTACATTATGCTAATGCCAGGAAATTAAACAGAAAAGCTCATTCAATTTTATAAATAATTAATATTATGATTTCTTGTGTTAAGTCATATGTTGTAAGACTGATGGTTTACTTCACATGCCACAATCATTCTCTCAAACTACTGGGTCCACTGAATGGAGGTGAATATTTAACTGGTCAACACTAAACACTGATTATTCGATTACTTCAAGGCACGAAGTCTGAGGTTTTTCAACGGCTCATATTACTGAACCGCTGATACTCTAAATAAATGTCATACCATGATCGGACGCGCCTTCGTTTTCTAACTTCTGCAGAAATTTTGTTCTCAAATCTTGTATCTGTTCTGAAGTTGGTTCCATTTTACGTGCGTTCAAAAATCCTCTCAACAGTCAACTGATGTGTATACTTCCTACTCTCCGATACGAAGACCCACACTCGAATAAGAATTCCGAAAATGAACTACACGGATCAGATCCTTTATTCAACCGAAGAACCGCAGTGTCACCAACGACTTCGATGGTCAGCAGTACTGCACCTTTAATGAGTCACTACACTTCTCACGCACACCTTTTTGCTGAACTCCCACATACGTTCACGAATTGACGTACCCAATGCTAATGTCAAAGTCTAATCACATTCTGTCACTATTCTTGAACTTTGCACGACTTCGGCCTACGTCCATTCAGAAAAGCACGCAACGAATATGCCCGCAGAGGCAAAGGGTGTAATTACCCGAGCAATGATTGGTAAAAGAAAGTTGCCAACATCTTGTGGGTGGACAGTTTTGTCAACGCACGATCGTAAGATTGGCTTTCGTTCCAACGCGAAAAATGGCGCAACGTTCGAATTACGATATGCTACTGTACATCCAAACCTGATATTCTTGATCATTTATTTTGCAAAGTACTTACTCGTCGCAAACGCTCCTCTGCCTTAAAGATTCCTATTATAGTCTTCCTTGATTTTCATTGAACATTATAACTTCTATGCGAACATGAGCCCGTTTTCTTCAGAGGAAACTTAAGGCATGGAGCACCCTGCACTATGCTCCAACCCTGGGCAGCCCTGAAACCCGTTTTACATTCAAGCAGTCTTTTTAAATGTAAATATTATTAATGTTGTCAACATATCTCAGACTTTTTTCACCGCATAACATGCCATAGAAGGAAAATATAAATATAGGTACTGGCATAAATCTACTCATTCTTAACCTTGGAACAAGATGGGAAAGAGCCCTGGTACTCACTGTACAGGTGACTGAGTGGTCCCCATGGATGGTCTAGATGGGGTATGAAGGGGAGAAATTTTCAAGCTCAAATCCTGAACCATCCAGCCTTTAAGTGAGTCACTACACTATGTTATACTGGCCCCATAATCTCTATTTTGAAGATAAAATACAAAACAAACTATTGTTAGATGCTTACTTCAAGGCTATGAAAGAGCTTCAACTTCAAATTTATGTCACTTAACAGCGTTTTTCTCACAATTTCCACTTTTAGCATTGCACATAGGAACACCAGTTTAGATAACTGAGGTGAAAATAGCTTTTCACAACTAGGTCATGCTTGTTACTTGAGAAGCCTGTGAGTGATAAATATAAAGAAAAGCAGTACAGTGCAGGACAGCAAAACGCACATTGTTGATCAGGTTATTTTCATTGGGACCAGTTGTAGGTAGTGGAAGTTAACTTCTTAAAATGAGCTCTAATGTAGGCAGATGGCATCTACTTGGTCAACAACAGTACACAGATCTGTGTTCAGGTTGATGTCAGGGGGATTAGGGTGGACATGTGCTCTGTAATAATGCAGGGGTACTCAAAGTGGGCTCACAGAAGTTTTGTTGCACTAGTTGCCTTCTGGACTGTAATGTCATGGAGTCTTGCAGATGGGCAACAAGGGTTGAAGATCAAGCTACCTCCATCTTCAGGGTCAAACTCTGACCAGTTTTGTTGCAGCATTTTATGGCTCATTGAAAAGCATTACCCTAATTACACTCAAGTGACATTTTGGATTTAATCTTTTTTCCATAAAATTCCACACACATAATTTAAAAAATACACACACATGTGCATATTTAAAAAATGAAGAGGCAATTTATGCGAAGATAATCCAAAAATATGCACACGACTTGCATGCAGGTCAGTATGTTTCCATTATGCTTTTATTCAGGACACATAATTTGACACGTGGCACATTGGTTTTTATAAACATGCTGTACTATAAACAGAGACACAGGAATGGACAGGCCACACATAAATATGTGAATGAAAATGACGTTACAGTACTAACACCAGATATCAAGGCAATTTTTTCTCAGAAGACACAGAATGAACCATTTCACATATGAACTACACAAACTAAAATTTGCATATTACTTGAAAACCAAACTCATACCATACATAATATTCAATAGAAGTTATATATGGAATGTTATGGGTATCAAATTTTCCACCAAATATAAATGCTGAGCAAAGTATACAAAATGAGGAACAAAGGGAAATGTATTTTGTGATCCTGTCTCCCCTCACCAAAGCAATATGTCACGGCATCAAAAGTCATGGCTCTTTGGTTACTACTCATGTTTTCTGTCCAGGCAGTCCCTAGTTTGACCCTCATTCAAGGTCACTTCTCCCAACTGACAATCTTGTGATTTTCATTGATACCTATTCTACACGATCTCCCTTTGTAACTTTGTTGTCCTGACGCACTCAGTCTGGTCGGTGATCCTCTTTCAGGAAACGGGTATGGTTCACTGAATCACATTTAGTTTTAGTGATTTTCTTTTTTTTACTTTATTCAATTTATTCTTGATATAAAATAATGGAGTGCTATACCCAGTTAAACAACTAGATCATTTCTAGGAAACTAACACAGTAACTTCTCTGTACTCCCACTTACACCACACTCGTATGCAACTGATTTTGCGCTGGATTGCTTGCATCCATTATCAGCTCCCAAACGTTTCTTCATTTAAACCTCTCTCCTGTACACCCCTCCTACCTATCACCAACGGTTCTGAATATACGTTGACAGAAAAATCTACAATGCATGGCCATGAACCGTCCGTAACTGATGCCAGCAAATCTAAGAAACAAATATATTAAAAACGTGTGGCTACACTACGTAGGACAATTCACTGGAAATTGACCACGACCACATCCCACTGCATCATGCAAAACTGTGTTGGTGAAGTTGGGAACATGTCACAAGTAGCCAGGATAGCCTAGTTGGTGTTAAGTGGCATGTCATTACCTAATTAGCATATTTCATGTCCACAGACTCAGAGCTATAAAATGACAATGGCACAATGATATACTAGTACTTATGGCTGTGACAAGTGGAATTCTGTGAATAAAAATATGTAAACAAAAGAGATATAAAAACATAATTGCACTTACATTAAAACTAAACACAATATCAAAGGAAAATAAAACAAATTTATTTTTTCACAACTTGTGATACAATAACAAAGAATAAATTAATATCCATGACACACAATAAAATTACAATTCATGAAAATCTGAGCATCAGCTAATTTGTTAAGGCTGATATGTAGCAAAATTCAACTATAGTAAAAACAGCATAACAAATACCCAAATTCAAGACAGTTCTCTGTCTCACACACACACACACACACTATTGCAAGGGGTAAATTTACTGTGCACTGATAATAGGCAAACACATCACTATGCAGAGGGACAATGGCCAACACTATGACCAGGTTGTTGCCCCTGGTAAGTCAGCAGCTGGAAGGGCACTTACTTGTCACTTATCATGCGTTATACAAAAACCTAAGGTGGTCTCAGCATGTTTGTGAAATGTCTTCAGATGAATAAATATCACCGACTGGCAATACTTTTGCAAAAGTATGCATCATGGAAAAATGTCACTGGAAGTTTTTTAAAAAAACATAAACAGTGTCGAGTAAAAGAAAAAATGAAAGGTTTAGTGGTGGACAAATAAAATACAAAAAGTTGTGCTTTTTTTAGGAAGAGGTGTAGTTTACACAAAGTACGAATATATATAACTTACATAAAAAATGTGATTTGCTGGGATGAGGGATGTTTTCATTACGTACTAAGGTAAAGAGCCAAAATAACAGATACAGGTGTACCAAAAATCCTTATGCAGTTTATGCATTTCTTCTGTATGACCTCAAAGTTGGTGTCTGGTGTGCTGTGAGTGCACACAAAAACATAAGGCCTGCGTTTTTCAAAGAAACAAGTTACAACTGTTTCATTCAATTAATCCTTACACCATTCTTCACAGAATTAACAGACACAGAAAAATGTGTGACAATCCACTTTGGAAGAAATGAAAGACACTTCTAAAAGACAAATAGTTACTATATCAAGAAAAGCTACATTGATGTTAAAAATATTTTCAGAAGGTGCAAGACTTGCTTAGATGCTGGATGTCACCATGTTGACATTCCTGTATGATATTAAGGTGAACTGAAATGTAGGGGAAAGGGGGGGGGGGGCTCCAAAATTAGTGGCCATGGTAACTACATAAGGACATTCACAAGGTCACCTGGTGATCACCTGATGACAAAATGTGTAACCAGATAGATCATATATTGGTCGACAGAAGACACTGCTGAAATGTTTGTAACGTGAGAAGTACGAAAGTTGATGAATTAGAAACAGACAATTTTTTTTGTGAAGGCCAAAATTAGATAGAAAATTATGAGAAGTGGGAAAACTAAAAAAAGTGAAATAAATGGGATATTGGTAACCTGAAGTAGAAGAAGAATTCATCAAGTAAGTAACAGCAAATATACAAAGTACTGAATTCAAAGAAGTGGAAGACATAAATAAAATATGGAACAAAATCAAAAAAGGAATAAAGGAAGCTGCTGGAAAAATAATTGGAAAAGAAAAAAAGACTACAAAGAAACAGCTGTTTTGATGAAGAATGGCAAATAATGCTAGCAGATAACAAGTTACAGGGGGGGGGGGGGGAAAAAAACCAAACAATAAAAAAAAAAAACTTTTTTT
>Ga0123353_10012030_pt1 | contig 12249 bp, 7 predicted proteins | sample TergutLab28metaG_3_FD_92763 | JGI IMG/M metagenome (GOLD analysis project Ga0123353, IMG submission 92763) | Labiotermes labralis P3 segment gut microbial communities from Petit-Saut dam, French Guiana - Lab288 P3 | ecosystem: Host-associated > Arthropoda: Insects > Digestive system > Gut ... | reverse complement strand
TTTCGTGCTGTCGCTCACCGCAGTCGTACACCTCGCTGCCGCGGCCGCCGTCGAGGGCGGCCGTGCTGGTCGTCGTCCCGCGCCTCTCTGCCCGGTCCGGCGAGCGGCAGGGGACGGTGCCGTGTGATCGCGCAATCATAGGGGCCGCGGGCCCGCAGCCGCCCGTTCCCGGTCGCCCGGTGCCTCGTCCGGCGGATACTGCACGACCGCCACCCCGCGCGGCGCGAGCGTGATCCGGCCCTCGCCGTCGCTCAGGCCGGCCAGGACCCGCGCGGGGGACAGCGGCAGCACGACGGGAGCGTCCGTGCGGTTGACGAGGAACCAGAAGACGCGGGAACCGTCGGTGCGCACGGTGAGTTCGACCCGGCCGCGGGCGGCCGGGGGCAGCTCGCTCGCCACGCCGGCCGCGGCCAGCAGCCGGTCGAGCAGCGGGGTGAGGCCGTCGGGGCCGAGGCGGGTCGACACGTACGCCGCCGAACCGCCGCCGGGCGCGCGGCGCCGCGTCACCGCGGGCAGCCCCGCCGACTCGCCCTCGGCCAGACGGGCGAGGACGTCGACGTCCGGGGACGTCACCGTGATCCGGTCCGACCACAGCGTGCCGCGGCTCCCGTCGTCGAGCTGCACGGACACCCCGTCGGGCAGCGGCGCGAACTCCTCGATGCGCAGGCCGAGAAGGTCGCGCAGCGCGCCGGGGTAGCCGCCGAGCCACGCGTGGTCGTTCTCGTCCACGATGCCCGAGAAGTACGTGGTGACCAGGTGCCCGCCGCCGTCGACGTAGGCGGTGAGCCGGTCGGCGAGGGCCTGTGGCACCAGGTGCAGCACCGGCGCCACCACGACGTCGTAGCCGGACAGTTCGGTGCCGGTGGTGGCCAGGTCGGCGCGCACGCCGAGGGCGAGGAACGCGGAGTACCAGTCCAGCGCCTCCTGCCGGTAGCGCAGCCGGTCGGTGGGGTGCGAGTCGAGTTCGGCGGCCCACCACGACTGCCAGTCGAAGAGGATCGCCGCGCGGGCCGGCTGCCGGACGGACCCGGTGACCGGGGCGAGGTCCCGCAGGGTGGCGCCCAGGGCGGTGACGGCGCGGAAGACCTCGCTGTCCGGTCCGGCGTGCGGCAGCATCGCCGAGTGGTACTTCTCGGCGCCGCCGGCCGACTGCCGCCACTGGAAGAAGCAGACGGCGTCCGCGCCGTGGGCGACGTGCAGCAGCGAGTCACGGGCCATCTCACCGGGCCGCTTGGCCTGGTTGACCGGCTGCCAGTTGACCGCGCTGGTGGAGTGCTCCATCAGGAACCAGGGCCGGCCGCCGGCGATCGCGCTGGTGAGGTTGGCGGAGAAGGACAGCTCGTCGAGGCTCTGCGGGCCCGGGGTGACGTAGTGGTCGTTGGACACGAAGTCCACGTCGCCGGCCCAGCCGGCGTAGTCCATGCCCTTGGTGGTCCCCATCACCATGAAGTTGGTGGTGACCGGGACGTCGGGGGTCAGCCGGCGCAGCACCTCGCGCTCGGCGCGCAGATGGTCGAGCAGCGCGTCGGAGGAGAAGCGCGTGAAGTCCAGCTGCTGGGTGGGGTTGGGGTGGGTGGCGGCCAGCCGCGGCGGCAGGATCTCCGCCCAGTCGCCGTAGACCTGCGACCAGAAGCTGGTCGCCCACGCCTGGTTGAGCGCCTCCAGGCTGCCGTACCGCGCGCGCAGCCAGACCCGGAAGGCGCGGGCCGCGTCCTCGGAGTAGTCGTAGACGTTGTGGCAGCCCAGCTCGTTGTTCACATGCCAGGCGGCGAGCGCCGGGTGCTCCGCGTAGCGGGTGGCGATCGCCTCGACCAGGCGCAGCGCGTAGGTGCGGAAGACCGGTGACGTGGGGCGCCAGTGCTGGCGGGCGCCGGGCCACACCGTCTCCCCGCGGGCGGTCACCGGCAGGATCTCCGGGTGGCGGGCGGTCAGCCACGGCGGCGGGGACGCGGTCGCCGTGGCCAGGTCGACGGCGATCCCCGCGTCGTGCAGCAGGTCCATGACCTCGTCCAGCCAGCCGAACTCCCAGCGGTCCTCGGCCGGTTGCAACCGCGCCCAGGAGAAGATGGCCAGCGACACGATGGTGACGCCGGCCTCCTGCATCAGCCGGACGTCCTCCTTCCAGACCTCGCGCGGCCACTGCTCCGGGTTGTAGTCGGCGCCGTAGCCGAGCTGCACGGGGGTGCCGGCGGGCCGGCGCAGCCAGCGGGCGGTGGGGGTGGCGGTCATCGGGGTCCTTCCGGGGCCTTGCGACGTGCGGTGGTGACGCGGGGCGTGCGCCGGTTGAAGCGCGGACGTGCGGTGCGGGACGTGCCCGCGGGAGGAGTCGAGCGGCGGGGCCCCGCGCGGTGCGCGTGGCGGGGCCCTGAGAGGTGCGAGTGGCGGGGCCCCGCCCACCGGGTCCCGCCACTCGGCTCGGGGTGCGGGCGTCAGCCCATGCTGAAGCCCTGCTGCTTGCCGTAGTTGACGGACTGGTCCTGCCAGGACTTCAGCCCGCCGGACAGCGGGGTGGAGGACACGTACGCCTTGCCCACGGTGTCGTTGAAGATCGAGTTCGCGTACACCTGGTAGGGCAGGTAGGACCAGCCGGGCAGCACGTTCTTCGCGGACTCCGAGAAGATCTTGTTGGCCTGCTGGCCGCCGAAGTACGGGAACGGCGTGTTCAGGAACGACGGCGAGTCGAGGTCCGCGGTGGTCGCCGGGAAGGCGCCGCCCTTGATGCGGGTCTGCACGCCGGCGCCCTGGTTGGCGTACTGCAGGAAGGCGTAGGCGAGGGCCTTGTTGCTGCTGGCCTGCATGACGGCCAGCGAGCTGCCGCCGTTCTCGGCGCTGGCGTTGGCGCCGGCCTGCCACTGCGGCAGCGGCGCGGCGCGCCAGTCACCGGAGGCGTTCTTCACGCCGGAGACGAAGTTGGCGGGCATCCACGCGCCGGTCGCGAGCGTGGCGATGGTGCCGTCGCCCAGACCCTTGTACCACTGGTCGCTCCAGCCGGGCACCGGGGACAGCAGGTGCTCGGAGACCAGCTGCTGCCACACCTTGGTGTACGTCGACGTCCCCTGGTCGCCGGCGAAGTCGACGGTCACCTTGGTGCCGTCCACCTTGTAGGGCTTGCCGCCGGCCTGCCAGATCAGGCTGGTGGTCATGCCGGCGTCGCCGGTGTCGCTGGTGATGTACGCCTTGGGGTCGGCCTTGTGGAGCTTGCGGGCGTCGTCCAGGTACTGCTCCCAGGTGGTGGGGACGGGGAGCTTGTACTTGTCGAAGACCTTCTTGTTGTAGAACAGCGCCATCGGGCCGGAGTCCATCGGCAGGCCGTAGACGCCGCCGTTGATGTTGACGGAGTTCCAGGGGCCGGGGGAGTAGGTCTTGGACAGGTCCTTGGCGCCGTAGGAGCTCAGGTCGGTGACGGACTTGCCGAGCGCGAACTGGCTGAGCGCGTAGTACTCGATCTGCGAGACGTCGGGTACGCCCTTGCCGGCCTGCACGGCGTTCTGCAGTGCGGTGTACTGGTCGTTGCCGGTACCGGCGTTGACCAGCTTCACGTGCACCTTGGGGTACTTGGCCTGGAAGTCGGCCACGACCTGCTTGAGGGTGGGCTCCCACGCCCACACCGTGAGGTTGCCGCCCTTGGTGAGCGCGGACTGGACGGCGTTCGCGTCGGAACTGCCGCTCCCGGACCCGGAACCGCCGGAGGAACCGCAAGCGGTGAGCCCCAGCGCGCCGGCGGCGAGGAGCGCGACCGTGGGCGCCAAGCGCCGAAGTGCCTTGTTCGTCATCTCATTTCACTCCGTTGTGCGTGATGTGTCCCGGGACACGGGAGGTCAGGGGAGGGTGGTGTCGGGGAGGACAGGGTCGGCGCCGCGGCGCCGGGATCAGGCAGAGCGACCGGAAGCGGTCACTCCTTGACGCTTCCGGCGGCCAGTCCGGACTGCCAGTAGCGCTGGAGCATCAGGAAGGCCGCGATGAGCGGGACGATGGTGAGCAGCGACCCGGTGATGACGAGGTTGAACACCGGCTGGCCGCCGACCGTGGACGCCTGCGCGTTCCACGAGTTGAGGCCGATGGTCAGCGGGTACCAGTTCGGGTCCTTGATCATGATCAGCGGCAGGAAGTAGTTGTTCCAGGTCGCGACCATGGTGAACAGCAGGACCGTGACGATGCCGGGGGCGAGCAGCGGCAGGCTGATCCGGAAGAAGGTGCGCAGCTCGCCCGAGCCGTCGACGCGTGCGGCCTCCAGCAGCTCGTCCGGGATCGCCTCGGCGGCGAACACCCACATCAGGTAGAGGCCGAACGGGGAGATCAGCGACGGGATGATCACCGCCCACGGGGTGTTGGTGAGCCCCATCTTGCTGAACATCAGGAACGTCGGCACGGCGAGTGCCGCGCCGGGGACGGCGACGGCGCCGATCACCACGGCGAACACCGCGCGCCTGCCGCGGAAGTCGAACTTCGCCAGGCCGTAGCCGCCGAGCACCGCGAGGAACGTCGCGCCGCCGGCGCCGAGGATCACGTACAGCAGGGTGTTGAGCAGCCAGCGGACGAAGATGTGGTCGTTGTAGGTGAACGTCTCCCGGATGTTGTCCCACAGCGCGAACTTGCCGCTGAACCACAGGCCGAAGGAGTCGAGCAGCTTCGGCTGGGTCTTGCAGGCGTTGATGACCAGCCAGGCCAGCGGGACCAGGGAGTAGAGCACCACGATCGCGGTGAGCACGGTCAGCAGCACGCTGCGCCGGGGCTTGCCGGGGCTGTGGCGCCGGGACGAGCGGGAGATGCGCGGCCGCACACGCTCCCGGGTCCGCGGTGTGGGTGCGGTGCCCTGCACGGCGGTGTCGGTGGCCATGGGCTCACGCCTCCTTGCGCATGCCGCGCAGCTGCACGAGGTAGGCGACGACCATCGTCACGAGCCCCATGACGATCGCGACGGTCGCGGCGTAGTTGTGCTGCTGGCCGGAGAAGGACAGCGAGTAGGTGTACAGGTTCGGGGTGAAGTACGTGGTGATCGCGTTGGGCGCCAGGCTCTTGAGGATGCTGGGCTCGTTGAACAGCTGGAAGCTGCCGATCACCGAGAAGATCGTGGCGATGACCAGCGCGCCCCGGATCGCCGGGATCTTGATCGAGCGGATGACCCGCCACTGCCCCGCGCCGTCGATCTCCGCCGCCTCGTACAGCGACTCGGGGACGACCCGCAGCGCCGCGTAGAAGATCAGCATGTTGTAGCCGACGAACTCCCAGGTGACGATGTTGCCGATGCTGGCCAGCACCCAGCTGGGGGAGAGCGGGTCGGGGATCGAGGTGTGCAGGTGCTGGTTGATGCTGGCGACCAGGCCGAACCGCTTGCCGTACATGAAGCCCCACATCAAGGTGGCGACCACCGCGGGCACCGCGTAGGGCAGGAAGATCGAGATCCGGAAGAAGTTCCGCCCGTAGAGCCGCCCGCTGTCCAGCGCCAGGGCGACCAGCAGGGCGATGCCGAGCATGATCGGCACCTGGACGATCAGGAACAGGCCGACCCGGCCCAGCCCCGACCAGAACTCGTGGTCCTTCAGCGCCTGCGTGTAGTTGTCGAGGCCGACGAAGTGGTTGCCGCCGATCAGCTGGTCCCGGTACAGGCTCAGGTAGATCGAGTAGGCGATCGGCGCCAGGAAGACCAGGGCGAAGACCACCAGGAACGGGGCAACGAAGCCCCACCCGGCCAAGCGCCGCCTGCCGACGCGCCCCCCGTCGCTGCGCCTCCGGCCGGTCGCGGGACGGCCCGCGGCCGATGGGGGCGAGAGGACCGCCATGACTCATCCTTTCGGTCGGCGTCACAGCCCCGCCACGGGCTCGCGGCGAGGGGGGATGGTTACGTAACCATTGACGACCGGGGGTCGCTCCTGTTTACGTAAACATTGGATGACGGCGATGTTGGCATTGCAGGTCGAGGACGTCAAGGTCTGAGTCGGGCTTGGGGAGGGAAACGTGATCCGAGAGGGGCAGGCGCCGCCCGCGGCGGCGGTCGGGAGCGGTGCGCCGCCGGCCGGAACGGCCACCGGGGAAGCCGGCCAGGCGCGCCCCAGACGCGGCGTCTCCATGGCCGACGTCGCCCGGCTGGCCGGGGTGTCCTCGCAGACGGTCTCCCGGGTCTCCAACGGGCATCCCAGCGTCGTCGCCGGTACCCGCGAGCGCGTGCTGCGGGCGATGAAGCAGCTGGGCTACCGGCCCAACAGCGCCGCCCGCGCCCTGCGCAGCGGCCGGTTCCGCACCATCGGCGTGATCCTGTTCACCCTCTCCACCACCGGAAACGTCCGCACGTTGGAGGCGATCGCCGTCTCGGCCGCCGAGAAGGGCTACGCCATCACCCTCCAGCCGGTGGCCGTCCCGACGCAGACCGGGGTGCACGGCGCCTTCACCCGGCTGGGAGAGCTCGCCGTCGACGGCATCATCGTGATCATGGAGGTGAACCTGCTCGACGCGGCGACGATCACCCTGCCCCCGCACGTCCAGGTCGTCGTGGTGGACTCCGACGCGGGCGACCGCTACAGCGTGGTCGACACCGACCAGGTCGGCGGCGCCCACCTCGCCGTGCGCCACCTGCTGGACCTCGGGCACTCCACCGTGTGGCACCTGGCCGGGCCCGAAGGGTCCTTCGCGGCGCAACGGCGCGAGCAGGCGTGGCGGGACGCGCTCGCCAGGGACTGGCGCGCCGCGCCGCCGGTCGTCCGCGGCGACTGGTCCGCGGAGTCCGGCTACCGGGCGGGCCTGGAGCTCGCCGGCCGGGAGGACTGCACGGCCGTGTTCGCGGCGAACGACCAGATGGCGCTGGGGCTGCTGCGCGCCCTGCGCGAGCGCGGCCGGCGGGTCCCGCAGGACGTCAGCGTGGTCGGCTTCGACGACATCCCGGAGGCGGCGTCCTTCGCGCCGCCGCTGACGACCGTCCACCAGGACTTCGCCGAGGTCGGCAGGCGCTGCGTGGACGGGGTGCTGCGGGAGATCGGCGGCGCGGAGGTGCCCCCCGGCGCGGTGCTGGTGCCGACCCGGCTGGTCGAGCGTTCCAGCACCGCGCCCGCGCGCCGCAGGTGACGCCTGGCCGTGCGGGCCGGGGAGGCATGGCCCGGCCCGCACGGCCGGTGGGGATCAGGCGACGGTGAAGGTCACCGTGTGCACGGTCGGGTCGGACCCCGCGGTGAACGCGAAGGTGTGCGTCCCCGCGGCGAGTCCCTTCGTGCCGAGCAGGTACAGGTACGTACTGCCGGTCAGCGTGAAGTCCGCGCCGAACGGCGTGTGGCCGTCCACCGTCTCCGTACCGGTGTCGATGCCCAGAGCCCGGACCCTGAGCAGCGCGGACGCCTGGTTGCGGTCGGCCGCGTCGGTGAGCCGGATGCGCAGCGGCAGCGTCGCCCCGCCGTGCACCGGGCGGCTCAGGTCGGTCAGCGCGACCGCCTGGTAGGTGACCGCGAAGGTACGGGTGACGTCGGCGGCCGGCCGGAAGTCGGCGTCACCGTCCTGGGAGGCGGTCACCGTGCAGGTGCCCGCCCGGGACAGGCGCAGCGCCGAGCCGTCCAGGTCGCACGCTCCCTGCGCCGTGAACCGGACCGGCAGCCCGGACGACGCGGTGGCGTGCAGCGGTACGTCCGCGGCGTGCAGGACCCGGTCGGGCAGCGCCGCGAAGTCCACGTCCTGCGCGTCCGGGTGGGCGTAGACTTGGACTTCGACCAGTCCCGCGGCCCAGTCCGCCTCGTTGCCGTTGTGGTCGTTGACCACCTTCGACACGCTCACCCGCACGTAACGGTAGGTGCCCGTCAGGGAGTTGCTGGTGAAGCCGACCGTCCTGTTGGCGCTCTGGCCGGACAGCCGCGTCCAGTCCTGCCCGTCGTCGCTTCCCTCGACGGTGTACCCGCTGTACGTCTCCGATCCGTTGTAGCTGCGGAAGCTCAGGTCGATGCGGCTGAGGTCGTACGGACGCTGGAGGTCGACGGTCCAGGAGTAGGGCACCGACGACGGCTGGTAGAAGTTGGTGTTGTCGCCGCTGACGTTGAGGTTGAACAGGTTCCCGTCATTGGCGTCGCCCGCCGGATGGCCCGCGGCGGCCGTGGTGGCCTCCACCGGCTTGTTCTGCGAGACCAGGCGGTCGGTGGACAGCGCGAGGTCGCCGGAGGCGGTGTCGAACGACCACTGCGGCTGGTAGCCCATGCTGATGTCCGGCCCGTCGGCGCCGGCGGCCGCGGTGACGTCCAGCGGCAGCCAGACGTAGGTGGAACTGCCCAGCGCCTCGGGGGTCCAGCGGTCGCCCATGTAGATGTAGCGGGTCGTGCCGTCCTTCCCGGTCAGCGGCAGGATGTTGGTCGGCTGGCTGGCGAAGGTGGTGTTGTTGCCGACCGGCTTCAGCGGCGACCAGCCCGCGGGGTCGGAGATGTCCTTGGTGTACGAGTACATCGCCTGGTTCGGGTACCAGCCGGACTGGCTGGAGGTGAGGACGACGTAGTAGTCCCCGACCTTCACCAGCGCGGGCGCCTCGCGCCGGGAGCCGGCGAACAGGGCATAGGAGTCCTGCCAGTCGACGTCGGTGTAGTCGTCGGTGAGCCGGTAGACCCGCATGTCCGTGCCGTTCTGCGTGGACACCAGGTACGCGTCCGAGGTCGCCGGGTCCTGGAAGATGGTGAAGTCCCGTGAGCCGTAACCCCACTTGCCGTCACCGCCGGTGTAGGTGGGGTCCGCGTCGGCGGTGGCCACCTGCCCGGCGCCCGGCCGGAAGTCCTTCAGGAAGCGGTAGTCGCCGTCGACGGTGGAACTCGTGGCGACCATCAGGTGCGAGGCGGAGTAGTCCGTGGCCCGCTCCCAGTGCGCCCACAGCACGAACGTGCCGGTCTTCGCGTTGTAGACGAGCTTGGGACGCTCGACGTTGCAGTCGGCCAACTCCGGTGCGCTGCCCGCGGTGAGGATGTCCTTGACGTAGGTCCAGTTCTTCAGGTCGCGGGACTTGTAGAGGCTGATGCCCGAGAAACGGGTGCTGTTGTCGGTCTTGTTCTCGCCGACCCAGTAGTACCAGCCGTCCCTGGCAAGGATGTTGCCGCCGTGGCCCTGGATCGGCGTGCCCGAGGTGTCGTACCAGAGGCGGCCGACGGGGACGGAGGAGTACGTGCCCGGGTCGGGCTCGATGTCGTACGCGGCCTCGAACTGCGCGCTCGGGAAGCCGTCGGAGATCGCGACCGCCTTGAGCGTCCGGGACGCGTCGACGGTGATCGGCCCGGTGTACCGGGTCCCGTTGGCGCGCGTCGCGTCCGTGCCGTCGGTCGTGTAGTAGATCGCGGCGCCGGGCGTCGCGGTGCTCAACGCGACGCTCTGGGCGGTCTTGTAGATGCCGGCGGCCACCGACGCGGTGGGCGCGGCGACGGTGATCGGCGCGGTGTCGATGTCCAGCGCCCCGGAGGCGACGCCGAACCAGCCGATGACCGGTGCCTCGGTGCCGCCCGCGAGCTCCACCCGCAGCTGCGCCGGGCCGCCGTCCCCGCCGGCGACGGTGACGTGCCCGCTGACCATGGCGTTCCTGGTCCCGCTGCTGCTCACGGTGACGTTCGGGGTGATGACGGTGGTGGCGCCGGACGCCGTCACCACGCTGACCTTCATCTGCCGCGGCCCGCTCCACCACTCGCGGAACCCCGCGGTCACGGTGTAGGTGCCCGCGTCCAGCGGCAGTTCGTACACGATCGGCTTGGACGTGGCCGAACTGCCCAGGGCGTACAGGCCGGTGGCGTCCTTGTCGGCCGCGTCCCCGGCGTGCTGGGCCACGTAGGCGTTGCCGTCGTTGACATAGCCCCAGCCGGCGCCGCCGGTGTACTGCTGGTCGGCGGCGCCGTTGCGCAGGCCGGTGCCGGTGAGCTGCTTGACGGCGCTGTAGGCGGGCGTGGTGTCCAGCATGCCGCTGTCGACGAAGTAGAGCGTGCCGCGCGGGACGACCTCGACCTGGGCGCTGGTCGCGAGCGTGCCCTCGATGCTGCCGGGCACGGTGAAGGTGCGATAGGCGCGGTCGAAGGAGTAGCCCGACAGGTCCCAGGTGACGTCCGCGGCCCGGGTCCCGCCGTCGGCGGTGGTCACCTGCACCTGCCGCGGCAGCGCGGGCTGCTCGCCGGTGTAGGTCGCCACGGTCACCGGCGAGGCCACGGCGACCGCGGCCGTGCCGGCCGGCGTTGCGGCCTGACTCCCGGCCGCCAGGTACACCGGCGCGAGGACGGTGGCGGCCAGCAGCCCGGCCAGGGCGAACGCCAGGATCCCGCGCGGCCGTTCGGGTCTGCGGCCCACGGGTCTGCGGCGCCCGGAGTTGCGTGTTCTGAGTGGTGGCATCAGCCGATCCCTTCGAGTGTTTGCGCAAACATACGGGTCGTCCGCGAGGAGCACCAGACGCGTGACGGGGATGTCCGGACGATGCGGTTCCGCATCCGCGGCGGGGTGCGGGTGGGATGCGGCAGCCGGCCGGCTGCCGGAGTGGCCGTCCCCTCGGCCCGGGGTGGCCGTTTCCGTGGCGTGCCTCGCCCGGGGCGGCCGTTCCCGTGGTCTGCCTCGCGTCCCGGGGTGGCCGTTTCCGTGGCGTGCCTTGCGTCCCGGGGCGGCCCGCCAACGGAAGGCGGCACGTGGCCATGGACCGGTGGCGTGCCTTGCGTCCCGGGGCGGCCCCCTATTCGCGGCCTGCCTCGTGTCCCGGGGGTGGGAGCCCGCGCGGTGCGGAAGTCACGCGCGCACCAGGGCCCGGGGCTGTTACCGTCCTCCCAGTCGCCCGGACCCGCATCGGCCCGGGCCCTCATTTCTCCTCCGCCTGGTGCACGGGGTGGCGGCGAGGGCGTGTGCCCCGTCCTGCCGCAGTTCTGGACGCCCCAGGCGGGCTGCGGGTCGCACCACATCTCTCCGTCCCGGTAGGGGTGCAGGCGCCGGCGACCCGGGACGCAGCCCGCCCCGCCCGGTGGCGACGAAGGACTCCCCATGCCGTCCCTCGCGTCCGGCTACCGTCCTCTGCTGCGCACTCCCGGTGCCGCGGCCTTCTTCCTCGCCGCGTCCGTGGGACGCGTCGGCATCGCCATGACGGGCCTCGGCCTGGTCTGGCTCGTCCACGCCCGCACGGGCTCCTACGGAACCGCCGGGCAGGTCGCCGCGGCGTTCTCCGTGGCCGAGGCCCTGATCGGCCCCCATCTGGCCCGTCTGATCGACCGGTTCGGCCAGACCCGCGTCCTGCCGTGGTGCCTTCTCTGCCACGGCGTCGCCGTCGCCGGCGTCCTGTCCGCGGCCTCCGCCGGCTCCCGGGCCGCACTCGTCGCCGCCGCCGCGTGCGCCGGGGCGGCGGTCCCGCAGCTCGGGGCCTGCTCCGCCGCCCGCTGGGTCGCGCTGCTGCGCGGGGGACGGGACGGCGAACTCCCCACCGCCTTCTCCCTGGAGTCGCTGACCAACGCCACGGGCTTCCTCCTCGGGCCCGTCGCCGTCACCGCGCTCGGCGCGGCCGGCCGGGCGTCCCTGGCCACCGCCCTCGCCGCGGCCCTGATCGTGGGCGGCGGCGGAGTTCTCGCACTGCAACGGCGCACGGCTCCGGCGCCCGCCCGCGGGGACACCGAGGCCACCGGGACCGTACGGGGCCTGCTGCGACCGGACTTCCTGCTCCTGGCCCTGCTCAACCTGGCCATCGGGCTCTACTTCGGCACCATGGCCATCGCGGTCAGCGCGTTCGCCGTCGGGCACGGGACGCCCGGGGCCGCCGCGCCGATCATCGCCGCCGCCAGTCTCGGCGGGCTGCTCTCCGGCTGGTTCTACGGGACGCGGCCGCGCCGTGCTCCGGCGCATCTCCAACTGGTCCGCGCCACGCTGTACATGACGTGCGCCGGACTGCTGCTCCCGCTCGCGCCCTCCGCGCCGTGGCTCGGCGCGGCGGTGGTCATGACGGAGGCGGCGGTGCCGCCCACGCTCGTCCTGCTGAACGTCCTCACCGAGAAGTCCGTCCCCCGGGCGGTGCTGACCCAGGCGTTCACCTGGAACAACTCGACCAGTGCGGCTGGTTCGGCCGTGGCGGGGTGGCTGGCCGGGCGGACTGCCGATGCGCTGGGTGCGTCGGCGGCGTTGGCTCTGGCTCCGGCGGCCGGGCTCGTGCTGGTTGCTCTCGCTCTTGCCTCGCGGCGCCGGTCGTTGCGGCCCGGTGCGGTGTGAGGCCGCCGGGGGGTGAGGGGGGCGGCGGTCCCGAACCATCGCGCCCGGCTGATGAGTTGTGTGCGTTTCGTTGTGCTGATCAGCTCGTTCGTG
>Ga0123353_10012029_pt1 | contig 12250 bp, 9 predicted proteins | sample TergutLab28metaG_3_FD_92763 | JGI IMG/M metagenome (GOLD analysis project Ga0123353, IMG submission 92763) | Labiotermes labralis P3 segment gut microbial communities from Petit-Saut dam, French Guiana - Lab288 P3 | ecosystem: Host-associated > Arthropoda: Insects > Digestive system > Gut ... | reverse complement strand
GCCGCAAGAATAATGAAACGATATTTCGATCCGATGCTGTCGGGTATTTTAGACATCTATTGTTCCCCCAAAATGTTTTAGTATGGAAGCGGCTGCGTTCATGCGTACTTTCTTCCGGCAGCGCGCGCTGATAATGATGGCGGCAAGCTCCCGCTCTGCGTTTTCCAGGTCGTCGTTGATGATCAGGTAATCGTAATCCTCGTAATAACTGATTTCATCGCGGGCGATTTTCAACCGTTTTTCTATGACGCCCGCGTCGTCCAGCCCGCGGCGGAACAGACGTTCCCGCAGCGCGTCAAACGACGGCGGCAGAACGAAAACCATGACGGCGCCGGGACGCGTTTTTTTAACGGTATGCGCTCCCTGCACGTCAATGTCCAGAATCACGTTGTTTCCCTGCCCCAGAAAGCCGTCGATAAAAATCCGCGAGGTTCCGTAATAATTGCCGTGAACTTCGGCCCATTCCAGAAATTCTCCGGCCTTGATAAGCGATTCGAATTTCGGGCGGTCGGTAAAAAAATATTCCACGCCGTCCCGTTCGTGGCCGCGCGGGGCGCGAGTAGTATATGAAATAGAAAATTTTATATCAGGCAGCGTTCGGAGCGCGTAATCCGCAAGGACCGATTTTCCGGCCCCGGAAGGCCCGGATAATACAATCAGGCTGCCGCCGTGTTTTTCTTCACTCAACGTTTTGAACCTGTTCCCGAAGTTTTTCTATATCAGTTTTAATGGAAATTCCGCGATGTGTGATTTCCAGAATATCGGACTTGGACAAAATGGTGTTTGCCTCGCGCTGCATCTCCTGAAGCAGAAAATCGAGTTTTTTGCCTGTTTTTTCATCGGCGCTTACAAGCGCGCGATACTGCTCAATATGGCTCGTCATCCGGGCGAGTTCTTCGGATATGTCGCATTTATCGGCCAGAATCGCCGCTTCCCCGGCAAGACGCTGCGGGTCAAGCGCGCCCTGGGTTCCGCCCTGTAACAAAAGCCGGTCCAGCTTTACGCGCAGTTTTTCAAAATATTCCTCCGGAGCGTTTTGACTGGATTTTCTGATTTCGTCCGTATTGTTTTCGATCGCCGCGAGATTGGCCAGCATGTCGTTTTTGAGTGCTTCGCCTTCGCGCCGGCGCATGGCAAGTACGCTTTCAAGGGCGATTTGCAGGCTTTCCCGCAGTAATTTCACGATTTTTTCAGCGGCTTCTCCCGCTCTTTCCAGGGCGGCTTCATCCTTGTTGCGCAAAACCCCCGGAAGACCCAGCAGGCGCGTCATATCCGGAGCAGGCGCTTTTCCCGGCTCGCCGTAGAGCGAAGCGTATTCCGTATTCAGGATGTCCACCGCCGCCATGTATCTATGCGCCAGATCGTAGTCTATCTGAAATGCGTCCGCCGCCGGATTGGTCACGGTGACGCCGACATCAACGCGCCCGCGAGTCAGAGCGCCGCGCAGAAAGGAAGCGGCTTCGTTTTCGAGAAACTGATATTCGCGGGGAACACGGATATGCATATCCAAAAACCTGTGATTCACCGTGCGGATTTCCACGGCGACGGCCAGGGAATCATCTTTGGCAGTCCCTGTTCCGTACCCCGTCATGCTTAAAATCATAAGCGTTTCCAGCCTGGATATTTATAAACTTAATATTTTAGCGGGCGCGCTCAATATGGTCAAGGACGCTTCCCTTTTGCAGCCGTGAAAGAAGCGCGAGCACGAGGCGGCCGGTTTTTTCCAGGCTTTCGACGCTGATTTTGTCCAGAGTGTCTTCCGTCGTATGGTGATACGAATTTCCCGGGCCGTAATTCAGGTCAATAATATCGACGGATGGAATCCCGATGCCGAGAAAAGGAAGGTGGTCGTCCTCAATCGGCCCGCGATACCGCGAGAGAATGGATTCCAGGCCTTCGCTTTTCGCCGTTTCAAAGACAATATCCATCAGGGCTTTTGTGGAATTGGTTTCATACTGGATATCAAGGTCCTTGTCTCCTATCATGTCTAGCAGAATCAGCGCGCGAATCTTCGACGCCGTTCCGTCTTCTTTCCATTTCCGCGCCAGGTGACGGCTCCCGTAGGTGCTGTCAAAAGCGCTCCATTCGATGAACGCCTCCTCCCCGTCAAAAAACAGAAACCAGTAATCGTATGGTCCGCTCGCGTCGTCGGCCAGAACACGCCCAAGCTCAATCAGGAGGCCTGTGCTGCTGCCCGCGTCGTTAGCCCCGACAAAATTCTTCCCTTCCATAAGTTTGGTGTCGTAGTGAGTTGCGAGCGCTATAACACCCCTCCCCTCTTTCCCGCCACTTTTCCGCGCGATGAGGTTCTTCATTTCGATGGGGCCGTAAGGAGTATCGGCGGTAAAAACATCTTCCTCGATTACGTAGCCGAACGACTTCATTTGCGCCGCGATATACTCCCGGCAGCGCTGGAGTTCAGGTGAACCGGGCGGCCGCGGCCCAAACGCCACCTGCGCCCGCACATGCTCCATCGCGCGTTCACCGCTGAAAGGAGACGCGGAAGATTGCAGGGACTGCGCGCATGAACAGAACGTAAGAAATATCAAAATCGGAACGGTTTTTGCTGATCCCATAAAGTTTCCCTGTACAGTACGGCGAATAAACGGCTCAAGCGGCGACGGCGCCGAAAATTTAATCCGTTTCAGGAAGCAATAATAGCGCGAAGTTCGTCCGTATGCACGGCATACCTTGGAACAGGGCGAAAAATGCAGCGTTTCAGTCCTGCCATTACCATTACTTACACCGATGGTAGGCAGATTTTGCCTTGTCCCCGCGTCTGAAACCGTTCGGCGCAAACAATGTAAGCCGTTGAAAAAGCAAATGTTATTACTATTTTTTAGCGAAATTTAATAATTGGCACAAAATGTGCAAATGATATTTTGGAGTAAAAATACGTGCGTCCTGCCGGTCAATTTCAGGACGTCCGCGGATCGACCAGGAATTGTGAAAGTCATGAGACATCTTAAGAGAGCGGAATTTATAACAGCGATAATTTTTTTGATGTTTTTCATCGCCTGCGGCGGCGGTTCGTCAAACAACGGCAAAACGCCGATCAACAATCCATCGGCGCTTACTTTCACCAACAGCGCGAGTTACAACATACCTGCGTCCACGGTCGGAACGGCAATAGCGGCTATTGATGTATCCGGCGGCGTGAGCGGCGGAACGCATCCCTACGTGTTCAGCGCGGCGGGGCTGACATCCGGCATCAGTATAAGCGGAGCGGGTATGATTTCGGGAACGCCGACATCCGTAGCTGCTGCGGGGACTGCAACAATCACCGTAACGGACGTCACTCGTGCCACAAGGAGCATCACGATCAACTACGGCGCGGTAACGGCATCCGATGATGGTCCTCCGACTGACGATGACCATCCAATTGACGATGATCCTCCGACCGACGATGATCCTCCAACCGACGATGACCCACCGACTGATGATGATCCTCCGACTGACGATGACCCTCCAATTGACGATGACCCTCCAACCGACGATCCTCCGCCCACCGACGATGATCCGCCGACTTATCCTGCGGCTCATGACGTTCAGTGGGACGAAGCAAGAGAGTTAATGGAATCCGGCAAAATTGAAATCTATATGAAATCAAACGGAAACGGTATTTCGTTCATCGGAGGAGAGAATCTGAGTGATATTTTCCCCAACGGCGTGAACGGCGTGGAGGATGCCGTTAATGCGTTAAAAAACGTGAAAACGTTGCTGGGAATCGACGATCCCGAGTCTGAATTCAGTACGGATAGATGTAGAGAGCTTTTTAATCCTTTCGGCGTTTCATATAAATTGCAGCAGATGTATAAAGGCATTCCCGTTTATGCCAGGGAGATTATCATAAGTACGGATAAAGACGGCATGGTATTATCGCTGACCAGTGATTATTATCCGCTCAGCGGCGAAAACATCGAAATAGAGCCCGGTATTACCGCGGCTTACGCGGAAGAAATCGCGCTCAACGCCGTTAAAGAGGAAATCGAAGAAGAAGGATACTCCAGCGAGGGCGCGAATATAACCGCGCCGGGCGAACCGGTAATTTATACGTTCAACGTGGATCCGCCGGTTTTGGCGTGGCGTGTATCCGCCGGTATATTTGGAATAAATAACGATTATTTTATTGATCTAAACGGAAAGATAATTAACGTTATTTCTAATATCCGTACTGCTGCCGTCGTGACCGACGGCGTGGATTTATCTGGGGAACAACGGGAGTTTACCGTCAATGAAAAAGATGGTAAATATGAATTATTTGATCCGGAGCGCAATATAGGAATTTATAATTATGGAGATTTAAAAGAAGGTCTGCCGATAACCAGGGATATTATCGATCCGTTTGACGGTACCGAGGTTTCGGCTATAGCTAATATTTCGGCGGTATTCGACTATTACAAAAACAAACTTGAGAGAAATTCCATAGATAATGACGGGATGCCTAATCGCGCTGTAATTCACTATAAAGAAAATGAAACCGCGTATAAAGGTTCTTTTTGGAACGGTTCCTGGATGGCATTTGGAGATGGCGAGCCGTATGTCAAATATCTGGATGTAACAGCTCATGAATTTACGCACGGAGTTGTCGATTATACCGCCGGTTTTATCTACCAGGGGGAATCCGGCGCGTTACATGAAGCTTATGCGGACATATTCGGCGAATTGATAGAAATAGAATACATGTATGACGATGATGAAGAAGCATGGTCGCATACATGGGTGCATGGAGAAAACCTGGAAAAGTATCGAAACCTGAAAGACCCTAATCTTTCCGAACCCGGACAGCCGAAAGAAGTCGGCGAACTTCCTTATTATGTGGATATATTTTGCGATGATCCTGATCGAAACAACGATTATTGCGGCGTTCATGTAAGGAACGGCATCATTAACCATGCGGCATATTTAATGTGGGCGAGCAAAGAGTTCACAAATACGGAACTGGCCGAATTATGGTATTACTCTTTATATCTGCAGACTCCTGCCGGTGAATTTTCAAATGTCAGATATGCGCTTGCAGCCGGCGCGAGGGCGTTACGAATGACGGAAGGGCAGAAGGTAATTATTAACTCCGCTCTTGAGACGGTGCAGGTGGAAGAATGGAAATGGAACGGGGAGCCGCCTGTTTTTTCAGGCGAGCCGGGTGATGGAGAACCGGACGAGTTAAAGCCGGCACCGAATTTGTTAGGCATGACGGAAGAGGCTGCAAGAGCGACGATAGTAGCCGAAGGGTTTAAAGTCGGAACGGTAACTTACGATTATAATGATGATGACGAACACGACGGAGAAGTTATCAGCCAGGAACCGGCTGACGGAACTTTATGGGAGTTGGGGAAACTGATAAATATTACCGTCTCACGAAAGGGGCAAAAGGATACTGAAAGGCCGACGGTTCCGCAGAATCTGACGGGCGAGGCTGTTTCCCCGACGCAGATCAACCTCAGATGGACGGAATCGACGGATAATGTCGGCGTGGCGGCTTACCATGTCTACCGTGACGGTTCCGCCGTTGCGTCCGCTTTGCTGCCGTCGTATAGCAACTCCTTTCTGAGTCCTTCGACGCAATACTGCTATCAGGTTACGGCCTTGGACGCGGCCGGCAACGAGTCCGATAAAAGCGATGAGTTTTGTGTCGAAACGTTTCCCGGAGACGCCCCGTTTCATGGGGAAGAAGTGGAAATGGTGTTCGTAGAGGGCTGGACCTTTACAATGGGGTGTACGACCGAGCAGTTAAGCGATTGCTATGCAAGTGAAAAACCGGCGCACCAGGTGGAATTAAGCAATTATTACATAGGGAAATATGAGGTAACGCAGGCGCAGTGGAAGGCAGTGATGGGCGCGGACAACAATCCGTCTAATTTCAAAGGGGATGGTCTGCCGGTAGAGAATGTCAGTTGGGACGACACGCAGGAATTCATCGGAAAACTGAACGTAAAGACAGGCAAGAATTATCGTTTGCCTACTGAAGCGGAATGGGAATACGCGGCACGGGGAGGCAGGCAGGGGCAGGGATACAAATACAGCGGGAGTAACGTTGTCGGAGAGGTCGCCTGGTACGGCGGTAATTCGGTAAACACAACGCATGAGGTAGGAATAAAGAAAGCGAATGAATTGGGAATACACGACATGAGCGGGAATGTGTATGAATGGGTGTCTGATTTTTATGGAAATTACAGCGACAGCGTGCCGGTACAGATAAATCCCAAAGGTCCCGACAACGGCTCATATCGCGTGGCCCGCGGCGGGAGTTGGGTCGGCTCCGCATGGCCCGCACGGGTATCGTTCCGCGACTACGACACATCCGCCTTTCGTGACCCCGGTCTGGGCTTCCGCCTGGCCTCCAGTTTCCCATAATAAAGCGCCATAGCTTGCTATATAATGTACTCATATGGACAAAATAACGCTGGAAATCAACGGTGAGACGCGGAATGTTCCGGCTGTCGCCAACGCGCGCGAACTGCTGCAATTTCTTGGAATAACGCAGGAGCGCGTGGCGCTGGAAATCAATCGCAAAATCATCCGCCGCGCCGACTGGGACTTCGCTCAGATCGCCGACGGAGACCATGTGGAAATTGTGCAGTTTGTCGGCGGCGGATAAAGGGAACGCCCGTTATTCAAAAAGTTTAGTGCTGAGGTATTTTTCACCCCTGTCCGGGAAAATGACCACAACCAGGCCGGAAGTCAGTTTTTCCAGCACCCGGGATGCCGCAACCATGGCCGCGCCGCTACTCATTCCCACAAAAATCCCCTCTTTCGCTACAATCTCTCTTGCTTTTTCGTAAGCTTCCTCCGTCTCCACCATTATGCTTATATCGATTTCCGAAGGGTCATAGATTTCAGGCACAATGGCTTCTTCCATGTTTTTAAGTCCCTGAATATAATGGCCCTTAACAGGACGCGCTTCGACAATCTTTACATCGGGATTTTTTTCTTTCAGGAATTTTCCCACGCCCATAAGAGTGCCGGATGTCCCCAGCGATGAGACAAAATGAGTCACCCGCCCCTGCGTTTGTTCCCATATTTCCTCCGCCGTCGTTTTGTAATGTGCCATTTTATTGTATTCATTGGAGAACTGATTGGGATTAAAGTATTTATCCGGATATTGTTCCAGCAGCTCCCGGGACTTCATAATGGCGCCGTCGGTTCCCAGCTCGGCGGCAGTCAAAGTCACCGTTCCGCCAAAAGCCTTAATCATTTTTTGCCGCTCAATGGAAACAGCCGCGCTCATGACTATTTCCACTTTATAGCCTTTAACCCTGCCGATCATCGCCAGGCCGATCCCGGTATTTCCGGATGTCGGTTCAAGGATGGTTTTATCTTTCGTGAGTATGCCTTCTTCTTCGGCCTGCTCGATCATTTTAAGCGCTATCCGGTCTTTGATGCTGCCGGTAGGATTGAATCCTTCCAGTTTCGCGTACAGCAAAACATCCGGATTTGTATTCATCCGGTTGATTTTTACCAACGGAGTGTTTCCTATGGCCTCTAAAATATTGTCATACATACATTTTCTCTCATCGTTTGCCCAAAGGCATGATACTGACCGCGACATCTCCTTAATGAACCGTAACTGGAAGCCCCAGATCTTCCAGAATACGTTTCAGCGAGGCGATTTTTTCGTCCGTCGGCGGCGCGGCCTCCAATACTTTTTCCGTGCTTCGAATACGCTGATACTTCACCTCGCCAAGATTGTGATACGGCAGTAACTGAATCATGGTAACGGCGTCTTTCAGCGATTTGCAAAACTCGCCGGCCGCCTCGATGGCTTCCGGAGAATCGTTAAAACGCGGAATAACCGGAATACGAATCTGTATTTTCCCGCCGTCGAGCGCCAGCCGCCGCGCGTTTTTAAGGATCAGGTCATTGCCGACTCCGATAACCGTCTTATGAACATCGTTGTCCATATGTTTCAGGTCGTAAAGAAATAAATCAGTGTATGGAAGCACGCGCTCGAAAATTTCGTAGCCCAGGTGGCCGGTGGTGTCGAGCGCAGTATGAATTTCTCGTTCTTTCAGGCGAACGAGAAATTGCAGTATGAACTCCGGCTGACACAGCGGTTCGCCTCCGGAAATCGTAACGCCTCCCCCGGAATTTTCATAAAAGGGAATGTCTTTGGAAACGCGCTCCACAAGTTCGTCCACCGTGTAATCCACGCCGCAGATTGTCAGCGCCTTTGGATGGCAGGTCGCGACGCATGCGCCGCACGTATCGCAGCTATCCCATTCGATTTTGATGTGCTGGATATCTTCCTGCGTTACGGCGTGTTTGACGGTTTGGCCGGGAGAAAGCGCCTGTTTCGGGCAGACGCCGAGGCAGAGCCCGCATTTTCCAACGCCGATGCAGCGCATGGATATCCAGCTCAACTGCGATTGAAAAAGCAGTGATTCAGGACTGTGGCACCAGGGGCAGCGCAACGGGCATCCCTTAAAAAAAACCGTCGTGCGGATGCCCGGCCCATCCTGAATCGAAAACCCCTGAATGTCGAAAACCTTTCCTTTAAGCATTTACAGGCACAGCTCCGTGCGGCGGATGATGTCCTCCTGGCTTGCCTTGTAAAGCTCCACAAAATAGGCTGAAAAACCCGCTATACGCACAACCAGGTCGCGGTATTCCTCCGGCTTTTCCTGCGCGCGCCGCAAAGTATCGGCGCTGACGACGTTAAACTGCATTTCCATGCCGCCGAGTGCGAAATAAGAGCGGATAAGGGCGATCAGCTTTTCCTTGCCCGATTCGCTGCTCAGCGCCGTTGGATGAAAACGCATATTAAGCAGCGTGCCGTTGGAGAATTTTTTCTGGTCGATAGCCGAGACCGATTTCAGGGTTGCGGTCGGCCCGAGTTTATCCATCTGCTGCACGGGCGAAATGCCGTCGGAGAGCGGTTCACCCGCTTTCCGTCCGTCGGGCGATGCGGCGGTAACCATGCCGAAAAGCACATGCGCCGTGACCGGGTACAGTCCCGCCGCGTAATGTCCGCGCGGGCCTGTGGCGGCGTTGATCACGTCGCCGTAAACGTCCGAAGCCCAGCGCGCGAACTCGTCCGCGTAAGGATTGTCGTTTCCAAAATGCGGCGCTTCGCCGATAATCATCTGGCGCAGGTCTTCCCTGCCCTCCCAGTTAGTCATGATCGCGTCGTACAGTTCGCGCGCGCTCACGCGCTTTGTGTCGTAAACGAGGTATTTCACCACCGCCAGACTGTCGGCGATGTTGCCGATGGCTATGCCGGCGTTCCCAGTCGAATTGTATTTCGCGCCGCCTTTCATAACGTCTTTTCCCGATTCCATGCAGCCTTCAATCGTGGCTGAAAGAAGCGGAAGCTGCATGTGCTCGGAAGCGACGTATTCCCAGGTGTTGACGAGGCTGACGTGCCAGTTTGCGAAATACTCAAGCTGCGTTTTGACAGCCGCGAGCACTTCGTCGAAAGTTTCCATTTCGTAGAGGTAGCCCGTGGGCGGTCCTGCCTGCGGCGCGGGCGTTCCGTCCGGGCCGGGCATGGGGTTGCGCCCGTTGTTGATCCCCAGGAGAAAAGCGTTCAGCAGATTGAAAAAGGATTCCGAACCGTTGCCGCCCGGACACGCCCATTCGTCGCCGCAGCCCTGCGGTTCCACACAGCCGATCAGGCAGTAGTTGCGGGCGCTCTCGAGCGGCAGCCTGCGCTCCATTAGCGCCGGGATAATGACGTCGTCGTTTTCAAACGTCGGCACGCCGCCGGCGAGCTTTGTCGTTTCGATAGCCGCTTCCCAGAGTTCATCCGGCGTTCCCTTATGGATGCGAAGCGATTGCGGCGGGTCGTGCAGTAAAAGCCTGCCGGCCGACTGGAGCATCATATATGAAACCGGGTTGGTGGCGTCTTTGCCGTCACGCGTGACGCCGCCGATGGTCATGAGCTGGCCGCTGGTGTAACCCGGCCCGGAAAGCGTCGCGAACCACGGCCATATCTTGTTCATCTCCGCTACTTTCAGATAGAACAGGTCGAGCAGTTCCTGCGCTCTTTCGTGCGTGATGCGTCCGGCGGCGATGTCTGCTTCGTAGAAGCTTCCAAGATACTGATCTACGCGGCCGAAGCTGATGCCGTGCTGCTGCGCGTCAAGACAGAGACCGATCTGGTACAGATACATGCACTGAACGGCTTCATGGAAAGTGCGGCAGGGATTGGACATGATGTTGTTCAGGCAGTCCGACATTTCTTCAAGCTCACGCTTGCGCGCCGGGTTGCTTTCCATCGAGGCGAGCCATGAGCACTCGGCCGCGTACCGCTGGGAGAGAATAATCATGCCTTCGCAGACAATCGAAACCGCGCGGTAGAAGTTGTAACGGGCGGCGCCGTCGCCGAACATTTTGCCTTCCAGCGCTTCCATTCTCCCAAGAGCTTCCGCGCGGATGGCGGCAAAGCCCTTGTGCATCGCCTTTTTAAAATCAGCCGTGAAATGGCCCGTGGGGAACGGACATGATCTTTCCTTGCTGAAATAAGTCACGCCTGAACCGGCTGCCTCCATGTAACCGGGCGGTATGTAGGCGTCAACCTTTGCGCTCAAACATTCCTTGAGCCAGTAATCGCCGGTCTCCAGCAGGTATTCGGCGTCTTCCAGATCGACGTCGTAAGGATCCTGGTCGCGCAGCGGAATTGTGCCGGCTTTGAGTTCTTCAAGGAACCAGACGAAGGAATGTTCCGGATAGAGTGCGCTGGCACGGTATTTTGTGACCTGCGAACCTACGATCACCTCATCGGGATAAATGGTTACCGGAATATTTTCGCAAATATTGCGGAAATTTTCCGCCCGTTTCAGAACGCCGTCCAGTTGGGGATTATCCTGATAAAAATCGGTAACGATTTTATAGCGGGCGATACAGATAGCCGGCCGCGAGGTCCGGTATTTTTCACGGATGCGTGCTACGCGGTCTGTCACAGGGCTCAGTTTATACATGGTGCACCTCTCCATTCAGGGTTAGAGCATGCTTTATAGAAAGCTTCATAATTTCCTCTTATCGGCAATAATTATATATTAATATCCAGACCAAATTCCTCAAAAAGTAAAAAAACGTTACCGTCTTTCGAAATTCCGCAGTAAAATTCAACACGCTGCGTTATTCACAGGTTTTGTAAAAATGTTTCAACAGGGAGAAATGTAATGCGAATGAAACTGCTTGTCCTCGGAATTTTCTTATCACTAACTGTTGTTTCGGCCATGGCACAGCCGCCTGCCGTCAAACCCGCCTGCGACCGGGCTTGCCTGGAGAATTACATCGACCGGTATCTGGACGCCGTGCTGGCGAAGGATGTCAGTCCAAAACTCTTTGCCAGAGAAGTTAAATTTACGGAAAACGGCATACAGTTGCCGCTCGGAAAAGAAGGCCTCTGGTACGGCATGTCGGGCAAGGGGACGTATAAATTTTATGTTCCCGACATCGAAACCCAGCAGGTTGCCTTTATCGGAACAGTTCAGGAAGGCGGAACAAGCGGGGGCGCAAAACCTGCCGCGCCGACGATGATCGCCGTCGCCATCCGCCTGAAGATAGTGAACAGTCTGATTACGGAAGTCGAACAACTCGTCATCCGGCCTGAACAGAGCTTGACAGCCGCCAAGCCCGCCGCTTCGTCGTCGGGATTTCCGCCTACAGGCGAGGCCGTAGAGAAAATGGGCGCGCCGCATCCGATGTTTGCCGAAGTGATTCCTGAAGACAAACGGCATACACGCGAAGACCTGGTTCGAATAGGCAACTACTATTTCGATGGTTTACAGAGGAATGACGGAAAAGGTTACTATCCTTTTACCGATGACGCCGTGCGTTTTGAAAACGGCATAAATGCCTGCGGCCTTGATAAAGAGGGCAACCTGATTCCCGGCGCCTGTAAAAATCAGTTTTACAAAGGGCTGGAGGGCATCGTTTCGCGCATCCGCGACCGCCGTTTCGTGGCGGTTGACCGCGAAAGAGGCATAGCATTTGCGTTCGGCTTTTTCGATCATGAACAGATCAACTGGACCTGGCAGCTTGCCGAGCTCTTCAAGATCGAAGGAGAGAATATCCGCCGCATTGAAGCGGTATTTCATCGCTGCCCGTATGGGTTGAACTCCGGATGGAGCACTTACGAACAGGGCATGTCGGAAGAACGGCAAAGTATCAGATAGATCAATGATCATTCGGCACGGGTTTCACCCGTGCCGATCCATCCGCCGCCTACTACGATTTCTCCCTGGTAGAAAACACATGCCTGTCCCGGCGTTACTCCCGCCTGCGGCGTATCAAATGTAACCGT
>Ga0123353_10012026_pt1 | contig 12251 bp, 11 predicted proteins | sample TergutLab28metaG_3_FD_92763 | JGI IMG/M metagenome (GOLD analysis project Ga0123353, IMG submission 92763) | Labiotermes labralis P3 segment gut microbial communities from Petit-Saut dam, French Guiana - Lab288 P3 | ecosystem: Host-associated > Arthropoda: Insects > Digestive system > Gut ... | reverse complement strand
AGTGTTAGTACTATTAGTATTATTAATGTTGTTTTTCAAATATTGAATTTGTGTAACAGGTGTTACCAGTTCAGTTGCATTATACACCATTACTATAAAATTGAAGATGACTCTTTTATAGCATATTTTATGTCTGACTTAATTACTTTAAAACTTCCTACTCATTTCGATTAAATTTCTGTGAATACTCTACTGCATATGAAAACAATTTGGTTATGCTACATTTCTTTACAAACTAGTTTGACATTAGCTAGAATTAGTTGTACTTAAAATAATATAATGAAATGATAAAATCAGTAGTGTGCTGAAGGATTTTTGGCCTTCACTTATATGTTGACTGAATAGAATGGAGCAATTATAACTCTTGATGCAAAGTTGCTATGCATTAATTGGATGGTGTGAGTTCATTTATGGAATTCAAAGTATTTTCTGAATGTATTATACTGTATTCTGTCATATATTACACCTTGCTTTATAGGATATGTGGCATGCAACTGTATCCATTTTCTTCCACACTATCTAGAATTACTTTGGCAGCTCTTTCCCAAACTTCTTATCCCACACTGACCATATGTGACCAGCTCCCCCTACTGCTGACAGAGGCATGGTGTGAACTTTGTGTCCATACCCCCAGCATGCTTTCATAGCACTGTGTTCTTTCTCCCTGCATATGCCAGCCCATACATATATTCACGAGGAAGCTGTTCAAAATTATAATCCTAGTTCATGCACTGGGAGGGGGGGGGGGGGGGGGGGAAAAAAAAGGGAACCAAAGGGTTTTTTGTTTGGTTTTTTTTTTTTTTTTTTACAATTTTTTTTTATTTTTTTTTTTCCCCTCTTTTTTTCTCACAGACACCCCAAATAATAAAGCTAAGATAAAGAAGAGAAAACGAGTTGATAAGAGGGTTGTGGTTCGTGGGGGGGGGGGGGGGGGGGGGGGGGGGGGTGAAATTAAGGGTACCATGAAGCTTTTATATTATGTATATTTTTAATATGTAGCACTACTTACTACGTTTTGTGTAAGCCCCTGTTGTTTAGATTGCTCAGAACCCAAAATGAAACAATTGCTGGCAGGTAGTGAATGAAATGAATTTATGGTATTCATCTCATGGGAAACCATAACTATCATATACACCCATCTTGTTCAGTAAATTTTTTAAAATGTAGCAACAATTTTTGAAAGCAGTTGCAATATTTACAATACCATTCAACCTATGGAAGGAGTTAGAACTGAAATATAAATTTCATTAGCAGTGGCTAAAGTATGCAGGTGGTTGTGTAAGTAGCTAATATGACCCATGTATCTAGGGAAAGATGGTATCCATGATCTTTTCTTGTCCTTCAAAAGGTGACTTTTTTTTTTTTCCATAATGTTAATTACACAAAAAGAAGTCATGGAATTGCCTTAAATTCAGTGGCAGATATGACACAGTCTGATCATCAAACATGGTGAGGTATTGTTATGACTTTGAGAACTGTTTGGTTGTTAGGATGAATGCAACATCAATGGCAACATCACAGGTACCTACTGCTTCATGTGAGACAACTTCAGGAAAACTTCCAGAGAATGCAGGAAACATATCATCAGAGTCTCCACTTGCCACAGTTGCACCTTCTGCGCAGCAGCAACAGACCAGCACACGCATGCTTCCACTCTTGTACATCCAAGGACCTGCAGGAATGCGGGTTGGAAACAGCAGTGCTGGGACTTTGCCAGTTTCAACTACTTCAACTGGAACGCAGGTGAGATTCATATAAAAGAAGTACAGTCTTGATATTAATGATTAATTGGGACTGATGAAAATGCCCAGAACTCTGGAATCATGTAAATCGTCTATTCTGCTCCAAGAACATGTAGACATATCAGTAATAAAAATACAAAATACATCATAAAAAGCATGGAAGTTTGTTTATAATAAGCATGAAGACATTCTGGAATCATAAAATAGTTGAATGATCAAAGGAGTGACTATTGCCACGTTATGAAAGAATTCAATCTCACTTCATGAAAGACAGAGTTTTGCTGCACTGAGAGTGATCTGCACAATAGCAGGAAAAGGGGGGAGGGGAATATGACTTGCCAGACACATGATTTCATCCAAATGTGTTGGAACCAATCATGAAGGGTGGGGACAGTTTTATAGAATGGGTGACAATGGAAGGCTGAAATCCTGAACACTGAGGTGCTCAAAGATAAAGATTCTACTGTGTTGCAAACATGGGATAATGAGAGAAGGATGAAAAGATAGGGTCCTTTTAATGATTAGTTTACTGAACTGAGTCTAACTGAAGGGTTACTCTTAATCTCTGGACACAAGGAACATCCAGTAATTGAAAAAGGTACGGAGTAATTCCTCTCTGTTATTTAAGCTGAGGATGCAAACAGATAGTTTCTGTGTCCAGAATGCTGTGTGATGCATGGTATCCAGAAACCAATTAATTTTGTGATACTCCACCATTATCAGAACCCTTTAGAAGGGACTCCTAATTCATATTTGACAGATCCCGGGTTTGGTTCTTGACCCATGAGTTGGAAATTGTAACCAAGATTCTTTGTGGTTTTCAAAGTGTTTCTTGGCAGATGCCATTAGTACCTTGATGCTACCTTCTCTGTTCATTCTCTCATTCAATATAGACATCATCAAGGAGTAAATTAAGATATCTTAAGATTTAAGTCTTCTTGGATGTAATATTATGTCATTAGTGAGCAGTTCCCAATGTTTTGAAGGATCATACTGCCTTCAGAATGTCACAAAGTACTCACCCACGTCCCAGAAGACTGGCATGTTCAGTAATATCACTTTGAGGACGTCACATATTGCACATATGTGAAATTAAGATCTGTTTGCAGAGACACTCAAAACTCTTGAACAAGTATAATTTCCAAAGCTAACCATAATTGCACCATGAAGACCTCAAACCATGCAATGATTTTATTTTCTGAAGTGTTACATCTTGTTACTAATTCTTCACATTAAAGTTGCATAGTATTTTTACTCCCCCTACACCAGCAAATTGGTGTGTGCTGTATTCTGAATGAAATATCTGGTTATTCTGTGAGGGACTTTACTGCATCCACACTATTACCTCTCTCAGAAATAAGTAAATGCAGGTGTAGGGAATGATGGAGCATAAGTACACAGCACACTCACACATACTGGTCATTCTGTCCATTTAGAATCAGAAAGATCTATGTAACTTTGGAGGGTTGTTACTGTTGTTGTCATCATCATCATTATTATTATTTCTAAATATAGTAGTTCCTTGGTGGCGGTGACAAAGATCTTTCTCCAAGAACTTAAGTTTTCCTCTTGCACTTATCATCCTGCCATTGCTTCCTATTCATTTGTGCAACATTTGGAGGTGGTACAATCAGCTTTAGCAGCTGGAGTACCAATAGTCCCAGCCTCACCCTGCCCAGAAAGTAATAACAGATGTGGCAGTTAATTATAGCAATATTAAAAACATATAAGATTTTAGATCTTCAGAGCAGTGAGTATAAAGAAAGGTCATCTGCATTGTGATGCTGCGTTGATGTGCAGGTTTGATCCTAGCGGCAGAGGTTGTGCATTCATCTGATGTGCTGGTAATCGTACACCAACGTACATGGTACCGTATCACCACATCACAGAAAACATCAGCTGTAAGCTTTGCACATACATTGTAAAAATGTTACGGGCAAAATAATGTAGTGAAAAGAATATTAAATTAGATTAGCATTATTTTTCTAAACTGTGATTACACCACTGTCAGGCCACATCTTAATTCAGGTCAGATATGAACGGGACAGCTCCACAAAGAAGTCAGTGACACAAGAAAGCTACTGTGACATGTTGTTGTGGAACACAGTCATGTGGACTGTTCCTAGTTTGTGAAGACACAGAAGAAATAAAATGAAGGGAAAGATGTTTTCAGCTTCACCCTTTTTACATCCGCTTTCCCATCAAGGCACAGGTTATGTTTATGGTTTTGATTATGTAGTTATGATTTTATTAATCTAACAGCAGAAATCTGGTGTACTTGTCCAATAGGTCAACTGATATTGTGGGCATGTAGGACATCTGTAGTGTGAAAACATATGCTTCTTTAGCCAAGTTATTTGTCTGCTTCCTGACAATACTGTCTGTGAAGTTTCATGGCACCACAGTGATGGCACATTAACAACATGCAGTTCTTGATTGGCAGCTTAAACATTCTGTATGTAACCATTAAAGAAATGTTGGAACTTGTGTGCTTTACAGTCTCAAGAAACACAAATCACAATGTGTTCCAGGTTGTGTCCAGTGCCATTAAGCCACAATTTGTGACAACAAACACGCAGTTCATTCCAGCGTTGGCTCCAAAGTTGGCTATGGCTCCTGTTGTTGCTTCATCTACAATCTCTCCAACACCTGTTGTTACTACGACAACCTCTTCCTCAAAACTTGTTTCAGCAACTCTGGATCAACAGCAGACACAACAACAACCTCCACAACCACACTTTGTAATTCAGACGCCACGCACCCCAACAGGCTCTACTGCTACAATTGTTCCTGTGTCTGTCAGTGGCCCTGGCATTGGTAAACATACGTTCGCTTACTTGGGAACGATTATCAAGCCAGGCATGGGAGTCGGCAAGCCATGTGAAAGCCCTCAGCTAGTGTTGCCAACAGCAGGATTGGTTCCAGCAACCAATCAGAAACTGCTGTTGGCTCCTGTGCCAGTTCTTCCCCAGTTAGCACCCAAACCACCTCCTACTGGCAACATCACAAAATCTTCACAATCCCAGCAACCAAAAGTAGCCAGTCTTCTGGTACCGATGTCAATCCCAGCTACAGTTGGAGGCGGCAAGAGTGGCATGATCAACCTCAAGATCTCAAATGGCCAGATCCATACAGAGGGGAAAGGATCTGTAACTGGTAAGTTTTGGTTGTGTACTCCAAATCATATTTTCATTCACTGCAACTTTGGTTTAGAATAAAAAAAAATTAAAACCCTACAAACATGGCAATAATTATCCAACAAGATGCAACAGAATACAGTTTATTTAAATCTGTCAACTGTTCAACATGTTTCGGGTGGTATTTCACCCTTCATCCGGAGCTCATAACACTGTATCTACAGTACCTGGCATTAATGAGACCTGTACTGCTACCTGTTGTAAACATGTCTGGACGGGACGTTCACAACAGGTAGCAGTACAGGTCTCATTAATGCAGGAGACTGTAGATGTAGTGTTATGAGCTCCTGATGATGGGTGAAATATCACCCGAAACATGTTGAGCAGTTGACAGATTTAAATAAACTGTATTCTGTTGCATCTTGTTGGATAATTATTGCCATATTATACAATGCATGGTCCATTGAATGTAAAAAAACCCTACAAACATGTACATTTTTAGATTAACTAACCCCATGGAGCAGAGTTCTTCTTGAGAAGTTGATAGTTGCTCAGCGAGGCAAGAAGGTCCCCACACTTTCAGGGACCTCAAGAATCATTACTTTGTACACACAAGTCTGCCACTTGTTCTAACTTGAGCCAGATGAATCCAGTCCATGCCCTACCATCCTGTTATTTTAAATTAATTTTAATATTATTCTCCCACCTATTCTTGTATCTTCCAAGTGGTATCTTTTCTTCATGTTTCCCCACCAAATGCATGCCCCATGGTCCAACCATCTTATCCTCCTTGAATTGGCCACTCAAATAATATTTGGTGAGCAGTGCAAATCATGACACCCCTCATTGTAGAATTTTTCTTTTCTCTTGGGCCCAAATATTCTCCTCAGCAGGACAGACCATCTTTCACATCCATACAAAACAAGGGGCAAAAGTATAGTTGCATATATTTTAAGCTCAATATTCCTCGATAGCAAGCAGGAGACAAAAGATTCTGGACGAAATGGTTGCTGGCATTCCCTGAATTTAATCTGCTGTTAATTTCTTCCTGCATGCAATTTTGTTTCATGATTGTCATCCCTCAGTACGTGAAGTTACATATTTGAAACTGTATAATTTAATTATTTGTTCTTTGCAGTACTCCGAGAAGCAAAGCCATTAGCGGGTAGTGTCGGACAGCTACCACCCCTGCAACCTATCGCCAAATATCCAGGTGCAAAGACAACCAGTATGAAAGCTAATGGCTTACTGCTGCCAGACTCTACAACCTTGACACCATTGAAAGATACCACCACTGCAGCACCGATATTACTGAAGAAACCATCCGTAGATGACGAAACCATCACCAAGAAAAATTCTACCTTGAACAGCAGCAGCGGCAGCAGCAACAACAACAGCAGCAGCAACAATGACAACAACAACAACAGCAGCAGCAGCAGCAGTAATGAAAATGGTAGCAACAACAATAACAGCAGTAGCAGCAACAACAACAACAACAACAACAACATTGACACGAACAGTAACAATAACAATAATAATTCAGATGATAAGAAGAAGCTGAATCAAGATTTGAACAGGTGTCTAAAAGAAACAGTAGATGCCATTTTTGCACCAAACAGCCCAACCGTGATAAAAGATAATGAGCAAAATAAAATGAGTTCTGCTGATGATGAAGTGACACTAATCAAAGTGAATCCTTTGAAGGATGAGTTTGCTATAAAAGAGGAAACAAAAAAGGAGATTCCAGAAGATGACGTCAAGATCGAGATTGTCAAGCAAGATGTCAAGGCAGAACAGATTGATGCAAATGCTGAGGATTTTGATCCAATGAAAGTCCTGGAATGGAAAGATGGAATTGGAACCTTGCCTGGAAGCAATCTGAAGGTATGCTGATGTGTGTGTGTGTGTGTGTGTGTTCACTGCTACTGGCATCTGCAAGGCTGGATTTGGAACAGAAATTTTTAATTGACATTACATAAAAAAAATATGGGTCTGTATGATTTATGTATCTTAACATGCAGGTATTAATGCTCCAGATTCATGAACTAAGTCCATGGAGTAGAGTACCTCTTGAGATGCTGACCATTGCACAGCAAGTCTAATTCCCCACATTTCATGGAAACCAGCTGCATTGCTGCCCTCATCATTGACTGTCACTCATACAAATCCAGTTCATGCCCATCCTGTTTCTTTAATTATGTTTTTTAGTGATACATATGTAGTTAGTCTTCCAGGAAACTTTTTCCTTCAAATTTTCTCACCATAACCCTGTGTGGATGACTTACCCTATCAGTGTTAACCTCCTTGATTCAGTCATCCTAATGATACTTCGTAAGGACTGCAGACCATGACGCTACTCAATATGCATTTTTCTCTGTACTCCTGTTACTTCCTGCCTTTTCAGTCTGTTTGTATTCCTCAGCACCATGTTCTGCCATTAATGTCATAGACCAACACTCACAGTCATACATAACAAAAGGAAAAATTATAGTTCTATGTGTTGTAATGTTTATGTGTTTAGACAGCAGACAGGAAGACAAAAGATTCTGGACCGTATGGTCACAGGCATTCCTTTAATTTAATCTGCTTTTAATTTCTCCATTAAAGTAGTCTTTATTTGTTAGTAACATTCCAAAATATTTGACTTTGCCATATTTTCAAAAGGTTTATCAGCTGTGTCTGTGTTGTCATTTAGTTCCGTATTTTGTTAATGAGATATAAACCTAACCTAACCTAACCTATACGTAGTTTTGACTGTAGTTTTTTCCAGACCAAGCTTACTCACAGCCAGTAGAACTTATAATATTTGACATCACCAGTGCAGACCAGAAGCTGATATGTTCCATTCACTCTCAGTTTCTCCTAATTTTCTTGGACTTCTTAGTGGCTAATTCTAATGGAAATTTGAAAAACAGTGGCCAAAATGCATGTCCTTATTTCATACCCTTCTTAACAGGAAATGTATCAGTCAAACTTTCAGCTATCCAGGCTTTACTGCATGTTCTATTCAAATACATTTTAATCAATGAAGCTAATTTCCCTTGTATGTATTCCAATTTGTTTTCTTGTATCTGACAGTCGCCAGTAAAATATTCATGTCATGTAATAGGATCCTTTATTTCAGTTCTGTCTGAATGAATTTGGTATGATGGAAGTAGTGGATGATGAAGAGTATGAGAAACTTATGTCTTCCAAAAAGAATAAGGAGGCTATTAAAGATGAACCCACTGCACCAGTAAGCATTCCCGATGTAGAAGGTGATGCAGGTGGAAAGAAAAATGAGGATGATGAAGGACCTGATAATCGGTCAGGTGAGAAACAGGATCGTTAAAACCAGGACACACTAAGAGCCATGGTGTGATGTTTGTCCATATTCAGGCTATAGTGTTATATAAAATAAAGTACAGTCACTCTTGAGCTTATGTAAGGGTTTCGTTCCATATGCACCTTTGTAATGTGACTTTTACATATCTTGGGATTCAGTCTACTACCCACCAAACATTTGTATATACAGATAACTTTTTTATATAGTGTACATTTGTGTGCTGTAAAACCTGTAACTTTCTACAGATTGTGACAGACTAAGGCAGGTGTAATTCTATGAGAATGCTCTGTAATAAGTCCCTGGGAGAAGTTCTTATAAGATGGTACCTTACTTTATGTGATGCATTCCTTCAGTTTGGATGTGTTTTAATGTTTAAAATATTCTCAGTTATCAGATTTTATGTTCAGAGTGCAACGTAATATTTACTGATCTGCATATTTTATGTGTACTGTATAAAGAAGCACATGTAATGTGGAGGTCTTCAAGTAAAACTGCATTCCTGGTTTTTTTAGTTTATCCAAAGGGATTATTTTAATGACAATTCTCATTTGACCAAATAAAAATGTTTTCTCTGAGTGGTCACACATAAGATATGACTTTCACAGAAATATGAAGAATGCCTCATATGCTGGTGTCATTATGTTTTTACTGATTATCAGTAAATTATAATACAAAGCATAAACGTGGAATACAGTATTAAAAGTACAAGCATGAATAATATACCAGTATATTGCACCTGAGAATGTATATATCTTTAAAATGATAACATTGTTCCTGTGGTGCCATGAAGGCATGTGAGGGATTGGAGGTATAGCTCCACACATTCTTAACTCCAGCACTAGATTGAGGTAAAAGGCCAGCTTCACACCCCTACCAATTTACCAGTGGGCAAAGAGTTCCCAATACCAACTGAATAAGAGGGAAAGTATGGAATGCATTTTGTATAAAATGTATCTGTGGTGTTTTGTTAACAGACAGTAAGAATGATCAGGCAACAAAGCCCAGTGGAACTTCTGATGACATTTACTGCTGTGAGGGCTGTGGGTGTTACGGCCTGGCATCAGAATTTGTGAGCTGCAGATTCTGCAGTCATACATGTGCTTCATCATATGCAAGTAAAAAGGCAGCCCAGAGCAAGAAAGAAAGAGACCTGTTGCAATTGAGGCTCCGTCGACGCAAGAAAAGGCTCCTCCATCTCATGCAGCAGCAGCTACAGAACCAGCAGGTCAGTGTAATGGGAAAACATTGTATGGAGAACAGGATTCATGCCACAGTGGGCTGCTGTACATGACAGTGCACACACCACATTTAGTCTTTGAATCTTAACATTGTTCAGCAAAAGGTAATAGTCTTAAAATGTTTGCTGTAACACTGACTTTCAAATATGGACATAAACATTAACTAAATTAGTCCTCTCCTCACGTAAATACATTACTGATTCAAATCTTTCAGTATGCAGAAGATAAAACCATAATACCTATAGAAGATTCTTGGAATATTTTCAAAATACTGTGCATCAAGTGAAGACTTTTGTCCCTTACCAGAATATGATAAAAGTGTGCACCTTTCAATGATTTTACTGCCAACCCATGCTTTTTCAAAACAGTTTCTTACACAAATTTTACGTGTGACCCCTATATTATATGTTGGTAAATATTTTTCTTGTTCCTTTCTAGTAATAATTTCTTAGTATATTCCTGTGACGTATTCTGCGAAGGAAGAGAGCTCTTTCATAACTGCAGGCATACGTTTTTATTGCATGGTTCCTAAAAGAGAGGGCCTGTTGATGGTTTGTAATAAGCCAAAACTTGTGTTGGGCTTATGTATGGTGTTGTGTATGACTTTGTTGGGAAATATATACAGAGTTATTCAAAATGATTGTCGGGGTTTTAACAACTTGTCATACACAATACACTTGAGATAGGAGTATATGTATTTTTTTATTTATTGGAACAACACTCAAAGTTTTTGTTACTTACCTTCAAGGTGCTCTCTATGTGCACCCTTTGTGACTGTACAAATATCAATGCGATAATCGAGTTCATTCCGCATGTCAGCGGTGATGGTTTCAGTGGTGATTCTGATTCATATCTTCAGTTCCGGGTTACACGCGCAGCCTGTCTCCTGAAACTGTGCATACCACCTTCAAATGGAATTGTCAGATGGTGGTTGTTTCCCAAATTTGGTGCGGAATTGCCGCTGGACAGTTGCGCCCCGACAATCATTTTGAATAACCCTGTATATTTAATCCACAGAACAACAATGAGGATGAATCACCTTAAAATTAGAGAAAAGGAGGGTCCAGTGCTTGGTGAATGATGGTTACAGCATCTGTTAACATCTGCAGAGTTTGTGTTGTGCTTTTGCCTAACTTTTCATGAAATGCAACGTTAATGCATCACTCCGACCACCTGTCACCCTTTTTTCTGTCAGGACCAAAACACGCACTTGCATACACACTGCCACACCTTCAGTACTGCTGCCTTATGTGTTTCAGCAACATGCCAGACCCAATGACAGACACATCACTTTCTAGTTACTTTTTGGTTTGGTGCTTGAAGTGACATTTTTGTGGACATTCTGGAAACTCGAGAGTAGTCTCACCATGTGTGATGTAATGAATAGTTCCAATACAGACTTTAGGGAACGGTTTTGAACAAAATTCTAATGACAATAATTCTGTGCATATTACAGCAACAGGGTGACGGTGGGAAGGCCCGAACCTCAGCTGCACTGTCTGCATCTCGCCAGTCAACATCTACTGTAACCTCCTCATCTGTCCCTGCTCCCTCAAAACCACAAACTCTTAGTGAAGAAGAAAACGCGTCCAATGATGGGACCCCAGATTCAAGCAAGGTGAGACAAAACTGATCAGGTGCTAAGACAGGAGTCTTCATAATTGGAAGGCATGGAACAGAAGTTCACTGGTTTAGTTTTTATTTTAGAAAGATGGGCAGTGTTCGTATAAAGATAACATTAAGGTGCATTCGTGTAATCACTGTTGCAGTCAAAAAGTGTTTGTAGCCTTAGTTATCCAGCATGCAATACACGTGTGTTATATTGTCATCTGTGGCCTGCTCGGGTTTACAGTATTTTTCCATATCATAAATGGCACAATTTTAAAAAAAAGTTATTTAACACAAATTGTGTGTTTTGATTTCCTCTACAACTTTTGTCTGAAACATTTCTCAATCTAAGAAGAATTCAGCGAGATATTATCATAAATGTACTTAGGTCTCCATGTAAAGTATCCATTATTTGTGTCAGATTTTAATGAAATTTGATTTTTCTCAACAGATTTTCATAAAGTACTGAAATGTCAAATTTCACAACAATCCGTCTGGTAGGAGCCGCGATGTTCCATTCAGATGTAAAGACAGACAGATGTGACAAGGCTAATAGTCTGCATGATTTCAAACTTCCTGCATGAAGTAGCTGAGAACTGCGCTCTACTGGATTTATTATGCAGCGAGTAGTGGTAATTTCTTACTGACGTTTCAGGACAACCTGTCGGTCCCTTCCTCAGGGCAGGAATGGAACCCCATAGGTTGTCCCAAAATGTCGGTAGGAAATTACCACTACTTGCTGCATGATAACACAGAAGAGCACAGGTCCGAGGCTAATAGTCGCTCTTCGCAATTTTGCAAACATTCTCCAGTCTCATATTCTGAATCCCACTGTGTTGTTCTACATGAGACTAAAGAGCACTGAAATTGGAATCGCATAAAGTCATAGTTAACATCCATAGCAATGAAATCCACAGACAGTCCTCCCAATGACCCACTTACAATTCACACAGTTATTGTCCATACAGATGTAAGTGTAGCCTCTTAAGGTGTGGTGCAAGCTATGAGGTCTTGGGCTCCTTGACCACTGAAGGTGGGACACAGCATTCCTTCAAAATGTCATGACCCACTCATTCAGCAACAGGGCATCATATCCCAGAAGACCTGAACCCAAAGCTCTGATATTATTTCCTTATTTAAGATACAGATTTTGATTCTAGTGTGACTTATTTAGATCATGACCAGTCCCTTCAATACAATT
>Ga0123353_10012025_pt1 | contig 12251 bp, 6 predicted proteins | sample TergutLab28metaG_3_FD_92763 | JGI IMG/M metagenome (GOLD analysis project Ga0123353, IMG submission 92763) | Labiotermes labralis P3 segment gut microbial communities from Petit-Saut dam, French Guiana - Lab288 P3 | ecosystem: Host-associated > Arthropoda: Insects > Digestive system > Gut ... | reverse complement strand
CGAAATAAACTTATTGTAAAACAAAAATTTTGTGCATCAAGTTGGTTAATTACTAAGATAAATATACTGAAATGCACGGTCACCAAAACATAAAAAAAAATATAAATTCAAGTCGGGAAGGCTACATGAGAAGCATGCAGTAGCATCTTGGAGTATTGGAACCATCTCAGCATTCGCTTTTAGACAAAGAGAAACCAAGAAAAACCTGTGTCGAGGTGGCCGGTCGCAAGACCTTCCGGATACTGACCTCTAGCCAGCAACCCGGCAACTAATATCTGTAAGACAGCAATAAACACACAGTAAAACAATACACATAAGGTAACAAAAATAAACATAAGATGATAAGTCAGTACACAAAAGACCAACTACAGTTAACAGCAATGCAGATGACTTGTCAGCTTCGCCCTCCGGCCACTTTAACTTCCCAAGTTACACACCACATAGCAGAATGGGTGCACCGCACAGCCATTGTGGACTAACCCTATCCCCGAAGTAAATGGAACCCCATCCATCTAGTCTGAGCAGTCACGCTTCTTCTGTATCCAAATAGTTATATGGCGAGGTGTTTATAACCTCTGTGTTTAGGTTACGTATGATTTTTACAAATTTTCTGATATATGGATATCTGTCTTATTCCGTTACAATATAGACAACGGTAATGCCCCTAACAAAGCATACTTGAGGATACACAATAAGAGCTTGTTCAGGAGATCAGGATACAGCAGTGTTGATCTGAGTGCAGACCACATCCCCTTTTGAGCTGGATATCAGTGTTGCATTATGGGTAACGGAATTAGAGATGAAGAAGTGGATAATGGACTGGCTGAAATTACAGAGAAAGGGCAGCAGGGGATATACGAGGATCTAGTGTCTGAAGTTAAAAAAGCAATGTTGGGTAAGTTGGCACTAAGACTTAATTATAAAGAGGTTGTTTTGGAAAATTCAATGAATTAGAGTATATTTGTGTTCTGTGGACACGTACAAATTACATTAAACTACGTGTCCACTAAATATCTCCATGCTGTTTATGTATGCAAAAACAAGGACTGTACAGTAAGGTAAACCTAGCCAATTTTGCGACGAAACCGCAAAGCCCTTGAATGCGTAGAAGAGCTGAGTACACCCACTAAAAATTCTTTCCCGGGGCAAAAGCGGCTGGGGCGTCGTGTTCCTCCCCACCCCCTCCCGCGTTTAGCACTGAAGTTAAAGAAAGACTACAGCTATACCTCTATTCCTCTCTGGGCCTTCATGGCCTGTTCTAAATTGACCGTTAACTTTTACCTTGTTGCACAGTAAACGGAGAATATCGCTTGATTAATATCAGGCATCACGCAATGAAGACGCAAGAGGGAATGGAGGAAGAGATCCATACATTCTTCAACACGTCATTAATGGAAGTGAGTGGTTGACTTCTTCCATGGCCGCTTTATTACCCGGGATATAGCTCTAAATAACCAGGGGATAAGACGTTAGTTGAGCCACAGTGTTTGCGTGTGGCAAAGACTCTACAGCCAGTAATCGAATCGAAATCTTCAAAGCCAAGCATCCCGAATGAGCCATCCCAACATTTCCACTTCTGTATGTAAAATCACGTCTAATATAAGCCATGAAAGTGTATAGGGAATAGGAGCTGACACTTCTAAATATTATAAATCTAGACAACATGTGAAGACACGTCGTCAACTCAAGTTCTGATGGCTTTGTTTTAGAGGCAAGTACGTCCAGCACTCATTTCAGCGGAGGAATGGTTGCCCCAGAATTGGTGTGGAGAGCTTGCGAAGATAATTTAACCGGACCTGTTGGGAATCGAACACCGGTCATTCAGGTGGCAGCAAGTTTGCCCACTTCCCCCCGAACCATTGCCTATTTGACCTTTACTTTAACGGACAAATTGCATTGTCTCTTCCCACCGACACTCCGCCGGGCTTGTGGCGGTCGGCTGAATGAGGGGACGGAAGTAAGCCTACATACAACCGACAGTTGTCAGATGCAATAAAGACCCTACGCTACGGATGCCGATCCCAGTGGCCGCGCGGTCTAAGGCGTAGGTCTGCGGCCGCTCGCCTGCTGAGATCGTGGGTTCGGATCCCACCGGGGGCATGGATGTTTGTCTCGTGTGAGTGTTGTGTATTGTCAGGTAGAGGTCTCTGCGACAAGCTTATCACTCGTTCAGAAGAGTCCTACCGACTGTGGTGCGTCGTTGTGTGTGATCTAGAAACCTCGTGAATGAGGAGGCCTTGGACCACTGGGGGCTGTCGCGCCAAAAACAAACAAACAAACGTTATGGATGGTTGTAAAGCGTATTTAGACAAACGACCATCTGTAAACAACATGAAAAAAGTCAATGCCCTTGTGGCGAGCGATATCCTAACAGCCTCTGGTCTCGAACGTATGTTTATTTGCGACAAAAATTATTTCCTTTTCGCAATATATAATTCTGCACTACAATTATGGTAACAAAAACAGCGACCTGTATAGGACGCAAAATGTTGATTACGGATTTTATTGAAGGTCCTAAAATTCCCTTCCACGTGATATCAAGCACTACAGAGTTTGTATTAAACGTCAGGATGATGATTTATGGGTCTCAGAAGGTCCGCCTCCCTCTTGTCAATGCATGGAACGAAAAGGAGCCCGTTGTTATTGTGGTCTCTATCTCCAATTATGTAAACTGACCCTCATTTAACGACCTACGAAATAATTTCGAAATAAAATCTACCACAGTCCAAGACGAATAGTCATCAAATAATCCAGTCGTTTGCAGAAAACTCAATAGAACTCCGTTCGTAATAAATATTAAACTTTTCTCATTTCTGAACTCGTACGCTTTTAATGCACCAATTAAACGGATTTCTTCGAGTTTCATTCCTGTCAAAGCTAACTGAATTTGCAAACACAATCAACAAATAAAGTAGCTAACAGCGAGCTAGAATAGGTTAAAACTGTATTACATTTTTGTGGCTTAAAAACCTAAAGGAAAAATTCATTATAAGTTCCAGTATATTCTTCTAACTTCCCTTTTAAGCTAAAAACTGGATGCAATAACAAGACTTTGAATTGTCAATTTATTTTAAGGGCAGTGTTCTTGCATTACCAAATATAAAACTTATTTCTTTCTTTAGTTCCCTACACGTTACAGTCTCACACAGTAAACCAGAATTAAATGTTTCACGGCGCTGAAGATCAGATAAATTGTTCGTGTTATCTCGGACTACCGTGATTCGATTACTGGCAGGGAACAGAAATCACTTTTCTTTACCACAGCGTAACGTGGTTCTTTCCGCAGGCTTAAAGCGGCCTGAACCTGAAGCTGATCACTCTCTTCCGATCAGTTCCGAAGCCAAGACATGGCTCCTGTATGTTCTCACTGCTTGGTACTGATTCAAGCACAGAGAAAACTCTGCCTTTCCGCATTTTGTTCAGTTTCATTTCATTTGGATCTTGTGGTACAACAAGTGCTAGTTGTGTCTCAGTTCTCTGTCTTCTTCTCGTTGCATCATACGACGAAGGGAGCCGGACATTGTATCCTTGCCGATGTCTTAGTGTGAGAAAAACAACGTCCAAAATTTCCGTCACGACTAAAACGCTAGTAGCGTCGAGAGCTGTCAACGCTGCGTGGAGATTTGTTCGCTTGATTCCTCATTCCACAGTGTTTATAAAGGGGTCGGTTAAGAAACATGACAGATAGGACCGATCATTTAATTAGCACACCAACTAATGCACATACATGTGCATTTGTTGGTGTGCTAATTAAATGACTCTACGAAATACACGGTGCAACGATAAAGACAGTTAATGCCCAAAGGGCAAAACTTAACAACAAGAACAACAAGCTAAAGTTATTGAAGACAAATGCAGCAATATGGTTTAACAAGATGCGTAAAATTAAACAGCTAAAACCGAATTACATCAGCATCAAGATTAATGGACAAAAGCCACAAGACAAGAAGACTACAAAGTATGTGCATTAGTTGGTGTGCTAATTAACTGGCTCTACGAAATGCACGGCGCAAAGATAAAGATAGATATGACCGATGTTCAATAACTAGGGTTTCCTAGATAATAACAAGACAGGCAATGAGCGTATAAAGTAACATTTAGGCGCGTTCGTGTAACCATTGTTGCAGTGGAAAAGCAACGAGTGTTACACAACCTGAGTGTGTGTATTTGTAGCCTTAGGTATCCAGCATGCAATGCGCATGAGCCATATTGTCATCTGCGGCTTGCTCTGCTCTACAAGGTTTTTCCCACATTATCTCATAAACGGCAGGATTTTCGGTAAAAAATGTATTTAACATAAAATGTATGTTATGACTTTCTCTACAACGTTTGTATGAAACATTTTGCATTCTAAGAAGAACTGAGCTAGATATGATCAAAAATGTGTATTGATCTTCATGTAAAGTATCCTTTATTCTTGGCCGATTTTAATACAACTTGAATTTTCTCGACAGATTTTCGAATAATACCCAAATACTGAATTTCATGAAAATCCATCCAGTGGGAGCCGAGTTGTTCCATGCGGACGGACGGACGGACGGTCAGACATGACGAAACTAACAGCCGCTTTTCGCAATTTTCCAAACGTACCTCAAAATTAAACGAGGAGTAATTAAAACGTTGAACGTATCCCAGCTGGTCACCTGAGATATCTACTGGTATCTACCGGTATTTCTTGGCTAATTCCTGAGCACTTTAATGCGTCTGTCCCAATTTGGCAGGAACTGAAAAATTCCGCCTCCGTTCAAATCAGTCTCTTGGATTCGCAACCATTCACAAATAGCACTTTCCACTTTCTTACTATTGTGGAGTTGGCGATTTATTAACCGTTGTTTCAGAAGACCAAACAAACACCAGTTCGAAGATGAAAGTCAAGGAAAAAACAGAGAGATGTTCCAGAAGCACCCTGTGAACTACCTGCAACACCTTCTGTATCCCATGAGCAATGCGCACGGTTGGATCTTCGTGCTGAAGGGCGAAGCCTCGCGTTGGGACTCCCAGATCTCTTCCTGGTAATAACCTCAGGCAGTCGTCGCGGTGCTTCACAGTAGGCTTTGACATTTGTGGTAGTGCCCTGAGCCATAAATTTAACATGGATGAATCTGTATGCTGGAATTCAGATGCCATATTTTTTTCCAGTAGAGCGACACTTTGAAATCTTGTTTCTTGGAGAATTTAACTTAATCCACCGCATTTCAACATCCATCCGTGTATCGCTGTGGACTCGCTTCTTTTCATTAACCTTCTGTGATTCGAAAGAATCAATATTAAAGTCCGCTTTTGCTCTCTTCCTTCAGTAACCTTGGTACACAAAGTGCGCACACTGTTCAGGACCCTGTTTCGTCATGGACAATGCGGTATACAGTTCCGACGAATGACTCCATTGCAGCGATTAAATCTCGAATTGTGACAGGCCGTTTTTTCAGAAATCAGTTCCCTCAATGTAAAGCACACATCCGCCCCTGGCGGGCCGCGCCGATATTTTGTTTAATTCAGCATTCTAATTATATCAGCACTTTACAGCTCTAACAGCTGATGGACAAATTATGACGTTTTGTTGACCGTGCATCTCAGTATATTTATCTCAGCAATTAACCAACTTGATGCACAAAATGTTTGTTTTACAAAAAGTTTATTTCATGCCTCTACATGTTTCAAGCACATGTGCTCGAAACATGTAGAGGCATGAAATAAAACTCATTGTAAACAACAATTTTGTGCTTCAAGTTGATTAATTACTGAGATGAACGGTTGACGGACAGTTTCGAACCGATACAAAATTTCGCTCGCGTTACTAACTTATTCGAAGGAAAACTTTTCCACTGTCGTGGACACACAACAACGTACGAACATCATCTCTCTGACTGACTGGCTGGCTGACTGACTGACTGAACCTCGTGCCAGCTGTTTCATGCTATGACTACTACAACAGCTACCTGCTGCTGGAAGATAACTGCCTTATTAACACAAAAAATGGCAGGCTGGGGAAACGTGTTTATACAACTTCCTTGTAAATATTAGGATTGATATCCAAGAAGAGGCCATCACACACGATCAACTTACTTCCATGTGTTTTTAGGTTAAACGTCCCGCTTTTATTTTTATTCGAGAGACTTCGGGACATTAACTGTCTTGAGTGGGAGACATTCCTAGTTATGTTTAGCTCCTCCGGGAAATTGCTTAATAGCCCTTTAACGTAAGTCATGGTTGTTTATTTATATATTTGTAGGCGCATTAGCAAAATTGCGAAAAGTGACTAATAGCTTCGTAATGTTGGTCTATCCGTCTGTTCGTCTGCCCGTTCTAATGGAACAACTTAGCTCCCACTGGTCCGATTTTCATGAAACTTTATATTGAAGTGTTTCTCAAAAATCTGTACAGAAAATTGAAGTTTCATTCGAATCTACCAAGAATAAAGGGCACGTCACGTGACGACCTATGTATACTTATATCCCCTGAATTCTTCTTAGAATGGAAAATGTTTTAGACAACAATTGTAAAGAAAACCACAATATACATTTTACGCCCAAAACCACCCCCCCCCCTCCCCCGAAAATCGTTCCGTTTACGAGATAATATGGAAAAAATGTTGTAGAGTCGGAGAGGTCACAGCTGACAATATAACACGAAGCATACACATTGCATGCTGGATACCTAAGGCTACAATCACACACACAAAACATGTAACACATTACTTTTCCACGACAACAGTGGTTGCGCGAACGCTCCGCAATGTTATGTTATATGTACAGGATGGGGCATAAAGATCTCCCACTTTTCGAAGGGACACTGTGCGGGCTGTAGTGGTGGTAGAGAGGTGGGGGTAGTGTCATGCGGTTAGCTAACCTCTACCGTTGTCAGTACCCATAATGGGTTGGAACGGTGAACATCGGGGTTTTGTTGTTCTTCGCGGGGCCTTTGATCTCTTTAAGGGGAGACGTGGAGTGGCCGGCACGGTCACCTGATTTAAGCCCATGTGACGTTTTCCTTTGGGGATACCTAAAGGAAAAGGTTTTCAAACATCGACCTCGATCTCTTGAGGATTTGAAGGAAAGGATCCAACAGGAAATCGACTCCATTCCGCCTGAGCTAACCCGGACAGTGATGAAGAACTTCCGGGAACGTCTTCAGCAATGTGTTGCCAACGACGGCCGCCTTATGTCTGATCTGATTTTTAAAACCCATTAAAAAACTGTTTTTAATGTACTTTTCAGAAACATATTCATTTTTTTTTCTAGATGGCTTCTTTCATATTTTATACCTCTTCGAAAAGTGGGAGATCTTTATGCCCCACCCTGTACTATGCCTGTCTTGTTACTTCGGTATTTGCAGTTGTCATTTTGTTCGACACTACGTAATCTATGAAACACAGAAACTTCCGTTATGTAGCAAAGAAACTAATTATTTTCGCCTGGAAACGCTGCCAGAAACACACAATACGTCACTCGTGTACGTGGTGACAGCAGCCAAATTGATGACTTGAATTCATAGGCCATATTGACCTAAATGTAACTGAACCGAAACAACTATTCCTCACGGACAGAGCTTACTGGGGTCGGTACATGCACCAAGAACGATATATAGCTTGCTATCACACGCACCAACAAACAGAACGACGTTCCGACTCGCTAACAATTTCTGTAACTGGTTAGCAACTCTATAAGGCACTTTATGTCTCTTCTGTCTAGCTGCCTTTCACACTGCCTACCACAGAGCAGAATTACATGACAAACAAACGGTTGCTTCAATTCAGACAAACCATACACAAAATGTAGCAGCCTCTTCATCCCTTAAAGTTTACGAACGCATAAATATAGTAGAGGGATTATCAGACCTAAAGTGAACCGATGGAAGGTCCGAATGTCGGAGATGCGGAGTAGCGCGGAACACCAAAGAAAATTTATTAAATTACATTAAAATCTCAAAACATGTGTTGCGGAAAATCATGTGACACAACGCACAAGAACGTAAGTTTACAACACCAGAAGGAACACTGTCACTAATCTGGTAAGCACGTAACTGCATTACATACAAAAGCCACGTGGCACAGTCAAGTTTATTAGTATATTAGTCAGTAAATTAATTTTAATTGTAATTAATTAATTTTAAAGTTTCCTTCTTTCTATTATATATTTCAGAAAATTTATGTTCTTAGATTAATATTTAAAACGCTGTGACGTTTAATACACATATGGACATTACGATACATGACCAATAGGAACGCCATTCCCATTTCACACGATTATCCCACTGAACATGTAGTGCGGTTTATGTACATAAACTGCACTCTACCTGAATTTTCTGTAAGATGGCCTGATAATACTAAAAGAGACCAAAACCTGTAGCCACTACAATAAAGAAAGCTAATATCTAAACATGTTATATTTATGTTTGACGGCAATTATAAGCAATTTGTTTACCTTTTATATTAAACACAACGGTTTGTTCTCTATGAAATAATAATATATTATGTTTCTATTTCCTTCAAATTTCGAATACTTTTTATATTTTACTGGGTAGCACAGTGGTTAAGGTGCTGTGCTACAAATCGGAAGGTCGCTGGTTCGATCCCAGCTGGTGTCAGTGGATTTTTCATTGACATAATATCCTTCGGATTGCACTATGGCCCTGGGGTCGACTCAGCTTCTAACAGAAATGAGTACCAGGAGTTTTTCTTGGGGGTAAAGGCGGCCGGTGCGTAAGGCTGACAACCTTACCACCATCCTGTGCCGTTGTCATGAAATCTGGGAACCTTAAATCCCTGGAACCCTCTGGGCCTGTCCAGGCCTGTAATGGGACTGCTTTTATGCTTTACTAGTAACTCGTGAGGGAGTGACCGAGTCTGAAGAGGATATTTTTATAAACTGTTTCATTGACACCTTAGTCCGGCATTTTGCCCAAATCCCCAAAATGGGGAGCTGGCGCAATTACATAAACTTATTGAATACTTGTAATAGTATAAAAGAAAAACTGATTAATGACCCGACAATGTATAATATATATTCCTTGCTTGAGTACTTAATTATTAAACTCCATTCTTTTATTATCTAAAAAAACTGCTTCGTCAAAAACTGTAATATTTTTTTCTTTCTATGTTCATCATTATTACAAGTAAGCTAGCCTGTACCCGCCATAAGGTGCGTGGAGGCATGGACGTACAACGTTAACTCATTTTTAGGCGCGTTCGCAAAACTGCGGAAAGAGACTATTATCTCAGTCCTGCCTGTCTGTCCGTCTGTCCGTCCGCACGGAACTCGGCTCCCAATGGAGGGATTTCCATGAAATCTCAATTTGAAAATTTTTCGAAAATCTTTTGAGAAAATTCAAGGTCACTTAAAATCTGACAAGCACTAACGAGCACTTTTCATGAAGACCAATAAATATTTATCGTCATATCCCACTAATTTTTTCTCAAAATGAAAAATGTTTCAGGCAAAAGTTGCAGATAAAATCTGAATATAATTATTATGTTCAATAACTTTTTTTTTTTCGAAAATCGTGCCGTTATGAGATAATGTAGAAAAATACTGTAGGGGCAGGCCACAGAAGAAAATAAGGCGCACGCGCACTGCATGGTGGATAGCTAAGGCTACACACAGATTCACAATATGTAACAGTTACTGCTTTTCCACTGCAACAATAATTTCACGAGCACGTCCCAATGTTACATTACACTTAGGTCTACATTGCCTGTCTTGCTAACCTACGCGCTAGATAAAGGTGAGTGGTCAGTTTCATACATCGCGGTACTTTCCCTGAGGACAGGGTCCCTATTCCCTTAGAGTAGGAGGATAGATGGAAGCCAGGTCAAGTCTGGAAACTTTGGAGAAAAGTTAAACTTGTTATCTCCGCCAGAAAAAAAAAGTTCATTGACATATTCCTTCCGACCGCACTATGGCCCAGGGATTGACTCAGCCTCTAACACAAATGAGTACCAGGAATATTTCCTGGGGGTAAAGGTGGCTGGTGCATAGGGCTGACATCCTTACCACCTTCATGAAATCTGTGAGCCTAAACGTCCTGGAACCCGCGGCGCCTGTCCATGCCTGAAACAGAAATTGCCTTCGCCTACCAAAAACAGAGCCACAAATCCTCAACTGGCCATTCCATTATATCGATCATGGCATTTCCCCTACATTTATCATCAGATATCATTTAACGTTCATATAAAATGCGAGATACTTATGCGACAGCTTGAAATTTCGTCGACAGAGTAATTATGTAATTATGTGGCACACATGAAAGCTCACATCCTCATTACTTTACCTACCATTTAAACAAAATGCATGACGTATTTCGCGGTAGGGTCTCAGTCGTCGAAAAGATGAAAGCATAGGATATCCGGTGAAAATAGAGGCGTGGCAAAGAAAAAAAACTGCTATATTCCGACTAGAAAATATTTATTGGCTCATGTGAGGGTAGCGTTTACTTGAACATAAACTATTGCTTGCAAAGTTTATGAAATACAACGGCAATTAGACACGATTAACAGACGGTCTGAACTTACACTTCATTTCAAAATCTGGTCGATACGGAACATATTACTTTCTCCTTTCTATTTCGTTTTCCACTACTTTCAATTATTAATTAATGTATGTTTGTTCCTCATTACATTCTACATAGTTCGTAAATACGTAACGTAAGAGAACACTGGACTGCTACCACGCGGAACAAATTTCATGTCAAGCTGAAAGAACAAAACAGAACGGAAAATAAACAAACGTCAGAAACTAAAATCAGAACAATTTCGGAAAACTTAATTGATTATATACTGTAGTTAGGGACGAGTCGGTACCATAAACTAATTTTATACATATTCGTTAAATGTAAAACCCCAAATGAAATGCTACAAAATCACACAGCGCTTTTCAATTATTAACGTGTAGTAATTGAAGGTGGCGTTCATAAAAGCTTTTACGTGGTCTGGGAGCTGACGTCACAAGTAATAATTGAAATACATTTGCTGATGGCGTTGGTTAAGGTACACACTGACAGACTTTCATCAGCAAAATCAATGACGAAGCTGGGTTAAATGGGGCCAACACACACACAAACACACACATGTACAATTTCAGAGTTGTGTTGGTGATGTTTCAGGCAGTGTTGCATATTTGGAGTCCCGGATACAAGCCCCGTGTTCGGATATACTATACCATGTTTATCATTCCGTTTCGCAGAAAATACGAAATGTGTGCACTGAGAAGTTGTTTCCATTGTCTCATTAAATCAGCGCGAATGGACTATGGTAAAATTTATATAAGCCATAGTTAAAAACAAACATAAATTTTGCCCATAATGTGTAACAATGGTAAGGCTAATCAAATTGTGTCTGACTGTAACATATAGCAGAGTCCGGATAGTCAAGAATTTGTCCGACATGTTTCCTATAAGAAATGGTTTGAAACAAGGAGACGCTCTATCACCATTGCTTTCCAACTTTGCTTTAGTATACGCCATTAGGAGGGTTCAAGGTAAACCAGGTTGGCTTGAAATTAAATGGTACACATCAGCTTTTGGTTTAAGTTGATGATGTTAATATACTGGGAGGAAGCGTACCTACTATAAAGAAAAACGCAGAAGCTTTGATAGTTGCTAGTAAGGAGATTGGTCTAGAAGTAAATAGAGATAAAACGAAGTACATGGTCATGTCTCGAGATCAGATTGCAGGACGAAGTCACGATATGAAATTGATAATAGATCCTTTGAAACGGTGGAAGAGTTCAAATATTTGGGAACAACTTTAACAAATCAAAATTCTATTGCGGAAGAAATTAAGAGCAGATTGAGGTCAGGGAATGCTTACTATCATTCGGTGCAGAATCTTTTGTCTTCCACTTTCCTATCCAAAAATTAAAAGATTAAGATACACATAAATATAATTTTGTCTGTTGTTTTGTATATATGTGAAACTTGGTCGCTGATATTGAGGGAGGAACGTAGGCTGAGGGTGTTTGAGAGTAGGGTGTTGAGGAGAATATTTAGACCTAAGAGGGATGAGGTAAAGGGGGAGTGGAGAAAACTACATAGTGAGGAGCTTAGTGATCTGTATTCCTCACCCAATATTGTGCGGGTGATAAAATCGAGGAGAATGAGGTGGGCGGGGCATGTAGCGCGTATGGGGAGAGTAGAGGAGTGTGCAGGGTTTGGTAGGGAAACCTGAGGGAAAGAGACCACTCGAAAGACACGGGCGTAGATAGTACGATAATATTAAGATGGTTTTCAGGAAGTGGGAATGTGGGGTTATGGACTGG
>Ga0123353_10012024_pt1 | contig 12252 bp, 9 predicted proteins | sample TergutLab28metaG_3_FD_92763 | JGI IMG/M metagenome (GOLD analysis project Ga0123353, IMG submission 92763) | Labiotermes labralis P3 segment gut microbial communities from Petit-Saut dam, French Guiana - Lab288 P3 | ecosystem: Host-associated > Arthropoda: Insects > Digestive system > Gut ... | reverse complement strand
GTCGGGCAGGTCGTCCAGCGAAGTGGCGTAGTGCGACTCGCCCTTGAGGTCGACGACGGTCGAAGGGGTGTCCGGTGCCAGCGGGTTGGGGAACGGCCGGGTCTGGAGCCCCACCAGGTCGACGTAGTGCTGGAAGGCGGTCGACGACGGCGGGAAGCGCATCGCGCCCATCTCCGCGGTCAGCGCGGGGTCGCAGCCCTCGAACCCGACCGTGCGCAGCCGGCCGCCGATCCGGTCGGCCTCGTACACCACCGGCCGCAGGCCCATCTTCATCAGCTCGTACGCGGCGACGATCCCGGACAGGCCGCCGCCGATCACCGCCACCTCGGTGCCGTGCTCGGTCGCCGGCACCGACCCCAGGCCCGCCGGGTGGGCGAGGAAGTCGTCGTAGGCGTACGGGAAGTCGGGGCCGAACATCGTGATGGGCGGCTGCGCCTGCGCCTCGATGTGCTGCTCGTCGTGGACGGCGGTGGGCACGGACGTCATGGGGCGGGTCTCCTGGTCGTGCGGGTCCGGCGGTGCGGAGCGGGGGAAGGGGGCGGCGGGTGCCCGGTCAGGTCAGGTCGCGGTACAACTCGGGCCTGCGGTCGGCCAGATAGGGCGTGTCGGCGCGTGCCGCGCGGAGCACCTCGGGATCGGCCTCGGCGACGAGCAGTTCGGGCCCGGCGCCGGCCCGGGCGCGCACCGCGCCGTCGGGGCCGGCCAGGCAGCTCAGCCCGGCGAAGTCGAACTCCCCTTCCGGGCCGCATCGGTTGGCGTAGGCGACGTGCATGCCGTTCTCGTACGCCCGGGCCGGCACCAGGACCTGCGGGACGAACTCGTAGGGCCGCATCAGGGCGGTGGGCACCACCAGCAGTTCGGTGCCGGCGAGCGCGTGCACCCGCACGGCCTCGGGGAACTCCACGTCGTAGCAGATGAGCAGGCCGATCCGGACGCCGTCGACGGTGGCCTGCACCAGCGGCCGGTCGCCGGGGGTGAACACCGCCCGCTCGTAGTCGCCGAACAGGTGCGCCTTGCGGTAGACGGCCAGGCCCGTGCCGTCCGGGCCGACCAGGCGCACGGCGTTGAACACCGTGCCGGGCCCGCTCCCCCGCTCCGGGAAGCCGTAGGCGATCGCCAGGCCGTGCCGGGCCGCGATCGCGTCGACCCGCGCGGCCGACGGGCCGTCGGCGGGCTCCGCGAGGCCGGCGACGCGGTCGCCGAGCGCGTACCCGGTGAGGAACAGCTCGCTGGTCGCCAGCAGCCGGGCGCCCTGCGCGGCCGCCCGGGCGGCGGCCTCGTCCAGGGCCCGCAGGCTGTCCGCGACGCTGCCGGGAACGCCGGGCGGGCCTTGGAGCAGGGCGGTGCGCAACGGCGCCATGGGGCCTCTTTCGCCTGGTCAGGTGGGGTGTGCAAGCACTGGTTCGACGGTACGTGGCCAGGCCGTGCGAACGGAAGGCGCGAACATTGCAGTGGATGAGGCGATCCGTTGCGTCTTTTCCGGGTGATCCGGCGATTCGTTGCGCACGCCCGTGGCCCGGGCACCCCGCGACGCACCCGCCCGGCGCACCGGCACGGCTTACGGGCCCGGCGCACGAGCCCCGCGCATCCGCATGCGACGGCGGGCGCCCGCACCCCTGGCCGGGGTACGGGCGCCCGCCGTCGACAGGCCGCGTGGGCGGTCAGCGCCCGGCTGTCACCGGAAGCGCTGGTCCTTGCCCTCCTGGCCGGCTTCCCGGGTTCCCTTGCCGGTCTCCTCGACGTTCATGTCGGACTCGATGCGCTCCTTGCGCAGCCGCCCGTGGACCGTCTTCTGCTCGGTGTGCTCCTCCACGCGCATCCGCACGCGCTCCTTGGGCACGACCCGGGTGTCGATGATCGCCTCCTCCTCGTGGAGGGTGATGTACTGGTCGTCCTCGGAGATCTCCGGGTTCATCCCGGCGCGCGTGGCCTCGGTGATCGGCTCGCGCTCCAGCCGCACCTCCTCGTGCCGGACCGGCACCGTCTTCTCGACCTCCTCGACCTCCACGTACTTGTGCATCCGGGCCCGGCCGGAGGCGTGCCGCTCGACGTTGACGACCATCTCCTCCTCGGAGCGGGTCATCGCCTCGCCCTCGTCGAGGCCGCTCCTGCCGGTGGTCTGCGCGGAGCGCTCGGTCGCGTAGCCGGTTCCGGTGCCGGCCTCGCTGCCGGACATCCCGGTGTCCGCGCCGCCCGCGGTCTTCTCGCCGCCGGAGCCGCTCATGCCCTCGCGCACGCCCGCGGCGGTGCCGGCCTTGGGGCCTTGGCCCATGCCGGCGCCGGCGCCCGTGCCGGTGCCCTCGTCGATGCCGGCCGAGGTGCCCGGGCCCTGCTCGCCACTGGGCCTGGCGTGCCGGCCTGAGCTCGCGGCCGTTCCCGCGGCCCCCGCGGCCGCCGCCTTCTCACCGGCCGCGGCTCCCGAGGACTCCAGTCCGTAGTAGCGGTAGAGGTGCCGCTCCTCCTCGACCGAGAGGTGTCCGCCCGAGTCGACGTCGACGTTCGGCGCGCCCTTCACCTTGTCCTTGTCGTACGGGATCTCCAGGTGGTCCTGGACCAGCCGGGCGGAGCGGGTCGGCACGAAGGTCTCGCTGTTGCCGAAGAGACCGGTCTTCACCGTGACCCACTCGGGATTGCCGGTGGCGTCGTCCAGGTACATGTGCTTGGCGTCGCCGATCTTCCGTCCCGAGGAGTCGTGGACCGGATGGCCCACGACCTGGGATATCTGCTCGCGCGTGATCATGTGTCGCCTCCTCGAGGGACTGCCGTGGCCGATCTCCGATCGGACCTCACCACAGCGCGTTACCCCAACCGGCGGGTCAAAACATCCCGTTCACGGACAATCGCGACATTTGACAACGATGGCCGGCCGTGCGAGGGGGGCCGGGGCGAGGGGGCGGACCCGGGGGCCGAGGCGTCAGTCCGGACTGCCCGCCCCGTAGCGGCGCAGCAGCGGGGACAGCACCAGGACCGACTTGGTGCGGGTCACGAACGGCTCGCCGGCGATCTTCTCCAGCACCCGCTCGAAGTGCCGGACGTCGGAGGCGAAGACCTGGACCACGGCGTCGGCCTCGCCGGTGACGGTCGAGGCGGAGGCCACCTCCGGGTACCGGGCGAGGCCGCGCCGGATGTCGGAGGGCGAGGTGTTGTGCCGGCAGTACAGCTCGACCAGCGCCTCGGTCTGCCAGCCCAGCGCCGCCGGGTCGACCCGCACCGTGAACCCGGTGATCGCGCCGGCGGCCAGCAGCCGGTCGACGCGGCGCTTGACGGCGGGCGCGGACAGCCCGACCTCCGCGCCGATGTCGGCGTAGGAGCGGCGCGCGTCGGCGGCCAGGGCGTGGACGATGCGTTCGTCGAGTTCGTTGAGCGGCACGTCGGGAGTGTCGCACGGGGCCCGTCCCCCGGTCCGGGGGCGCCCCGTGCGACGGTGCCCGGGCACCCGGCGGGTGCCCGGTGCCGGCTACTGCCAGCTGGCGTGCAGCGGCTTGCCCTCCGCGTACCCGGCGGCGCTCTGCACCCCGACCACGGCCCGGTCGGCGAACTCCGCCAGCGAGCCGGCGCCCGCGTAGGTGCAGGAGCTGCGCACGCCCGCCACGATCGAGTCGATCAGGTCCTCCACGCCGGGCCGCACCGGGTCGAGGAACATCCGCGACGTCGAGATGCCCTCCTCGAACAGCGCCTTGCGGGCCCGGTCGTACTCCGACTCCTCGCTGGTGCGGTTGCGCACCGCGCGCGCGGAGGCCATGCCGAACGACTCCTTGTACAGCCGGCCGTCCGCGGTCTGCTGCAGGTCGCCGGGCGACTCGTGGGTGCCGGCGAACCAGGAGCCGATCATGACGTTGGACGCCCCGGCGGCCAGCGCCATCGCCACGTCGCGCGGGTGCCGCACGCCGCCGTCCGCCCAGACGTGCTTGCCGTGCCTGCGGGCCTCGGCGGCGCACTCGAGCACCGCGGAGAACTGCGGGCGGCCGACGCCGGTCATCATGCGGGTGGTGCACATCGCGCCGGGGCCGACGCCGACCTTGACGATGTCGGCGCCCGCCTCGATCAGGTCGCGCACGCCCTCGGCGGCCACCACGTTGCCGGCGGCCACCGGCACCCGCGGGTCCAGGCCGCGCACGGCGCGCACGGCGGTGAGCATCGATTCCTGGTGCCCGTGCGCGGTGTCCACCACGAGGGTGTCCACGCCGGCGTCCAGCAGCTGCTTGGCCTTGCCGGCCACGTCGCCGTTGATGCCGACCGCCGCGGCGATCCGCAGCCGCCCCTGGGCGTCGACCGCCGGGTCGTACAGGGTGGCGCGCAGCGCGGCGGTGCGGGTGAGGATGCCGGCCAGCCGCCCGTCGGCGTCCACCGCGGGAGCGAGCTTGCGGTGCGCGTCCTCCAGGCGGTTGAAGGCGTCCCGCGGGTCGATGCCGGCGTCGAGCAGCAGCAGGTCGGTGGACATCACCTGGGAGAGCTGGGTGAAGCGGTCCACGCCGGTCAGGTCCGACTCGGTGACCACGCCGACCGGCCGCCCGTCCTCGACGACCACCCCGGCGCCGTGCGCCCGCTTGGGCAGCAGCGCCAGCGCGTCGGCGACGGTCTGCGAGGGGGCCAGGGTGATGGGCGTGTCGAGCACCAGGTGGCGCTGCTTGACGTACGCGACGACATCGGTGACCACGTCGATCGGGATGTCCTGCGGGATGACCACCAGACCGCCGCGGCGGGCGACGGTCTCCGCCATCCTGCGGCCCGCGATCGCGGTCATATTGGCCACCACGAGCGGGATGGTGGTGCCCGTGCCGTCGGGGGACCTGAGGTCCACACCCTGGCGGGAACCGACCGCGCTGCGGCTCGGCACCATGAACACATCGTCGTACGTCAGGTCGTACGCGGGCTGCACATCATTCAGGAAACGCATCTTGACTCTCTCACCTGCGAAAACAACAGACAGCGGGCGGGGAGTCAGTCCTGAAGCCGCACGACACCGAACTGTGGCTCCTACGCCATCATCCTGGACGGACGGCGTTCCTGCACAGCCGTGGCGGATGTCTGGAGGTTTCCCCAGCCCGCCGCCGGCCGTCCTGTCGTTTCGTCCAGCTTCCGCGCCCGGCCGCGGCTGCCCGTGCGAGGCCGCCCGTCCGCGAGGAGGCTGGAAGGGAGCCATCCGTGGGAGCGACGAGAGGATCGTCATGAAAGCACTCGTCTTCAACGGTCCGGACCGCGCGGCCTGGCAGGAGGCCCGCGACCCCGGAATCCAGGAGCCGACCGACGCGATCGTGCGGGTCGAGGCGACCACCATCTGCGGCACGGACCTGCACATCCTGGCGGGCGACGTGCCGGACGTGCCGCCCGGCACCGTGCTCGGGCACGAGGCGGTGGGCCGGGTGGTGGAGGCGGGCAGCGCGGTGCGCGGCGTGCGGCCGGGCGACCGGGTGCTGGTCTCCTGCATCAGCGCGTGCGGGCACTGCCGCTACTGCCGTGAGGCCGCCTACGGCCAGTGCACCGGGGGCGGCGGCTGGATCCTCGGCCACCTCATCGACGGCACCCAGGCCGAGTTCGTGCGGGTGCCCTTCGCGGACCTGTCGCTGCACTCGCTGCCGGAGGCGGTGCCCGCCAAGGAGGCGGTGCTGCTGTCCGACATCTTCCCGACCGGCTACGAGGTGGGCGTGCTCAACGGCCGGGTGCGCCCCGGCGACACCGTCGTGGTGGTCGGCGCCGGCCCGGTCGGGCTGGCCGCGATCGCCACCGCGCAGCTGTTCTCGCCGGGCCGGATCGTCGCGGTGGACCTCGCCCCCATCCGGCTGGAGGCCGCCAAGCAGCTCGGCGCGGACGCCATCGCCACCGCGGCCGAGAGCGAGGCGCTGGTCGCCGACCTGACCGGCGGGCTCGGCGCGGACGTGGTGATCGAAGCGGTGGGCCAGGCGGCCAGCTTCGAACTGTGCACCCGCATGGTGCGCCCCGGCGGCCACGTGGCCAACGTCGGGGTCCACGGCGGGCCGGCGACGCTGCACCTGGAGGACCTGTGGATCAGGAACCTGACGCTCACCACCGGCCTGGTCGACACCTTCTCCACCCCCACCCTGCTGGGCATGCTCACCGACCGCAGGCTGCCGGCCGGGGCGCTGGTCACCCACACCTTCGAGCTGGGGCAGATGGAGGCCGCCTACGACGTCTTCTCCCGGGCCGCGGACACCGGCGCCCTGAAGGTCGTCCTCGGCGAACCGCAGCACGACGAGCTGACGTTGCGGGCCGCGGCGGCCTGACCGGCGGCGTGACCGACCGCCTGACGTCGCTGGCCCCGCGGCCGGGAGCGAGGGACGCTGGAAGCACCGGGCCGTGCCGCCCGACCTGCGGCACGGCGTCCCGGGCGCCGGAAGAAGGACGCAGATGAGGTCGTTCAGGATCGGGCGGATCTTCGGTGTGCCGCTGCGGCTGCACTGGAGCGTGCCGCTGCTGGTGCTGGTGATCGGCTTCGGGCTGGGACGCAGCACGCTGCCCGCCTGGGTCCCGGACCGCTCCTCCACGGTGTACGCCACCGCCGCGGTGCTGGGCGCGGTGCTGCTGGCGGTCAGCCTGCTGCTGCACGAGGCGGCGCACGCGGTCGCCGCCCGCAGATGCGGCATCGACGTCGAGGACGTGACGCTCTGGGCGCTGGGCGGCGTGACGCGGATGGGACGGCCGCGCACCGCGGGCGTCGCCCTGTGGGTGGCCGTCGTCGGGCCGCTGACCAGCCTGGTCTTCGGCGGAGCGGCGCTGGGCGCCGGCATCGGCCTGCACGCGGCGTCGGGCCTGGCGCTGTACGCGGCGCTGCTGGCCTGGCTCGGCTGGGCGAACCTGCTGCTCGGGGTCTTCAACCTGCTGCCCGCGGTGCCGCTGGACGGCGGGCGGGTGCTGCACGCGGTGATCTGGATGGCCACCAAGGACCGCGACCGCTCGGAGCTGGCGGCCGACCGCGGCGGCCAGATCATCGGCGCGCTGATCGTGGCGGCCGGCTGGTTCATGATCCTGCGCGGCGCGCCCGGCGGGCTGTGGCTGGCGGTGATCGGCCTGTTCATCACGTTCACCGCGGGCGTGGAGCGCCGGCGGGCCGCGATCAGCGCGGCGCTGCGCGGCGTCCGGGTGGGCGACGCGATGTCCGCGCCGGTGACGACCGTCTCCGACTGGCTGACGGTCGACCGCTTCATCGAGGACGGCGGCGGGCGGGCCGGCCACTCGGTGCTGCCGCTGACCGACCTCAACGGGAGCCCGACCGGCATCGTGCAGCTGCGCAGCATCGCCATGGTCCCGGTGGAGCACCGGCCGGAGGTCAGGATGCGCGACCTGGCCGTGCCGCTGTCGCAGTGCACCGTGGCCGCTCCCGACGACCTGCTCAACGACGTGGTGGACGGCGTCCGCACGCAGGTCGGGCTGCACATCCTGGTCGTGGAGGCGCGTCGCCTGGTGGGCATCGTGACGCCGCACGACCTGACCCGGACCTTCGAGCGCCACACCGTCCGCCGCACGGCGGGCGGCGCCGCGGCGCCTCCCCGCTGGCGGTAGGCCCGAGCCCTCGCGTTTCACCGCTCTGACCGCTGCGGGACGGGCCCGCGCCGGTCCCCGAACCGGCGGGACGGCTCAGGAGCCGTCGGGGTCCGCCCGGTCGAGCGCGGGGCGCGGCGCGGGGCCGGTGGCGTTCAGCAGGTGGTCGGCGGCCGCGGTGTCGGTGACCAGGCTGGTGACCAGGCCCGAGCGCAGCACCGCGTCGATCGCCGCCGCCTTGCGCATCCCGCCGGCGATGGCCAGCACCTCGGGGATCCGGCGCAGCCGGTCCGCCTCGATGGTGATGCAGCGTTCGCCCAGGTCGCGGCCGACCCTGCGGCCCTGCGCGTCGAACAGGTGCGAGGACATCTCGGCCGCCACGCCGAGCCCGGCGTAGTGCTCCCGCTCCTCCTCGCTGAGCGCGTCGTGGACGGTGGAGATCCCGGCCTCCCACGAGCCGATCGACACCACCGCGACGGTGACCTTGTCGAAGTAGCCCATGGCCGCGGCGATCTGGCTCTGCGCGCGCAGGGCCGCGGCGGTCGCCGGGTCGGCGAGCACCATCGGCGCGTACAGCGGGTGCGCCTCGCCGCCGGAGACCGCGGCCGCGGTGCGCACCGCCTCCACCGAGCCGCGCTCCGCGGTCCCCACGTCGTACACGCCCGTCAGCTGCACGACCGTGCAGGGCGCGAGGCGGTCCAGCGCGTTGGCCATGGTGATGATGGAGCGGCCCCAGGCCAGGCCCAGCACGTCGCCGTCGCTGACGAGTTCACCGAGCAGGTCGGCGGCGACCGCGCCGAGGTTCTCCGGGTCGGGGGCGTCCGCCTGGTCCGGCGGCGTCTCGACGACGACGGCGTGGCGCAGCCCGTAGTGCGCCCGCAGGGCGTCCGAGCGCTCGGCGTCGAGCTCGGCCGGCACCCGGATCTCGATCCGCACCAGATCGCGTTCGAGCGCGGTCTCCAGGACGCGCGCCACCTTGAACCGGCTGACCCCGAACTCCTCGGCGATCTGGATCTTCGACTTGCCCTCCAGGTAGAAGCGACGCGCCATCGCCGCTGCCTGGACCATCTCGCCGGGGCCCATGCGCACCTGTGTGCGGCCTGTGCTCACGTCGCCTCTCCCCAGTACCCCATCTGATCCACTTCGCGCTCATCCTCGCAGACGCCCGCCGTTACGGGCGCGTAGCCTTCCGTTGGTCCGCATACATTCACCGGGCACCACCAAGAAGTCCGTGCTCCCGTCAGCCGCACGCCCTCAGTGGGCGCAGCCCGACGCTCCTGCCGCCTGCTCGCGGAGCGCCTTGACCGCGGCAGCCGGATCGTCGGCCCCGTAGACCGCGGAGCCGGCCACGAACACGTCAGCGCCCGCCTCCGCGCAGCGCTCGATGGTCTCCGCCGAGACCCCGCCGTCGACCTGCAGCCACATCTGCAGGCCGTGCCGTTCGATCAGGGCCCGGGTGCGGCGGATCTTGGGCAGCATGATGTCCAGGAACGCCTGCCCGCCGAAGCCCGGCTCGACCGTCATGACGAGCAGCATGTCGAGTTCCGGCAGCAGGTCCTCGTACGGCTCGATCGGCGTGGCGGGCCTGAGCGCCATCGACGCCCTGGCGCCCTTCGCGCGGATCTCCCGCGCCAGCCGCACCGGGGCCGCCGCCGCCTCCACGTGGAAGGTGACCGAGCCGGCGCCGGCCTCCACGTAGGCGGGCGCCCAGCGGTCCGGCTGCTCGATCATCAAGTGGCAGTCCAGCGGAATTCCGGTGGCCTTCCGCAGCGACTCGACGACCGGGACCCCCAGCGTGAGGTTGGGTACGAAGTGGTTGTCCATCACGTCGACATGGAGCCAGTCGGCACCCTCGACCGCCTGCGCCTCCTCGGCGAGTCGGGCGAAGTCGGCGGAAAGGATGCTGGGGTTGATCTGCACGCTCATATGCCCAGCAAACCAGATCCGCCGCCCGTGCGGGACCGCCTGACCGGCCTGTCCGGGCGCGCCGGTCCACGTCGGCACGCCGCCGCCCGCGCCCGCCGCACCGGGTGCCGCGGCACGGACACGGCAGCCCCGCTATGGCGTCGCTCGACCGCCGCCGGGCGTTCACAGGAACCGGCGGGCGAAACGCCGTCCGCAATGCCATGCTGGTTCCGCCCCGGCCGCCGTACACCTGTACGGCGGGACACGGGGTCGTCTCGAGTACGCACGAGTGAGAGCTGGGGGATTGCGGCAATGGCGGGCGGAACGGGTGGAGCCGGCAACGGCGATGCGGCCGGCAGCAGCAAAGTGGCGGTGCCGCGCGGCATCGCACACCTCGTATGCGGGCGGCGCAGCAAGTGGGTGGTCCTCGCGCTGTGGATCATCGTGCTGGTGGTGGTGTCGCCCCTTGCGCAGAAGCTGACGGACGCTCAGAAGAACGACGCGGCGAGCTGGCTGCCGGGCAACGCCGAGTCGACGCAGGTGCTCAACCTGCAGAAGGACTTCGTGCCGGAGTCGGCTCCGGCGGTCGTGGTGTACAGCAGGAGCGGCGGGCTGACCGCTGCCGACACCGCGAAGATCAACAAGGACGCGGCCGCGGTCAAGGCGATGACCGACCACGGCATCCTCGGCAGCCGCCTGGTCGGCCCGCAGTTCAACCAGCAGCAGAGCCCGGTGGCCGCGCAGTTCATCGTCCCCATCGTCATGGACGCGAGCGGCTGGACCTCGCTGTCGGACGCGGTGAAGGAGATCAGAGCCACCACCGGCAAGAGCGGCAGCGGCCTGGAGGTGCACATCACCGGGCCGGGCGGCTTCGCCTCCGACTCCAACGAGGCGTTCGCCGGCATCGACGGCACCCTGCTGTACTCGGCACTGGCCGTGGTGATCATCATCCTGCTCATCACCTACCGCAGCCTGAGCCTGCTGCTGCTCCCGGTGCTCTCGGTGGTCGGCGCCCTGTTCACCGCCGAGGCGGCGATCTACCTGCTGGCCAAGCACGGCGGGCTGGTGGTGAACGCGCAGAGCGCCGGCATCCTCACCGTGCTCGTGTTCGGCGCGGGGACGGACTACGCGCTCCTGCTGGTGGCGCGCTACCGGGAGGAGTTGCGCCGCCACGACGACCGGCACGAGGCGATGGCCCTGGCGCTGCACCGCGCGGGACCGGCCATCATCGCCAGTGCCGCCACCGTGGCGCTGAGCATGCTGGTCCTGCTGGCCGCGCAGATGAACTCCACCTCCGGGCTCGGCCCGGTCGCGGCGGTCGGCGTCGCGGTCGGCCTGCTCGCGATGGTGACGCTCTTCCCCGCGCTGCTGGTCATCTTCGGCCGCTGGGTGTTCTGGCCGTCCGTCCCGCACGTCGGCACCCCGGAGCCGACCAGGACCGGCCTGTGGTCGCGGATCGGCGACCGGGTCAGCCGCCGGCCGCGCACGGTGTGGGCGACGACCGTGGCGGTGCTCGGCGCGCTCGCCTTCGGCCTGTTCTCGCTGAACGCCTCGGGCCTGGCACAGGCGGACAGCTTCACCAACACGCCCGACTCGGTGGTCGGCCAGAAGGTGCAGGTCACGTACTTCCCGGCGGGCGGCGGCCAGCCGCTCGTCATCATCTCCAAGGCCGGTTCCGAGACCCAGGTCAAGGCCGCGCTGAGCGGGGTGAAGGGCGTGGTGCCGGCATCGGTCGGCACACCGCCGGGCGTCACCCCGGTCAAGAACGGCCGGGTGTACATGGAGGCCACGCTCGCCGACCGGCCGGACAGCGACGCCGCGAAGACCGCGGTGGAGCAGGCGCGCAGCACGCTGCACGCGATCCCGAACGCCGACGCGAAGGTGGGCGGCGGGGCGGCCGTCATCAAGGACACCTCCGAGGCGTCCACCCATGACGACATGCTGCTCATCCCGCTCATCCTGGTGGTGGTGCTGCTGATCCTCGGCGTGCTGCTGCGGTCGGTGATCGCACCGCTGCTGCTGATCGGCACCGTGGTGCTGTCGTTCGCCGCGGCCCTCGGCGTGAGCGCGCTGGCCTTCAAGTACCTCTTCGGCTACGCCGGCCAGGACACCTCGTTCCCGCTGTTCGTCTTCGTGTTCCTGGTGGCCCTGGGCATCGACTACAACATCTTCCTGATGACCCGGATCCGCGAGGAGAGCGCGCTGCACGGCACCCGTGACGGCGTCCGGATCGGCCTCGCCGCGACCGGCGGCGTGATCACCTCGGCCGGCCTGGTGCTCGCGGGCACGTTCGCGGTGCTGGGCACCCTGCCGGTGGTCGGGTTCGCCGAGATCGGCTTCGCGGTCGCCTTCGGCGTGCTGCTCGACACCTTCGTGGTGCGCTCGGTGCTGGTCTCCGCGCTGACGCTCGACATCGGGGACAAGGTGTGGTGGCCGGGCCGGCTCTCCTCGTCGCGCCCGACCGAGCCGCTCGCGGCGCCGCGCGAGGAGGTGCCGGCCGAGCACCCGTAGCTCCGGCCCACCCCTGCCCGACGCAGGCGGCCGGCACCAGCCCTCCAGGGGGCGGGTGCCGGCCGCTGTTCGTCGTTGACGCCGGCTCCCGCCGACGGCCCGGCGCCGGCGCGGACCTCCCGTGCCCGGACCGCGCCGCGCGGCACGCCGGCGAGGCCGGGGCGGGACGCCCGAACCGGCCGGGGCGCGGGTCTCCGCCCGGGCCGGCAGTGGTGGGCCGGCGGGTCAGGCGGTGCGGCGCAGGAGCGCCAGGTACATCGCGTCGGTGCCGTGCAGATGCGGCCACAGCTGCACGTCGGGCCCGTCGCCCAGCTCGGGCACGCCGGGGAACAGCGGCCG
>Ga0123353_10012021_pt1 | contig 12256 bp, 11 predicted proteins | sample TergutLab28metaG_3_FD_92763 | JGI IMG/M metagenome (GOLD analysis project Ga0123353, IMG submission 92763) | Labiotermes labralis P3 segment gut microbial communities from Petit-Saut dam, French Guiana - Lab288 P3 | ecosystem: Host-associated > Arthropoda: Insects > Digestive system > Gut ... | reverse complement strand
GAATTCCACATACGATATGCTGAGCCGGCTTGAGACGATGGTCCTGCAGGGCGCGAGCGGGCTGCCGCTCGAGGCGATACGGGCCCAGATAGCGTCGGCTGTGGATATTATAATCCACCTTTCGCGCCTCCGCGACAAAAGCCGCAAAACTATGGAAATCGTGGAAATTTTGGGTTATGATACAGAAAAGGGGACAATGCTCGTAAATCCGCTGTACGAGTTCCGCGAAACCGAAAACAGCACAAAAAGCGTGGTAGCGGGGCTCCTCACGCGGACCGGCAACCCGATGCGCAATACGCATAAATTAGAGAGCGCCGGTATATTCCGGGTGATATGAAAGAGGGAAGGGGTAAAAATGCCGAATTACAAGATCAGCCCTTCGGGGGTTTTTGACCATATTATCGCGTTTGCCATAGGCTTCGCGGCGGGTTTTGCGGTTCTGTTTATTTTTTACAAAATAACGGCGCTGTCCTTTATCGGCGGGCTTGTATACGGGACTGCCAATATATTTTTATCCGCGCAGAACGCGGCGGCAAAGCGCAGGCAGAAGCTGCGCGCCCAGTTTTTTGATCTTTTGGAAGCCGCTTCCGTCGCGATGCGGGCGGGCTCCCCGTTTTTTAAGGCGCTGCAGAGCGCGAAAGAGGACTTGCTGCTCATTTATTCCGAGGGCAGCGATATAATCGCGGAGTTGGAGATAATAACGGGGAAATTCAACAACGCTGTGCCGCTTTCGGAGATATTGACGGATTTTGCGGAACGCAGCGGCCTCGAGGACATAAAAAGCTTCGCTTCGATTTATTCCGCCATCGAAGGCAAATCCAACCGCGCCGACGAGATAGTGCGCGAAACCCAGCAGATAATAGCGGACAAAATGGAGATAGAAATGGATATAGAGACCATGATGTCCTCGGCGAAATCGGAAGTGAGGATCATGCTCTTTATGCCGCTTGTGATACTCGGCGCTATTGGGTACGCGGGCGCGGGATTCATGGACGCCATATATACGACCGCTTTGGGGCGCGCGGTATCCACTGTGGGACTCTCCGTGTTTGTTGTAAGCTATATTATGGCGCGCAGGTTTTCCGACATTAAATTATAGTTAAGAGGGGATGGGTTTATGATTACGGCCGTTGTGGCGCTCGCCACGGCGATGGCTTTTGTCTGGTTCGTTTTGATGTGCATGGTGGAAAATGAAGACTGGACCGCCGCGGCGTACAGCAAGGTTTTAGACAATATCGAGGCGATAAACAAGCTGCGCGCAAAGGACGCGGCTTCCCGCGGCAAACTCGCGGATTATTACGGCGCGGCGGCGGCGTTGATGAAGATATTTTCGGGGCGCGGAAACGCAAAGGAAATCGAAAAGTTAGAAGTTCAGAACAGCCTTTTGAAAAAAGGGTATTTAAAACAAGTCGGAATATTCGCGATGCCCGGCTATGTGCTGCTGCGCAGGTTCGACGTTTTGGGCAAAAGCGGGATACACAAAGCTATCTTAGCCAAAAACACCGAGCTTTACGGAAAAAAGCACGCCGAAAACAAAACCCGCCAGCTTATGGCTAAGCTGCTCTCCTACCCGATTGCGGGCATGGCGTTTTCGTTTGCGCTCGGCGCCTCCGTGATGAGATACAGCAGTGCCGCGGGCGCCGCGATACTCAGCGTCGGCACCGCGCTCATGCTTATTTTAGTCTACGCGCTGTACGACGAGGTCAGCGACAAAACGAACAAACGCAGGGCCGCGATCGCGCGCCAGTTCCCGAATATGGCCTCTAAGCTGGCGCTGCTCGTGACTTCCGGGATGATAATGGCAAAAGCGTGGAAAGAAACGGCGTACAGTCAGGAATCGGAGCTCTATATGGAGATGCGGAAAACGTCGGAGGAATTGGACAACTTGGTGAGCCCCGAGACCGCTTACAGCGCGTTTATAAACCGGTGCAATACCAAAGAGACCTCGAAGCTCGCCTCGGCAATAATGCAGAATTTGTCCAAAGGCAACGCCGAGATAGGGAGTTTATTGAGGGAGCTCGCGAAGGAGGCTTGGCAGGAACGCCGCCATACCGCGAAGCGCGATTCGGAAAAAGCGAATTCCAAGCTGATAATACCGGCAATGCTGTTATTTCTCGCTATCCTTTTGATAATCATGGCGCCTTTGGTTATGAACTTTGCGAATTTTTGACACGCGGAAACTTATTCAGGAGAAAGGAGGGGGTAAAAATGCGGCAAAAAATATCTGATTTTATCATTATGTCGTATTTGTCTTTTGTCGGGTTTACCCGGCGCTTAAAAAATGACGAGCTGGGACTGTCCGACTTGGTCGTGTCCGTGCTGCTGATACTTGTCGCGATACTCGCGGTGGTGCTGTTCTGGGCGTTTCTGGGCGGGTGGCTGCAGGACCTATGGGACAGGATGACGAATGCTGACGCGGAAATAATTTAGTTAAAAAAAGAAAGGGGACGGCCGCTTTGGAAAAAATCAGGCATTGCTTAAAAACTGAAAACGGCGGCGCCATAATTGAAGCGGCCATCCTTTTTCCCGTCATGGTCTTGGTTTTCGCGGGGCTCGTGCTGCTTGCGATGTATCTGCCCGTCCGCTCCGCGCTGCAGCGCGCGGCGCAGCAGGCCGCATCGGCCATAGCGGCGGAAAAAAGCGGGGTATGGCTCCGATATAACGAGCATGCGATGCAATACGAATGGCTGACCGCGCCGGACGCCTCTGTTTACGGCGACGACGGCGAAAAAGCGCGGATAATCATCGAAAACGCAGAAAAAAGCGGGCCGCTCGGCCCGCGCGGAACACTCGAGGTCAGTTTCGAGACGGCCGATTACGGGATGTATAAAGAGATCACCGTGACGGCGTCGAGGACGATACCGATGCCGGTAGACCTCTCGTTTATCGGGTTTCCCGCAAGTTTGGAAATAAAAGCGGTATCTACGGCGGCTGTGCAAAACGCGGTTGAATTTATCCGGGCTGCCGATATGACGCCGTAAAGCAAAGGGGGCGTACAAAATGAAAAAATTCCGCGCGGACCGGCGCGGCGCCGTGACGGTATTCGTCGCGCTGCTGCTTGTGCCCGCAACGCTCATATGCGGCGCGGCGGTGGATATCGCGCGTATGTACGCCGCATACGGCGCTCTTCAGGACGGGAACTCGCTCGCGGCAAATTCGGCGCTCGCGGGATATAACGCGCTGCTCAAGGATTTATACGGGTTATACGGGTTTATGAAAGACGACCCGGAACTCGGCGGCGCGATCGGCGATTACGTCAAAACCGCGGCGCCGAACGCGGAAAATATAACAACCGCGTATTCGGTCGACCCGGCGCAAAACCTGCGGGAAATACCGGTGCTGCGCCGGCAGGTATTGGATTACATGGAGGTCCGCGAGCCGGCGCCGGCGCCCGATTGCATCTTCGGGTTCGAGCATTTTGAACACGACGCGCAAATCCTCGAGCTGAAATCGGAGATAGACGGCGCGATTGAGGAAATGTTGGTTTTATATAAAGAATTCTATCGCACAATCGAGGCGGCCGACAAATGCCCTCAGCCGATCGGCGGCATAAGCGGGTCACCGTTCAACCGGCTTACAGATAATTTGGCGTCTATACCGTATCATTTAAAATATCTCGTTTATTATTTAGACTCATATAAATATGTATGCAGGGTAATGAATGAGGCGCTGGAGGCGGATCCGGAAACCGATATAACCTCGTATGTGAAAACCTTGGAAAATATCATTGTATTGTACGGCGGTGTTTTGGGTCAAATAGAATCCATAGCGGCGACGATAAGAAGCAATGCCGGCGGCGCGGTAACCACCGCAAATAATTTCAGGCCGAAATTCGACGACGTTGTGAAGACCGCGAAGGCGGTCGACCAAAAAAAATCGGAAATAAAACAAAAAACGGACGAATTGGAAGCCAAACTAAACAGAAGGGAATGCAGCGACGTCATTTGGACCGCTTTTACGAAGGATACGGACAACGAAAAGAAAACCATTGTGGGGCGTTACCGCGACGCCGCCGGCGGAGCCGTCGAGCCGCTCGCCGCAGCATACAAAAAATCCGGCAACGACTTTATAGACAGCGTGGTTATAATGCTCGGCGACATTCGGTACAGAGAATTCGGCGTGACGCCCACGTCCTACAACAGCCTGACTTTGGCGCAATTATCGGGCATTTCGTCCGTTTACGGGTTCGGTTTTTTTGACTTTTCCAACAAAGCGGATTATTTTTCGGAATTTGTCAATCTCAATATTGTGCTTCCCAGGCGGCCGCCGGGCGGGATATCCGACAAGACGGCATTTTACGCCTTTGAGGAACAATCCGCAGAGCACAAAAAACTTTTCGCGGATTTGAAAACTATAACCGAGGGCATATCCGGAAAAAATTTTGTCGACGTCGGCGCCGACGGCAAAATAAAATCGGCCGGCGGCGACTTGGAAACCGCGCAGCGCGCGAGTATCGCCAAATTGGAGAAAATAACTTTTGACGACAAAACCGTGATTAAGGGCGCAAAACACATATACATCGGGACAGCCGCGGGCGACGGCGTCAGCGTGCAGAACTTTTTGCAGGCCATCGACAGCCAAATACTGGCGTCGCCGCCCCCCGGCGATTTCGCGCTCGTGCTGTCGTACGGCTTGGCGGCGTTTTCCTGCTATGCGACCGCAAAATCCGGCGGCGGCGGCAAATCGGTGACCGGCGCGGCTTTCTCCCCGAAAGCGAATTATTTTTACCGATCGGAAGCGGAATATATATTCAACGGCTCAAATACGGCTGAAAATAACGTGGATACGGTCAGGGAGCTGATCGCGGCGGTGCGGGAAATCGCCAATAATGTCGCCGCGTTCAGGGCCGGCGAGATAAATACCTGCGTAAACAATATCCGCTCTATCCCGCTGCCGCTCGGGCTGAGCTTTGTTTTGGGCGAGCAGGCGCGCCGCGGTTTTGCCGCCGCAGAGACCGCAATGGATATGGCGAGGATAAGGAACGGGTATAAAACGGCGTTTTTTAAGGATTCCGGAACGTGGAGATGCGCCCCGAGCACATCATTCGCCGACCCGAAAAAACACGACGACGCCGGACTCGATTACCGCGGCTACATGTTTTGGCTGTTTGTGACAAAAGCGAATTTAAGCGGCGATTTTGACGCTGCGGCGGACGACTTCCTCCGGCGCGCCGGGAACCTGATCGAGTGGAACATGGTAAACTACACCGAGAAAGTAAACGCAAACGAAACCGCGATGATTGCGGCGCTGTTTAAGCCGGGCAGGTTCAGGTTAGAAAATGCGGCGACGGGCGTTACCGTAACGACAACGGCGGAAATACAGATGTTTTTTTTGTCGTCGCCGTTCGCGCAAAAAGGGACGAAGGGAATTTTTAACGGCGGCCTGCCGGCGGCGTCGGCCGGGCGGAAGGGGTATTGATTATTATGCGTAAAGACGAGCGGGGCTACATAATAGTGGAAACTATGGGGACTTTTATTCTGTTCGTGTTTTTGAGCGTCTCGATATTGGGTCTTGTAAATATCGCCGCGCTCAAAGCGCGGGTGCATTACGCGATTGCGCAGGCCGCCGAAACGCTCTCGGTTTACAGCTATGTGCTCGAAACGGATATTGCGGGCGCGCCCGCGGGCGCCGACGGTTTTGCCGCGGAACTCATCGAGCTGCTGTTAAATGACGCCGACGGCGCGGCGAGATCGCTTGTGGAAAGATATTTGGACGCCGGCATAGAGGACGGCGACGTTTACCTAAAAAAAATGAACGTCGAAGGCGGGCTGAACGGGCTGGATTTTAACAGCCCTGTCTATTACGGCGGCGATATCACGATTACCATAAGCTATAAGGTGGCGTATTCTTTCGGCGCGCTCCCGCTGCCGTTTCCCGCGCTCCGCGTCACCCAAAGCGTCAAAACGCGCTCCTGGGCCAACGGAAAGGGGGAGCGGTATATACCATGACGCTGATTTTTTTGTGGCGCGCGCTCGTCATCGCGTTCGGATGCGCCGCCGCCGGCATAGATATAAAAACCAAAAAAATCCCGAACGCTTTAATACTCGCAATGCTCGCTTCTTGGGCGGCGACTATTGCCCCGGCGCTGATTTTGGACGCCGGAACGGCGGCGGCGCTCCTTAGGGATTCTGCGGCGGGGCTCGCCGCCGGCGGCGCGGTGTTTGTTTCGGTCTATATAGTCAGCCGAAGGGGGTTAGGCGGCGGCGACGTAAAATTTATGGCGGCGGCAGGCTTGTATATCGGGTTTCCCGGCACGCTTTCGGCGATGCTCTACGGGACCGCGCTCGCGGCGCTTACGGGCGTTTTGCTGCTGCTGCTAAAAAAAGCCGGGCCTAAGGACGCGATACCGCTCGCGCCGTTTTTATGCGCCGGGATAATAATTGCTGTCATGACAGGGAGTTGAGAAACTTGAAACGCTTAAGCAGAGTTATGCTCGCGCTCGCGTTTTTGGCGCTGATAATCGTTTCGTGGGCATTGGCGCTCGGCGCGAAGCCGGCTGCCGTAAAACAGGCGGAGCTTATAGCGCGGGCCAAGGAATATATAAAAGACGGGATATATATATCGGCGGCGCCGCTTTTGGAGGAGGCCGCGGCATATACCGCCGCATATACGCCGCAAGCGGAAACGCTGCTAAAAACGGTCTACGCGCAGCTTATACGCCAAAGCGGGTACCGCCGCAAGTATATAGAGCTGTTAAATAAACAGATGGCCCGAAAGAACGCGCTGCCCGAAGTGTTTTATGAGGCGGCATTATTTTACCTGAAGGAGTCGAAACTTGACGAGGCGCTCTCGGTTTTGAAATCCGGGATCGAAAAAACGGGGAAGCCGGAGCTTATCGAGCTGTACGAGCGCCACCGCTACGGGTACAGGATGGGGTATGATATATACGAAGACGTCGCGGAGATTTCCGGCGAAGCCGCGGGGGTGAGCATCGGCGGGCTCTGGGGGTTCGCGGCGCCCGACGGAAGGCCGATTATAGCGTGCGAATATGAAAAAATCAGCGCTTTTTGCGACGGGCGCGCGGTGGTTAAAAAAAACGGCGTCATATTCGCCGTCGACAAAGCCGGCAACCGCGTGGCGCTGCTTAAAGAAGAGGGGGCGTTGGATTTCGGATATTATTTCGAGGGGCGCGCCGCGATTTTATTCGCCGAAGGCTGGCGGCGCGCAAACGGCGATTTTGAGCTCGGGAGCGCGGTATTCGAGCAAATCGGCGCCTATTCGGACGGGTTCGCCGCGGCGAAGCAAAACGGCAAATGGGGCTTAATCGACAAATCGTCGAATTGGCTTATGCCCGCGGTCTACGACGAAATAATTATGGACGGGCTCGGGCGCGCCTACGCTCAAAGCGCCGCTTTCGCAAGAGATGAAGACGGCGCCGTCTATTTGATGAGCGGCGCTAAGCGGCTCGGCGGCCCGTACGAGGACGCGCGGCCGTTCTGCGGCGCGGGAGGCTGCGCCGCGGTGAAAAACAACGGGTTATGGGGGTTTACAGATAACTCGGGCGAGTTAATAATAGATTACCGGTTCGAGGACGCGCTGTCTTTCGGCCGACATCTCGCGGCGGTAAAATGCGGCGGGTTATGGGGCTATATAAACCTGTACGGGAAAATTGTGATAGAGCCCGAATTTTTGCAGGCAAAAAGCTTCGCGGACGGGAGCGCGCCCGTTTTGACGGAGCGCGGCTGGAGGTTTATCACGCTCATCGAATATTTAAAAAAGGCGGGATTGTAATGCTGTACGAAATCTGCGGCAAAGCCGGTTTTCAAAAAGGGGCCGTTTTGACCGTTAAAATTCCTGAAAAAGACTTGGATACAAAAGCCCTGTATACGGTATTGGCGGAAAAACCGGATTTTACCCTGCCGTTTACCTACAGGGCCATCGACGGCGAAATCGAATTTATATATCAGACGGGCCAAAGAAGCAAACTCGCCGATATGGCGTCTGACAGCGCGCCGCGCGAATACGCGGAGCTGTGGGAAGATTTGATCGGTCCGATTGTAAACTGCGGCGACTGGTTCATGGACCCGTATTGTTTTGTTTTGGAATACGAATATATTTACTGCGGAAATAACGGGCGGCCGGTCAGTTTTGTCTATATACCGTCGCAGCGGCGTTGCGCCGACTATAACGCGCTGAGATCGTTAGCCGTTCAAACGGCGGGGAACCGCCGCGTTACGGACGCCGGTTTTGAGCGCGAAGTCGGGCGCGCGCTGCAAAATTTTTGCCCCGCCGAATTTTTGGATATGGTAAAAGAGTATAAATATAACGGCGCGACGGCGCGGGAACCCAAAGGGGCCGCGCCGGACGATATAATCATCGATATACCGGACGCCGCGCGCGGCGCCAAAAAACCGAAATTCCGGTTTTTCGGCTCTAATAAAAAACCGAAAAAACCGGCGTCCGAGCTCCCCGCGGCGCCGCCGCCGCCCGCGTTCGAAGACGCGGCGGACAACGCAACCGTTTTAGACGCGCCCGAGGCCGGATGTCCGCGCCTGCGCTGCGTCGGCGCGGGCGGCCACCCGGCGATTATAGAAATAAACGCAGGGGAAGGCGAAGTATTTATTATAGGGCGCTATGACGCCGCCGCCGGAGTCAAGCGCCGCGGGTTTGATTTTGACAGGAACACAAAAGCGGTCAGCCGCCGCCACGCGGCGGTGGAGCGCGGCGAGGGCGGGTACAGCATCGCGGACTTGGGCTCGTCCGCCGGCACGTTTGTAAACGGGGAGAGGGTGCCGGAAGCCGGCCCGGCCGCGCTTACGGACGGCTGCACGGTGTCTTTCGGGAATTGCGGCGCGGACTACGTCTGGGAGGTTTAATGCGGGGGCTTAGAAGACAATGGCGCCGGCGTCCCGAACGGAGAGCTCGATACAGGAGCCCTCGCCGAAAACACGCTCGATTTTGCCGAAGTATTCCGCGACGTGTTTTTTCGGGACAAACGCCTGTATCGTGCCCGCGAACCCGCCGCCGTGGACACGCGCCGCCGCGGACTTGCCGGAAAGCGCCTCTTCGGACAGCGCGAGCGCGAGCGATATCTCCTGCGTTTCGGGCTCTGATGCGGCGTAAACGTTCTGCAGGTACTTGAATGAGGAATTTCCGGACTGCGTGACAAGCTGCAAAAACCCGTCGATATTGCCGTCGCGCAGCGCTTCGCAGCCCGCGCGCACCCTGTTATTTTCCGCGAAATAGTGGATCGCCCGAAGCGCCGCCCTGTCGCCGCAATTCTTTCTCAGCCCCGCGATATCCGCGGCAAACTCCGTTTTATCGACGCCGCGCAGAACTTCATGGCCGAAGTATTGCGCGGCCTGTTTCATTTCCCGCGTTATCGCCGCGTATTCTTCGTTGAGATTGTCGTGCGAGCCGCCCGGCGCGACGATACACAGGCTGTAACCGGATTTGGTCAGGTCGAAATCCAATTTTTCGATCGCCGCTTTTTTCGGGTCTTTAAAATCTATCGCGACAAACCCGCCGACGGAACACGCCGTCTGGTCCATTAGCCCGCAGGGCTTGCCGAAATAATTGTTTTCGGCGTACTGCCCGATTTCGGCGATCTCGGCGGGCGCGATGACGCCGCCGTTATACAGGCGGTTCAGCGCGAACGCGGCCATCACCTCGAACGCCGCCGACGAAGACAGCCCCGAGCCCTTTTGCACATCCGACGCCGAATAGGCGTCGAAGCCGCCTGTCTCGTATCCGAGCTGCCGGAACCTAGCCGCCACGCCGCGAATTATCGCCGCCGAGGTGAATTTTTCGTTTTCGACGGGCTGTAGGTTATCTATATCCACGTCGTCGGGCCCGAAATTTTCGCTTTGGACCCTGATACGCGATTTTAAGCCGCCGGTGTTTTTTGACACTGCGGCTATAATATCCAAGTTTATCGCGGCGGCGAGCACGCAGCCGCGGTTGTGGTCCGTGTGGTTGCCGAGTATTTCGCTCCTGCCGGGAACGGATATGAGCTCGACGTCCCGCCCGCCGCCGTAGACGCGCTCAAAAGCCTCTAAAAGCTTGAGGTAACGCGCCCTCGCGCCCTCGAGCTTCGATTCGCCGTACAGTTTTTTTAGTTTGCCGTTATATTCGCCGTCTTTTATTTTGCCGGCTAAGATCCGCAGTTCCATATCTGTATTATTCCCCTTTTTATATATCGTTTTGGTTCCTGTTTTTTATTATAAATTGTATAGGCGTGCCCGTAAAGCCGAACGTCTCCCTTATCCTGTTTTCGATATAGCGCAGATACGAGAAATGGAACAGCTCCGCGTCGTTGACAAACAGCACAAATACCGGCGGCCGCGTGCCCGTCTGCGTCATATAGTAGATTTTAAGGCGCCTGCCCCTGTCGGCCGGCGGCTGGCTTCTCGCTACCGCCTCGCTGAGGACGTCGTTGAGCGCGCCCGTCGTCACCCTTTTTGACGACTGCTCGAAGACCGAGTTTATCACCTCGAAAATTTTCGAGACGCGCTGCCCCGTTTTCGCCGACACGAAGATTTCGGGCGCGTAGCTCATATAGGCGAACGCCGCCCTTATTTTGTCGGTGAATTTTTTCGTTGTGGAGTTGTCTTTTTCTATCAGGTCCCACTTGTTGACGACGATGACCGACGCTTTGCCCGCCTCGTGCGCTATGCCGGCTATACGCTCGTCGTGCGCCGTAGGGCCCGATTCGGCGTCTATAATTATCAGGCACACGTCGGAGCGCTCCACTGCCGATTTCGCGCGCAGCACGCTGTATTTTTCTATATTATTGTCTATTTTATTCTGCCTGCGTATCCCCGCGGTGTCGATAAAAATATATTTCCCGTATTCGTTTTCGAAGTATTGGTCGATTGCGTCCCGGGTCGTGCCCGGTATATCGGTCACAATCACGCGGTTTTCTCCGAGGAATTTATTTATCATCGAGCTTTTGCCCACGTTCGGCTTGCCTATAACGGCCACCCTGACGGCTTCGTTTTCCCCCGCGTTTTCTTCGCCTTGCTCCGGCAGCAGCTCGACAAGCCTGTCTAAAAGATCGCCCGTGCCGGTGCCGTGCAGCGCCGAGACGGCGAACGGCTCCCCGAGCCCGAGCTCGTAGAACTCGTAGAATTCGGGCGGGACGGCGCCGACGGAATCGACCTTGTTGACGCACAATACGACGGGCTTGCCGCTTTTTTGCAGCATCTCGGCGACGTCGGCGTCGTCCGCCGTCGGCCCGCTCTTGAGGTCCACGACGAAAATGACGGCGTCGGCGAGCTCTATCGCGATTTTCGCCTGCTCGCGCATGCTCTTCAAAATCGTGTCGTCGGTGTTGACTTCGATGCCGCCCGTGTCTATAATCGTAAAATATTTCCCGTTCCAGTCGGCGTCGGCGTAGATGCGGTCCCGCGTGACCCCGGGGGTGTCCTCGACTATCGATATACGCTTGCCCGCGAGCTTGTTGAAGAGCGCGCTCTTGCCGACGTTCGGCCGCCCGACGATCGCCGCCGCCGGTTTTTTTTCGTTATTCATATTCATATTTATTCGTCACCGCCTTTATAAATTCGCCCGCGCCGGGAGCAACTATTTTGACTTTTATCCCGAGCGCTTTTTCGATATCCGTAACGCTCGTGTCGTCCAAAAACAGGTCGCGTTCGTGTCTCAGCATCACCGCGGGTATAAGCAATTCTTCGCCGAGCTCTTCTTTATGCGGCGCGAGCTGTTCTATTATATCGCGCCCCGTGACGAGCCCCGCAACCGTTATCCCCGCGCCGAAAAAATTGTTTTTTATTTTATAGACCGCGCAGTCTTTATTTATGCGCGCTGCCGTCTCTTTTATCAAATCGTACGCCGCCTCGCCGGTCACCGCCGATATTTTGCGCGGCGCGGCGCTCACGCCCTGCATGGCCTCGTCGTAAAAACTCCGTATCATCCCGACGCCGTTTTCGTACTGCGGGTAATTTTCATAGTAGTCGCCGCCGGGGATTTTCTGCCCCGCCTTGAGATAAAACTCGTCGGCGCAGTAGACTAACCTCGTGCCGAAGCTTTTCAGATTCTCTTCGCCGATTTTATCGGCGGCCGCTATGATTTTTTCGCAGTCGGTTCTGCCGAGCGGCTCTATAGCGGGCAGATTGTTTACCTCCCGGTATTTGGTCAGCCCCGCCGGGACGAGCGCGACGCTCTGCAGCGCGGGGTAGAGCGCGCATAGGTCCGCGAGCGCGCGCTCCAATTCTTCGCCGTCGTTGATATTTTTGCATACGACGATCTGCGCGTTGAGCTCTATACCGCCTTCCGCCAGTTTTTTTATATAGGCGAG
>Ga0123353_10012020_pt1 | contig 12257 bp, 5 predicted proteins | sample TergutLab28metaG_3_FD_92763 | JGI IMG/M metagenome (GOLD analysis project Ga0123353, IMG submission 92763) | Labiotermes labralis P3 segment gut microbial communities from Petit-Saut dam, French Guiana - Lab288 P3 | ecosystem: Host-associated > Arthropoda: Insects > Digestive system > Gut ... | reverse complement strand
TAACCAGGGTACAGACAGACATAAAAATTATACAGGTCATCTATTACTGATACGACAGTGAAATTAATGTGCGTATGGAAAAGACATATAGCTACAACAAGAAGAACAGAAAATAAACAACTGAACGACGTAATTGTCTTTGGACAATGCCCACTCTAAAGACAGGATATATGAACGGATAACATTAATATGCAACACGGTGAAATGAATTCTGATATTGAAAAATGAATGGGATGCAGGGTGGCGTCTGGAATTTGAACATTCAGTTTGCCAAACCACATTGTCAGACACTTGGTTAATTACAGATTAGCAAGTGTAAACAGGTGTATTCAGTCTACAGGATATGTATTTTCAAATCAATCATGCTGTTAAAGTTTCTCTGTAGAGATTTAATAGCGACGGGACTCCTTCTTAATCTCCTCCGGTTCCCAGCTCCGCTGGATTACATGGATTTACTCTCTCTCTCTCTCTCTCTCTTCTGAAGACTGTCAAGATATTATCTCAAACAGGTCATGGCCATCCGTTCCAAATTTCTACATACTTGTCTTTAATTAAAATCCCGCTTCGTTCTAAACTTCATAACCACGCCAGCCGATACAGCGACGTTACATAACCTACAGAATAACCAAATTCAACATAAGCTTTCTCTACAAATTTATAAACCACATGAGAACTGATGTTCATTTATTTAAAATATAACTCTATTGTTGATATATCTAATCAAAGGTACAAATACTAGATGTACACAAACATAAATTACTTCGTTGACAAAGCTAATTAACAGTACACCGCATGAAGGCATAAATCACCTTATTCATTGTTAAATACATACACAGAATAATAGCTTCAAATATTAAGATCTGATTTATCACACCGCAGTGATAAGAGTGTGATTCGTTTGTGCAACAAATGAATTAACCCTTTAAACGCCGAGTTAAATCCCATCTGCCATTTGCTGGCATTATTAGGAGCTCACCATATTCTCCATGTTAGCAGGATAATGGTTAAAGGGTAACGCAGGGTAAGAGTCTAATATGCCATGTAGATGGGGTATTTGTAATGTAACTAACTCCAAAGAAGCGCAGTCGATACTGAGAGCTAGCCAGTTCTCAGCCAGTCAAGAAATTCCCCACATTTTATGGAACCCGAAGGTTCATTACTGCCACATGTCCCTACCCTAAGCCAAATCAATCCACCCCATCCCTCCTCATCTCACTTCTTGAAGGTTTGTTTTAATATTATCCTTCCATCTAGGCCTAGGTCTTCCAGGTCGCCTCTTTCCCCCAGGTCCCCCCACCAAAATCCTGTATGCACCTCTTCTGTCTCCAACACGTGCCACATGCCCCAGCCATCTCATTCTTGAACTGATCAACCGAATATTTGGTGTTGGTAAGGAGTACTGATCATAAAGCTCCTCGTTATGTAGTCTTCTCCACTTCCCTGTTACCTCATCCATCTCATGCCCAAATTTATAATATATCTTAACCCCCCAAAAAAATATTATTTTCGAAGCCTTATGTCCACACCAGTCTTACATTAAAAACCACAATGTTGCATTCACCCAAAAGTAACAGTACAACACTCAGAAAACGGAGAAAGTTCGAAATCAAGAACTACAGAATAACAATGCCGAACTTTTAAATGTTGTTTGTAAAACACAGAATCCTCGAATAAGGTATGCATGAAACGGATAAAGCATCACAAAATCACAAACAGCAGCATTATTTATGATTAATAGGTTTATTATTTTATCTGACAACTATCAGTTGCCACTTCGTGCCGGATCCTTTATCGTATGAATGTAGGCCACTCAATCTTCCGCCTACTCGAGCTATGGAATTGCCAGAAAATAATTACGGGATAAAATAAGGGCCCTGTACTATTACACTACTGCATCTCCAGCGTTTGTGATCAAAACTGGCCTTTCCATCTATATTGCTTCCTCTATTGCTCTTTTGCGTACAGGCCACTGATAAAATCTAGTAGCAAATACATTTCTCCCATTCTCTTCGCAAGACGGAACCAGTTCTTTTGGCAGTCAACTACTTCGCTAAGCATGTCAAATACGTAAATTAGTTTTTAATATGGCCAGTTCTCCTGCAGCCCGCCACGGCACTTAAGGAACGTCATTTCAGCTGCTTTGACTCCTTAACTCTGGCTCTATAGCTAAGTGTCCAACATACTGAACCACATAATAATGAGCATACAGCCGGTACTGTATCAAAGTGTAAGGCTTTACGCACAGCGTGTTTTCAAAGCCGCACTGAACACACTGTACATTTATGTATAATTACCATCTGTCCCATCACACAGTCTTTTTTTCTCTCACTGTTCTGTAACGACCATGTCAATAGCCCGCAGACGACAGTACAGTGACTACTGGATGATGAACTGGACAGGACGTGGGGGAAAGTGGTCATGGCTTAACCTGTCATATTATCTCCGTGTCTGGAGTAACTGAAGAAGACCGCGGATATCAAGATTATGGCTCGTGCAGGACGAGACTTCTCCGGTAAGAGTCAGAAACATTACAGCTGGATCCCACTTTCCCTACAGTCAGCACACTCACTGAAGAATTTGAAAGCAAGCAGGAGTCATACTTTGTTCTAAGGGCTCCCTGTTACGATACAGCCGTACAATAAAATATGATGTGAGTTCAGCCCTTTGAATACTGAAATTAATCTGCATGACATAAAGATTTAGTTCGTACCTCACAGAGAACACACTGTTTCCTTTAGGGAGACCAAGTCGGTCAAGGCCGCGTACGGAAAAAATCGCTGTTTATTGTAAGAATTATACCGAACACACAAATACACAGTGTGGGCAAAAAGCAGATTTTTTTTCCCCAGGCTTTAAATGGACAATTTATGGGTTATAGTGCACCTACGTTACTTTCAATATTTGCGAAGCGCATTTCGTTTATCGTATGCCCTGGACATGAGATGTGTACTTATGAAACACCAACTCAACCACTGATAGGCGGACCTCCACTGTTTCTCTTTTGCAACCAGAAGGTTCACCACTGTTTAAAAAAAAAACAGCGTTTGGATTCTACTCTTTGTAGGTATATTTTATGTCAACGACATTAAGTAAATCATAGCTAGGCGATGTCTTCTATCATTCTCACGCCGCTAATTCGAGTCACGCCCGAGGCTTAGCCGTGGGAGCTTTTCGTGTGTTCGTATTCGCTCATGCAAGCGATCCTACCAAACATCTCCACAAACTGTTTACTAACTCAGACAATAGACGGCTGTGGCCTGTGTAAGCAACCGAGAAGGAAGAGCTGTGATCAACATGCGAAGAGACACACTTCATGTTTCTTCCTGTAATACCCATTAAAGTAGTTAATTAATTACAATGTGTGGAAATGAAACCTACAGTATGGTCTGGACAGACAACTTTTATCTGACATATCCTGTTACGAAAGGCCCGGAAAAAAAAATGGTGCTTTATTGCCATTGCTTTTCAGCTTCCGTTAGAATATGCCATTAGGAAGGTCCAAGAGAAAACAGACACATCAGTTCCTCGCCCACGTTCAGTATGTAAATTTATTAGGCAGAAACATTAATACTAAAAAGAAGAACAAAGAAGTTTTATCAGTCACTAATAAGAAGGCTGATCTAGAAGGAAGTACTGAGAAAAATAAGCTGATATTCGTGTCACGTGCACAAAATGTAGGACAAATTCACAACATGAAGATAGCTCAGCTGAAACCGTGGCACACTTCAGATACGTAAACAAGACCCTAAGAAATCGAAATGTCATGCTTCAACAAATTACGAGCACAATGAATACAGAGAATTCCAGCTATCATTCGGTCCAGAATCTTGTGTCATACCGCTGGCTACCTACTGTACAGATGGGCGTCGTCTCGTGTTTTATATGAGCATGGAACTTTGTCTCTCGCCCTGAGAGAACACAGGGTGAGGATGCTCGAAAACAGGGTGAGGAGGAAGACATGGGGACCTCAGAGAAAGTAATAGGAGACTGTAGAATATTTGATGAGCTTTGAAATTCGTACTTCTAACCAAACGTTATTCAGATGATAAAATTGAGGGCAATGAGATGGGCGGAGCATGTGGAGCGCGCGATACAGAGGAGAAATGCATATACGTTTTGGTAGGGAAACCTGAAGGAAGGAGACCAACTGGAAGACCTAAACACAGATGGGAAGGTGATGTTAAAATGGATGTAAAAAAATATGATGGAATGAAGTGGACTGGATTGATCTGGTTGAGGACAGGACCAAGTGTCTGGGTATTGTGAACACGGCTAATGAACCATCGGGTCCCACAAAATGCGGGGAATTTCCTGAGTGACGGAGGAAATATTAGCTTCTCAAGAAGGACTATGCTCCATGGAGTAACTTTCTCATTCCGGAGACCTGTGGACACATTCAGGGTCCAGCCCGGAATGTAATAACAAATGTTGAGGCTAACAGCCTCCACAGTCAACCAACGAACAATGCGCAGTGTAATCGCTCCGTAATACATAGATTTATAAAAACATCATATGAGCCCAAATGGCGCCTTAAAGCTCAGGTTCTCCAACCTTCTGCCACATTCGCTTAAGAACTCAAGCAGTATTCAGGCTGTAAGACCAAAATTCCTTTTAAATTTCGAATGTTAACGATTCGTGCTACAGATCCCACCAATCTCTTTTGCACTGACGCATCTTAATATTGGTAAGTGTACGAATTACGAAGGGCTTCGTTTTACGATTTCCTCCAGTCCTTAACTACTTCGTAGGTTTTAGGCCCAAATATCATTCTGAGTTCCACCTTATTCTTAAATTATTCAATCTCTGCTTCTTCCTGCACACTGTTACACAAGACCAGTGCGTAACGTATAATAATAATAATAATAATTTTCCAACGACATGCAACACAAAGAAGTCTATTTATTATTCTGCAAGTTTGCTGTACATGTTTCGGGTGTCAACCACACCCATCATCAGTAGTACACAAAACTGTAACTACAGACTCCGGTACAGGTCATATTTTTTGTGCAGCTACTTCCCTCCAACGTGGCCAACTTGGCCTCGTTGGAGGGAGTACCGGAGGCTGTAGTTGCAGTTTTGTGTACTCCTGATGATGGGTGTGGTTGACACCCGAAACACCTAGAGTGAACTTGCAGAATAACAAATAGACTGTTTTGTGTTGCATCTCGTTGGACAATTATTAATATAGATCAGCGATGCACGCAACTATAAACATACAGTGCTTAACGCACTGAAGACTGAAATAATTGTACCTTACGTATAAAAATTCAGTTCGTACCCTACAGAGAACACAGTCCGCCTCCATTAGAAAGATTAAAGTGTGAATGCTGCATAGCGAAACAATGGCTCTTTACTGTAAGAATTATACGAAAACATAAAATGTGAGGGAAAAATTCAGAACGTTGCACGTGGTGGTAATTATACTAACCACTAGGCTTAGAGGTTTAATAATAAGGCATAGTCCTATAATCTGCAGGCGTAATCAAAACCTCCACATACATTAGTTAATTCGGTTTGCAATCGTTCGATTTTCTTTGTATTTAGGAAGACAGAGTGAAAATTAATAAAAGGTCGTTATTGCACGGTAAAGGTAAAGCTGTCCCTGTGCACGACATGACGATGTATTCTTAGGTGGAAAGACCTCCGTATTCCTGGGGAAAAGCCACCGATACCCAATGAATAAGACATTGGATGGGTTCGGGGGCCTTTATCTACTACGCCTCCGAGAAAATATAAATGAATTCGAAAGACAAAGCTGTTCTAACCGGAAGAAAAAGTATAAAATATTTTCATGGACAAGAATGGCCGCTGAGTGCTGCTAAGGACGGATTTGCTCCCGCATTGGTTGAATGGTAACTTAATATTAATTTTAACGTAATTCCATTACATAAGGCGAGCCACGGTGTAGTCTTACACACAGCAGGAATTTCGGTGTTATGCGCTGAACTTCAAGACATAATGGAGTTCTGTAGTAAAGTCTCGTCTTTTTTTTGTTAAGTCTTGTGCAGGCAGTCAGAGATGCTGGCACGATACATAGGCCTTACAGCGCGTGTTAATTGGTGAGGAATCCATCCATGGAGGGAGGGAACGGCATATCTGGGAGAAGTCGTACTGTACACACGCAAGAGCGGAGATCGCAGTGTAGTGCACGTCTTGTGCTTCAGCACTGCGCCTTCCTATCCGGAGTAACCTGATTTCGAATCTCATCCTACAGACCCGCTAGACAATTTTCGTAGGTTTTTTAGTCTCCGCGATTGGATCTTAAAGAAGTCGGTTGGGAAAGTGTGGACTGGATTGATCTGGCACAGCCAGGGAAAAGTGGCGGGTTGTTATGAATGCGGTATTGAACCTTCGGGTTCCATAAAATGCGGAGAGTCTTCAGGCGCTTTCGCAAAGTTGTGAAAAGCGACCATTAACTTCGTCGTGTCTATCTGTCCGTCACTCCGCATGGAACAACTCGACTCCCACTTGACAGATTTTCAATTAATTTACATTTGAATATTTTTCGAAAATCTGTCGAGAAAATTCAAGTTTCATTAAAATCTGATACGAATAACGCGTACTTTACATGAAGACCGATGTACGTTTTTATCATGACTCACTCAGTTTTTCAAAGAATAAGAAATGTTTCAGATGAAACTCGTAGAGAAAATCAAAGCAAACATTTTAAGTTCAGCAACTTGTTTTTTAAATCGTGACGTTTACGAGATAATGTGGTAAAATACTGGAGAGCCGAAGAGGCCACAGATGACAATATGGCGCATGTGCGCTGGATAAATAAGCCCCCCCCCCACACACACATACACACAGAATATGTAATACTTATTGCTTTTCCTCTGCAACATTGGCTGCACGAACGCGCCTCACTGTTACGTTATACGTACATTGCCAATCTTGTTTCGACTAGCTGAGATGCAGTCAGCTTCTTCAGAAGGACTCTGCTCCATGCAAGTAGTTAGTTTTCCGACAACGCTCTCAGTACCATAAAATCCCTTTACTTCACGTCCTAAATCCAATCCATCACTCTAACTCGCCAGTTATTCAAAACTACGACGCCTTTTAATATTACCCGGATTATAAACCAACAAAAGAGGCAATCTTCAACTAAACGTAATATTAAGGCGCATTCGTGTAACCATGGTTGCAATGAAAAAACAATAAGCATTACATATTTTGAGTGTGTGTTTGTAGCCTTATGTATTCAGCATGCAAAGCGCATGGGCCGTATCGCCATCTGTTGCCTCTCTATCTCTACCATATTTTTTACATATTTTCTCATAAACGGCACGACATTCGTGGAAATTTACTGAAATTACATAAAATATGTGTTTGGATCTTGTCTACAAGTTTTATATGAAATATTTCTCATTCTAACAAGAATTTAGCGAGATACTGTAATAAATGTCCTTAGGTCATCACTTTCGGTGCCCGTTATTCTTGTCTGATTTCGATGAAACTTGAATTTTCTCGACAGACATTAGTCGCATTTGGCAATTTTACGAACGGGCCTAAAAACAGTAAAGTGACGTCAATGTTGACCTCTGTGTGGTATAATATCAAGTCTACTTTTCACGAAGTTCAAACCTAATTTTATAAATAATACCAGAAATATTTCGTCTCACTAAAAAATTTTTGCGCAACCCATAACGTAGATCTTTGTAAGATCTACGCCTCTCGTTTCGGTCGATTATCGATACAACTTATGTTTAACGATATCTAACAGTCGGAGTGGTATCTTCGTAATTTTGAAAAAAAAAAAATTAACGTAAACATCAGATTTGTCTATGCCCGGTGGTTTAATGCACTGCAAAATAATCAAATTCCCTACACGCATCGTACAGTGAGCAACCTTCTACTTGCAGAATTTCGAGGCATAATTTTTATCTGAACGGTATATAAAAATGCATTTCCAACGCCATAGTACCACACTGCGTCCACACTGAAAAGAAGAGGTAGCTAATGTTGTTTGGAGGAGAAATATCTGTTTATTTTCACAATTACATTAAACATACAAATACAGTCTATGAGAGTAAAAAAAACGTAAGGGATTTCTATATAACCAATGATATTGTGTTGAGATATAGAATTAAGTGTGCAAATTCCTAGCTTAAGTCTGTCATAACATGCCATGCAGTGACGCCTCTGAGAACCTGTTTTGAGATAATCCACGTGCTATGCCTCGTACTGCAGCAGAAATTATCCTTATCGCTAACTTTATAAGCTCTTATTTCCGTGCAAACATTTCTTTGGAATCCACAACACACTTGTTTATTTCTTCTTAACGTGTGTGCCTGAATCAGCATTATTTGTCCCACAAACACAGAAGTTCATCATTTACAGAACAATTAGAGACTACGTGGAAAATATTTTGCATAAACCACGATACGAAATGCTAATGACTGTTCTTTGGCTAAAGTGATGTGAGCGCGTGGATTGGATTAAAATGTCTCAGGTTATGATCCAGTGGTGGGCTGATGTGAACACACTGACGTGCAGGACCTTTTTATTCATTCAAAGGTAGTACAATATCCGTTCCTCGCCCAATGAATGTGCGAACGTACCTTACCGATTCCACAAGTCGTTAGGATAAAATTTAATTAATCACAAAGTATAGCAACAAAGAAGAAAAGAAAATTCCAAGTAACAGGCCTAGGTATCTACTATTCACATTCTATCTTGTGTATCAGAGTCGTGTTCAGTGCTGAATTTCCTATTATTCTGGAGTGCCGAAATGTTCAAGTAAGATCTACAAGATCTACAACACGTCTACGTAGACTTGGATTCATCAATTTATTGCGTAACCATATTAACCATATCCTGTTAACAAGAAACTACATTCTTCGGCGACAAACATGAAGCTTTATGTAACTACACACTCAGAATAACAGTACAATATTTGATCTTTCTATCTTTTATATTTATCTCTGTATTTAACCAACTTGATGCACAAAATTTGTTTCACAGTAAGTTTTATTGCAAGCCTCTACATGTTTCGAGCACATATGCTCATCATCAGGAGGTCAAAATTGCATTACACAGCCTCTGGTATCATCACACCTATAGGTGTGATGTTAATGCAATTTTGACCTCCTGATGATGAGCACATTTGCTCGAAACATGTAGAGGCATGCACTAAAACTTAGTGTGAAACAAATTTTGTGCATCAAGTTGGTTAATTACTGAGATAAATATATTGAGTTGCACGGTCAGCAAAACGTCAAAAATATATTTTATATGTTACATAAAGCGCCATCATAACCCCCTTTGGCCGAAAACTGTATCTTCCTGTTAACCGAAAGTTGTCACGCAAATAATATGGATGTTAATTGCGGTAGTTGTAGCCATTAATTGTTAAAATACACGACGGGACGCCGTTTATTAAAACACTTGTTCGATTTATGTTTCCGACACGCACTCAAATTCTTCGCACTAAATAGCCCCAGGCACATCTATTTGCTGTTACGACTCACTGCACGTGTCGGTAAGAACTTGATCCAACTGAACATCCTATAGTGACCGTCACTGTTTCAAACAAGGCCACACACACGCAATTTCTTACAGCTTTCTCCGCCACGATGATGCAGCTACTAACACCCACTGTGTTACCAACTCTTCACATCATCTGTACACCGTAGATTCAAATCTTCTGGAAATTTACGCCGTTGTGACTGGTTAAACAGTTACCGACGTTTCGACAGTTCGTAGTGACGTCATCTTCAGCGTCAAGTAGTCCAAGGAGATGACAGCACTTACATTCGCAAAAAACGTCGGCAGGTGTTGTCAGGTCAACACGGTGCGGTGTCTCAGAAGGCCTGAACCTTTAGCAAATCCGCTGTGAGAGCAGCAAATCTCTTACATCTATCTCGTCTACGGTTTTGATAAAGACACCAAATGCAGTCATTAACCTTTAGACGCCTAACGTCAACTATAGTGGTCGTACCGCACCGCTAAACACTAAAGTTGCATTTTATGTATTTATTCAACAAATATAGGTACTGAATATTTTAAACATGGTATATACTCTGTTTTTTCTCCTCAAAATGCAGTTTGTTTCATAATTCTAACGTATTTGGTTCCTGTATTATTCACATTTTATATACAGGGTGTGCTAAAATTAAAAAAATAATTCCGGCGCCAAAAGGTTAAACGACTCGGACAATATAACAAACAAAACCCTTTGAAATATTCTCACCTTCAGAATACACGTATGTTATTTACTGCTTGAAACAAGCCAGTGAAAAAGAAAAACCATCCTTATATAAATGTTTCACACCACAAAAGCGGTGTGGAGACTCACCCTTCGCCTTCAGCACTCGCCGTCCTGCAACGAACTAACGATCTTGGAAAAAACCATCCATTTTTCGATAGACTTGGAATGTTAAATTTCACACAACTCACTAACGCCCATACCACAACCTGTCATTTCCTTTCCGAGAGAAGAGTGAAAAATCTGTGTACTAAATGCATCTGAGGACACTCCACATATCATTCCTGGTGTTCCGCCTTGACTTTAACGTAGCTTTAAATATCAGTTCAATTCCGATTTTAAGTTGACGTGAAAGAAACTTTGGTGTGGACTGTTCGACTGCTCAGTCCTTCGTCTCGCTCCGCTCGCGATATGACGCAACACTCTCGCCAGCTGGAACATTATCATCACGCGCAGTTCACATCGCCACGCAGATTAAGACTGTCACCTTAAACAACACATTCCATGATACAGCGCTTACTGATAATTTGATGCTCATTTCACCACGAAATTTAGTTGTTTTCTAAAACCTTCATTATAGAAACCGACCAGTGGACACTAACCTTAGCCAGCTGAATCCAGTTTCACATTCTCGCAACTGACACACCGTAAATTCCACTGCACACTTAACGTATTTCCGAAGAAACATCAAGCAAGCACCCTTCGACTGACTTGCCGCAGGTTCGAATAGTGGCCCAGGCACCCTCTATTCTGGGATTTTCGGAGTTCCATACGTCTCTACAAACTTCGGAAAATTACCTTAACCTTTTGCTGGCGGAATTATTTTTTTAATTTTAGCACATCCTGTATATAAAATGTGAATAATACAAGAACCAAATACGTTAGAATTATGAAACAAACTGCATTTTGAAGAGGGAAAAAACGGAGAGTGTACACCATGTTTAAAATATTCGGTACCTATATTTGTTGAATAAATATATAAAATGCATCTCTGGAGGTTAGCAGTGCGGTACGTCAACTATAGTTGACGTTAGGCGTCTAAATGTTAAGGTATGGCACAACCGTATCTTTCCAAACCCCTGTGTACTAATCATTCATCACTGTCTCCTCTTTAGGTCGACACTATGAATATGTACCAACTACCCAAATCCCTCACATCAAATTTCACACACACACACACGCACACACACACCGCACGCACACACACACACACACATATTAAGTAAGCGGTACACGAAAACAGACAGCCAGCCACTCGAAGCATCTTTCATTAACGTTTGTAGCAATGGAAACAACTGACTAGAGGTATTTTACTCTCGGACATGAATTAGGCGTAGCTGGTAATTGATTCACTGTGACAGTAAATGTGTTGACAGTGCGCCGTCCAGCCCTTATGACATCAAAACATTATAATCATATTTCTGTCTTTCTTGTTATTTTAGTGCACAGTTGTGATGTCAGTGCTGCGTGTCGCTGCCGTCTGCTTGGAATGCGGAGATATGTAGAGGAGGATAGCACGTATTAAACTGAATCTCAATAAATGTCTGCAGTGATTATTCAAGGCCCATTGCCGTAGCAGGTTTTCGTGATGGTGCAGAACCTGGACATACATGTTCTGATGCACAGAGTTGTGTACAAATATTCTGTTCGTTTCTCTCGTAATCTTCTTCTTGATCTCCCATCTTTACCTTTCGGTTCTACCTTATTTTTCCTTTTACTTTTCTCACATTCGTTATTCCTTTACTTTCTCTTACGTTTCCTTCTAAAACTTTGAATTTTGAATTGTGCCATCCCCGTTGTGTAATATAAACTAATATGTGGGTCTGAAGTCAATAACACAACTAATGTTTAGTTAGATTTTATATTCTAGGTCAAAAAGACTACATGTTTCGGCCGGTAGTGGCCATTATCAGGTCTTTGTCGTTCGACACACTTAAGATTTTTTTTTATTTATCTCAGTAATTAACCAACTTGATGCACAAAATTTTTGTTTTACATTAAGTTTATTTCATGCCTCTACATGTTTCGAGCACATGTGCTCATCATCAGG
>Ga0123353_10012019_pt1 | contig 12257 bp, 8 predicted proteins | sample TergutLab28metaG_3_FD_92763 | JGI IMG/M metagenome (GOLD analysis project Ga0123353, IMG submission 92763) | Labiotermes labralis P3 segment gut microbial communities from Petit-Saut dam, French Guiana - Lab288 P3 | ecosystem: Host-associated > Arthropoda: Insects > Digestive system > Gut ... | reverse complement strand
GTTGGTGGGCAAGCCTGTAAAAAATTGCATCTCACAGTAAAGAACAACATAGGCTGAGGATACAGCACTGAGGGAGATGTTCGGGCCTAAGGGAGGGGGGTTAACAGGAGCCTGGAGAAAACTGCATGTTGAAGAGCTTCATGATTGGTACTGTTCACCCTGTATTATGTGGGCGATCAAATCAGGGAGGATGAGATGGGCAGGGCATGTGGAATGTACTGGGGGAGAAGAGACACGAATACAGGGGTTTTTTTGGCAGGAAAACACACATGGTAGTGAATGTTACAATTAAACAGGAACACCAGAATTAAACAGCTTCTTAAAGGAAAGGATAAGATGATCGTGAGTGGATTTAAGCGTCTCAGTACAGTCACAGGTTGCAGGTTGTTGTCAAAATGGTAATCAACCTTCGTGCTGCATAAAATGTAGGCAATTTCTTGAGTAGCTGAGGAACAAGCAACTTTTCAAGAAAGACTCTTCTCCATGAGTGAGTTAGTTACAACACAATGAACTCGCATAAGGTTTGAGCAAAGGTTCTCCTACAGACCTTACCACTCAATAGGAGTGTACATACTTGCAGATGATCTGTGATGGCCCGGCTTGGCAGATTGTGGTCTTGTCACTACCGGTTCCTGAAACACATTACATGTTTTGTTGCAGTAAAAGCTACGTCATGGGTGTGCTGACTGCTCTGATGGCACCAACCATTCCACTACTTACAGTCACACGTGGAGACTCTGCCTCCTGCTGCTCTTTCACTTCTGTGTTGTTTCCTGGCACTTCCTGGAGAAGGGGCTGGTTCTCTGCTTCTTGAACAGGCTGCTGTGCTTCTTCCACAGGCCTGCAGTGAGTACAACTGCTCTATGAACTGTATGAACCATCAAACAGACCAGAACCTCACAGCCATGACATGCAACTTACTCTGTCACCTTGCTCATCTCATTCTTCAGCTTAGAACTCTTCGTGTTGGCACCACTTGGCAAACTGCTTGTCTTTTTCTTCTTCTTCTCTTGCTCCTCTGTCCTGGCCTTGACCTGTGCCACCTGTGATGTTGTCTTTGTCTTGGGGGCATTCTGCAACAGTGACAGAAGAGGGCCTTAATATCGAACTATCACTACCTTCTGGGATGTTAACGTCATCTGGTCTGGTAGACAGGTACCATGGTTTTGGAGGAATGTGCTGCACCAGCTTCAGGACACACAAATATCCATTCTGCAGTAGGAGGCAGCACATTGCTCTGAAACGCCTGTTCCTCTTCAGCAGACCAGACAGTCTCATATCCCTGTTACTGTCATCAGAACTTCAACTGCACTCCCTCACCTGTTTGGTACCTGCCTTGGTTACTTTTGTCTTCTTGCCCACCTTCTGCAGGGACTCAATGTACTCAACGCTACTCAGCTGTAACACCAGAAATGTCCCAGTAAAAATTTTGAATTATGGTTCCCTAACAAACATTGCTTCAATTTAATGCTGCCAAATTATTCTGACCTAACATGTAAATATCGGCCAGACTATGATTAACATTTTGTTTGGCATGTTAAGTAATTCTTATTGGGAGAAATTCTCAATTTTGTATTATTTTGCTATATGGTGCAATTTCACAGAAAATACACAAACACTTCAACTTGTCCAGTTGTCATCACTGTCATCATCATCAACAATATAACAGTGCAAAATAAAATCAATAGAAATATGAGACTCGTCTGCAGCATAACAATACACACACTACAAATAAGCTATAAAGACAGACTGGACATGCACATGGACAGTACAGCAAAATGCACAAAGATTAGTAAAGACACAACAGAATGGAACACAGCATTAGAAGTGTACAGTGTTAGCAGGTCTGTCACAAGATGTGATCCTTCCGTATGACAATGTTACCCCACACTGCACAGTCAGTCACTGCAGCAACATACATCATACTGTTTGGACCACTGCAGTGACACTTGTGAGCTGCTTAATGCACGCTGCTGAGGAAGCAGAAATGGCTCTATGTGAATAAATGGAAATGCAAGAGCCTGACTTCTACCACAAAAGAACTATTATAACTTGTGCCAAGATGGAACAAATGTGTCAATGTTGCTGGGGATTACAACGCAAAAAATGCCAATTCAGTAAAATCAGTGAGTACCTTTAAAGTTGCCGTGGCTTCTCTCAATTTTTACGATGAAGGGAACATTACTTATGGAACATCTGTTATAACTGCTGACATAACTGATCTTGTGCTACGCTTGGCCCTCACCTTTCTGTCCAGTGCTGTGCCAATTGCTTGCAGCAGCTCATTCGTCTTGGTGGGTTCATGGCCTGCGATGATCTTCGTTGGACGGACAGTCAGACTGATACCTGTGATGACCTCTACAACAGACAACAGCCAGCAGTCACTTGCAGGGGCAGAGAAAGCAAAGCCATCACTTATAACGAACCCAGAGCAAGCAGCACTTAGAGGGGCAGAGAAAGCAAAGCCATCACTTATAAGGAACCCAGAGCAAGCAGCACTTAGAGGGGCAGAGAAAGCAAAGCCATCACTTATAAGGAACCCAGAGCAAGCAGTCACTTAGAGGGGCAGAGAAAGCAAAGCCATCACTTATAAGGAACCCAGAGCAAGCAGCACTTAGAGGGGCAGAGAAAGCAAAGCCATCACTTACAAGGAACCCAGAGCAAGCAGCACTTAGAGGGGCAGAGAAACCAAAGCCATCACTTATAAGGAACCCAGAGCAAGCAGCACTTAGAGGGGTAGAGAAAGCAAAGCCATCACTTATAAGGAACCCAGAGCAAGCACTCACTTATAAGGAGACCTGGCCAACTAAATCATCCAATTCAGCTCCAGTTTTGCAGTATGTCAGTGGTCTCTCTATGACTTCACTGCCAACATGCTATACATCAACACTCAGTATCTTTGTAACAGATAATTTTACAGTACATCATTCACAGAGACACATGCACCATCTGCAATACCAGTGGTAGTTGCAACTTTGCACATAAATCTTGCAAATATTTTTAATTCTTATCATATTCAACTCACTTTACAAATGATGCAGTTTCTCCACTTCACACACAATTCTACAAAGTTTGTGTGCAAAAGAATCTGTCAGGGGCAACCTGAACTGCAGCAAGTAACAGAGACTCACTCAGCTGCCTGTCGGTCTTGGAAAGTGTCAATATACTGTACACTCTAGTGCAATGGAAGGTGAGCCTTCAACTGCAAAATGCCATGCTTCAGCTGTGTGTACTGAACACAACCCCAAATGTGGGCAAGCCAAATTGGTTATGTCAGTCATTCTACATCACAGAACACAGTCTAGAGGCAAAACCATGGCCTCTCAAACTAAAGAAAGATCCCAAAATTAGGGCATTCAAGGACTGGGTGCTGAGAAAGACATCGGGGCCTAGCAGACAGGACTAACAGCAGATAGGAGGAAACCACACTGTGAGGAGCTGCATGATTGGTACTGATCATGGAATATTATTAGGGCAATCAAATCCAAAAGTATGAGATGGGCAGTGCACATTGCACATGTGCAAACAGAACAGAAATCCACAGTGTTTTAGTAAGAAAAGACAAATTGGAATACCTTGTCACAGACAGCAGGACATTACTGTGTGTCTGAATGAAACAGGATGGGAGGGCTAGGACTGAGTGCATCTGTCTCAGCACAGAACAGGTGGCAGATGGTTCTGAACTTCCAGGTTCCATAAAATGCAGGGAAATTCTTGACTAGCTGAGGAACTGTTAGCTTCTCAAGAAGTACTCTGCTCCATCCAGTTATCCCAAAAGTAATACACAACCATTTTTAATGTTTAAAAATATTTTACTTATATAAAAACCTCCAACATAGTCAGATTCATGCCTTATGACTAGTTCTCACAGCCCTGGTAATTTTTGTGTACCATTTAAATACCCACCAGTCTTAATCTGTCTGGTACATCAGAATATGGCTGCATGCACCGTTTCTAAAGACTGCAATCACTGGCCACACAGAGATTGAAATCAGAAGGACTCGTTATGCGATTGCAAGCAGGGTGAGGCAGTGTGAAACAGTGCCTCACACTTGTAGTCAGTGAAGATAGTCTTTACAGTTTGTGTGATACGAGGTCTTGCATTGTCCACCTCAGTTAAAACATGGTGAATGGATGATATTGGTATCCTAGATTCCATAGCTATCTCTTCACAGGTCATACAACTGCCTCGCTCCAAAATGGTAGCAATAATGACCACCATCGTGTTGTGAGTGCAAGTTCTCAGTCTACCAGAGTGTTCCTTGTCTTCAATACTGTCCTGCCTTTACAAGACCCTTGTGACAAACATGAATTGTGCTACAGTCTAATCTCATTATGAGGCACCACACACTTCCTGCAACAATTCATACATTTCTGTTGATGAACAATCTTTGATCCAGTACTGTAATCCAACCTGAAGCAATTTCACCACCAATTTTAAGTGGTTCTACACATAAAATAAACACACCTTACTAAATTTGAAGTATGCCAACGAGGAGAGCAAGGTTCAGACTACTAACAAGTGCATCATTACCTGCATCAGCACGTGGAGCAAGCATTGCATGCACAGTGTCCGTTACTTTGGCATCACCCTTCCAGTTAGTTAGTCAAAAGCGAACTTTTCCTGACAATCATTCTAATATAATTCTACAGCCTTGCTTGGTTTCATTAGGCAGTAACATATACAAAGTTTTACTTCCTGTGTTCACAAACTGTACATATACTGGATTTTGAAATCTGAAGTTTTCTTTAAATTTTCCTACATTCTGATTCACTAGCACTCTTATAACTCTGGCACTAACTGAGACAGACAGCTCTATTGTGTATCAGTTGAAATCTCATTGCAATGCTTCCAATGGTATGAATTTATAACACTTTTAAGGCATGCTGTTCTGACCTTGATCTTTACCTCAATAAATACAAAACAAACACCAGATTTGTGCAAGCTTTCTTTCTACAACAACTGCAATAATTTCAACACTTCTTTCTAAAGCATCTACTCTGGACACAAAAGTGGTGAGAAGATGCAACTTTCTGTCAGTGGCCTACTGCTGCACTGGATGGTTAGATACAATGAGCCTTTGTTTATGACATTCATGGAATAAGAATAGAGAATGTAGAAATTAAAATGACTAAAATGGTGTATAAAAAATACTGGAGTGTCAATACGTAACATTTTAGAGCAGTAGTCACAGGCAGAGATACTGCTAAACTGCCAATGTGAGCCCAAATTGGAAAACTTTAATTGACCTAGTCCCCCTCTTAGCTGGAAACAAGTCTGTTCTCCTGTTGCTCACTCATACTTACTGACAGCATCAATAACTTTCTGTAGAAACGCTATCTTGCTGTCTCGATCTTTGATAGTCTCATGGTTCAGCTCCTCAGTGGTAAACAAACCCTGCAGGAAGCCAGTTTCTTGTATCACCTAGAAATGGGAATTGCCAATCTACATACATTTCTTTTATTTTAACCTACTCCAATTCCAAACATTTCAGGACTTAAGTATGAGGTTAATACAGTGCTCCTAAAATATGGTGTTATAATACAGTGAATAATATGATTGCTACATGGAGATTACATGCTTATGTTTGATACTCAAAGAACACAACCAGTGAGGCAGACGAAGTAGAATACATCACATCACCGTCCGAAAATACCTTGATAACATCGCAAACTTACATACCATATCCCAAAAACCAGTTACGTCGAGAATCCTCACACATCGCAACAGTATTATCGGTACAATATTACTATATAAAAATGCAGTAAATAATACTCTACCGCTTTTATGATATCATGAAGAAATCTGAAAGGTGGCTTCTTAAGCAGTTTCTCAGTTAATGGAGGTTTCTTTATGTATTTTCCAAGTGTGTCTTGTGTTCGTTTTATAACTTCAGGTCGTATATCATCACTCATTTCTGATTATACATACATACATACGTAGGCACAATTTCAAATCCAACTACTCACGACTTGAATCAAATTTCGCAACCAAACATTCCTAAGACATACTGTGTCAGGTGCTTTCCATTCAGACAGCAATTACTTCACTTGTATCAGGGTAAATTGGATGTAAGCACACGACTGTTTTCGGCATGAATCCGTGGACTCGGTAGTTCTGAACGAACTCGTTGCGGCCGTGCATTCCAGGATGCGTGATACTTACTGGTGTGGTTACTGGTGACTGTAATTATCAGTGTAGCCAACTACATTGAAATACATGTTTTGAATTGAAACAATAATTTGTCACAAACAATATTACTTGAGTCAGCAGTGTGACGTACAATAAAAATTTGTTGTTATGTATAAGGTATGGTATGTTTTATTGTAACATAATATGGAGTATTTTATGCAGAAAATTATTGAGTCATTCGAAACGAGAGATGGCTACAATGTCAGTTAGGAGCGCCTGGAAATTAGTCCGCTGGTGATGTAACGGTGACGCTTAGGTTGACGACTTTCAGGGGCGTGTAGTAGTAATTTGATATTAAGCAAGATTAATTAACTGAAATTTAAGTTTTCGAGTAGGTAAGTTATGTGGTGTTACATGTACAGCTGTTACACACGGTAGTGTGATATGTGGTAGGTATTCTTTGCGTTAACAGGATAAGATGGAATAGGCTTACCGTAGCTGTTGGTGGGGGAAGGGGTAGTCCATTCACACGTTTACGCGACAGTGTCGGATACTGACTGGTTTGCCTACGTATTAATATTTGATATTTCGCTCGATAATGCAAAAATATTAATCCTTTAATGCTCGAAATTTATCTAAACGGTATTTAAATTTCAAGTTCATACCTCACAGAGAACTTGTCGCTGACGTTAAGAAGTCCAGTCGGTTAATTCTCGCCAGGAAATCAACGATGTAGTGTGATTCGTGCGCTACACATAAATATGGGTAGCACGCAGAACTTATTAATGTTAAAATAGGCTGTCCGTAAAGTTACTACTGTGCTGTACAGTGCCAATGCCCGTAACTATGTTCGGTTGCAGAATACAATACGGACTGTTCTATTCAGCGACGCATTCTGTATTTAATGCTTATGGTGGATGAATATGAGTATGTAGCATTGGTGGATTTATATTCATGCGAGAATCTTCTGTGCTTGGGGTGGGGAAAAGAAAAATAAGTTTCTTCATCCACCGTAAACTCTTGCTTTGGAATCGAACCCGGGCCCCAGGCGAGAGAAGTCGATGAGTAAGCGCCATAACTATGGCGCGGTCAGGTTAGTTGTAATTAGATGAACGTGGTATTTATACACCTATAATGCTGTAGTTTCTATACATTAAGTTCACATAATATTATAAACATGAAGTAACACATCGGGTCCTTCCACCTGTTTGTACCCAAGATGGAATGAAATAATCTTAACGAAATGTAATTAGAAATCTTACAACTTAGCTCAACAGACCCAAACACCTGAACTAACCCTGCACTTCCTGTTGTTGTTAGAACAAGGGATGTAGCAAAAGAATGTCAGGTTACCTTGCAAGAGAGTGTTTGCTGTCAATTTCACGAACAGGTTTTGCCCCCATGTGCACTATGAAGGCATATGGGGGAGTGGAGGTTACTTGTTATTAACCATGGCACTAGGTGGGAGGTGAGTGGTCAGTTTCACTGATAATTACTAATGCAGGATGTCCTCAAACAGGCCTGCTCAACTTGTAGCTTGTGAGCAACATTTTCCTGTGACATTGTCATGTTGCTCGCAGAGATATTTGAAACAGGAATAAGCTGTTAACCCTTTCCTGATAGAACCAAGATAGGCTGCTAAACAATTTTGAAAACTTATTTACTGTTTATGGAGCCCTATGTTACATTACTAATTCATTTAGTAAAAATGTGCTAAAATAGTGGCATTGTAGCCTGTATTATGAATTGCATTTTTTACAAATGTTTCCTGTTATTATTGGCATAGTTCATTGCACATGGTTTAGAAAAACACAACAGTAAAATTGTACAGATATGTATACTTATAAGTTCTTAATTTTGTGTAGTGAATTCAATGTTACCTGCTTGTAGACCAAATTTTGCTGAAGTTTCCCACACCACATAAGACATTGAGCAGGCAGCCTTCAAATATCAAAACTTCAGGTTTGTGTTTTATGTAGACTGGTTCTATTTGCATTACCTGCTTGTCTTTCCCTTGTCAAGACCAGTACAGTACACATTGTGCTGTGGAGAACACACATACATGTTTAACATTCCTCCTGCATGTTTCTGCTTCTTCAGGTGATTACAGTCTATAGCAGTAAGCCAAAGAAGCTGCATCTCTCCCTTGGCATTCATAAAGTCTGCCAAGACCATGTCATGTTAATATAGTAAAACATCCCATAGAGAGACCATTACTGCATATTAAATTTAACTGAAGGTGTAGCTAAGTGAACTGTGGGTGACTGAACAGGAGACCTGTGTTGTTCACAGGAACAGTATTAACAATATAACTGAACAGGAGACCTGTGTTGTTCACAGTAACAGTGTTAGCAATATGACTGAACAGGTGACCTGTGTTGTTCACAGGAACAGTATTAACAATATAACTGAACAGGAGACCTGTGTTGTTCACAGGAACACTGTTAACAATGTGACCCACTGCATAAAATTTACTGGTGACAGACACCAGATGTTTTATTGTTGCAACATTTCATGCATTGCTATGTTAATGGTACCTTATCTCTATAATCAAGCAGTGTTGTGCACTGCCGGTTCATCCTGCTTTTGGCAAAGAATAATCCCGACGGACTTTGAAGTACTGGGACATTTATGTGGATGTTGGCAATATACTAATGTACACCTGTGCTGCTCTGTAATGGGTCAGCTGACTGAAGACAATAATATTTATTGTAAAACAAAAGTAATTCTTACTACATATTCTTGCTGATGATGGCCCAGCCTAGCCAAAACACGCCGGATGAATGTTAAACTTATTTGGACATCATCACACCGTTGTGCAAACTAATCATCAACAGTAACATCCATGCACTCACACAACACTGTAGCCTCTGCATGTTCAGATTTATTCCTGCCTGCTACATGTGTCGGTCAATCAGTTTGATCATCAGGCAGAGACAACCTTCATAGATCGGTTCTGAAGAGTATGTACACATACACACACACACACACACACACACACACACACACACACACATTTCATTGATCCAACATTTGTCCATAGATGGATAAATGTGAAGCATGTTAGGTACTGTACCGTACTGTAATGTACTGTACAGTACAGTACTGAACTGTACTGTACTGTAATGTACTGTACCGTACTGTACTGTAATGTACTGTACAGTACTGAACTGTACTGTAATGTACTGTAATGTACTGTACAGTACTGAACTGTACTGTACTGTACTGTACTCTACTGTACATTGCTCAATGCAAATTGGTCAAAGGAACATTTTAAATAAAAGTATATACAACATATATTTTGGCAAAACTATGCAATAAATACAGGGTCTGAACTTACAGGTATAAGATGAGAAAAATATTCTATATGAAAAAACTACAAGAGCTAATCAATAGATTAAAAAACTCTTCTAAAAATAAACTAGAGCTAATAGTTTGACAAAAATTCTTCTATGGAATAGAAAACTTGTGTAAGAGATATTTCCTTAAAGCAGACTTCCAAAGTGTCTTATCATTTGTCAGTCCTGAGATTTGTTGAATATGTTGACAGTAGAACAGGCAGTACGTCTCTGTATAGCGGCGTGTCTGACTGCAGGTGTATGTAAATGTCTTGTATTAATCTTGCGAACAGAGGATTTGGTTTGAAAGTAGTGCAAGTTGGGAACAACAAACAACATTAAAGAATAAATAAACAAACTTGGTATGGGTAAAATCTCCAATTTTTAAACCATTTCCTGCAGGAACTCCTTGAACTAATTCCTTGCATAGTTCACCATATCATTTTTTGAGTTAGCAGTACCTTGGCAAAGAACTGGTACTGGCCCAAAATGTTATTCCATAATTAACCAAAGAGTGAAAATGCGTAAAATAAACAGTCCTCAAAGTCTGAACATTAAGTACATGAGATAATCGACTCATTATATAACAAACTGAACTCAGCCCATGTAACAGATAATTTACATGGGGCTTCCATGGAAGTTGATAATTTACATGGGGCTTCCATGGAAGTTGACTGTCAATTTGGAAACCTAACAGTTTTATGACATTTGTTTCAAGAGGTGAGCGTTCAGTGACAGTTATGTGCAGTGCGGAATGTGAGAAAATTGAAGGAGTAAATTTTACTATTTTAGTCTTTTCCATATTTAATGCTAGCTGTCTGGCCTGAAACCAACTGAGGGGTTGTATAGAACGTTGTTGAAATTCCTGTCAAAATCTTTGTAGCAGTTATTGGCAGTAAAAATACTTGTCATTGGCATACGTTGTCACATTAGAGCTGTTGTCCATTGAACCTGGTAAATCACTAATGTAAATGAGACACAGGAGTGGACCCGGCACAGATTCCTGAGGAACACCACATTCTACACTTTCCCAAGTTGAGGCCTTCTTTATAACAGTTTTCGTTTTTGTACTTGCGTTTTGTCTCTGCCTGGTGACGATTAAAGTGACTGATGGACTGACACATGTAGCAGGGTGGAATAAATCTGAATGTGCCTAAGTTAGAGAGTTGTGGGTTTGACTGTTGGTGATATTCGGCTGATGTTTGTTTGCCATAGCATGTTGTGTGCTGTTGGTGTTCATTGCAGCAGTGGATGGTGAATGATGCAACAGTTCCAAGATTTCCTGCTTTCTTCCATGGAAGATTAAGATCCCCTGGAATTCTAATGTGCACCATCCCCGTTGTGTTTTGTACAATAGTAAGGAGTCAGGTATGTTAACACCTACAGTCGAACGCAATTGTATTTTTTATTATATTATTGGAGTTTACAACAATGACATGTTTTGGCCCTATATGTGGGACATCATCAGGTTGTGGTTAGACTTACAGCTTAGGCTATACTAGCATGTATGTAGTGGTCTTGGGGCATAATGGGGCGGGTTCGAGTTCTCATTATATTACAGGGTACCATGGTCCCAGGTGTATCTGGTTGGATATATTATAACCCCGCCTAGCATAAGAAATAGTCCATATGGGGAATAAAGAAAAACGATATCCAACCAGATACACCCGGGACCATGGTACCCCATGACGAGATCTCGAACCCGCCGCATTATGCCCCAAGACCACTACGCGCATGCTAGTATAGCCTAAGCTGTAAGTGTAACCTCAACCTGATGATGGCCCACATATAGGGCCGAAACATGTCGTTGTTGTAAACTCCTATAATATAGTAATAAATATAGTTGTGCTCGACTGTAAGTGTTAACATACCTAACTGCTTACTATCCCCTGGAATGCTGTGTCTGCCATTGTTGAATTCAGATCTTGAACATGGCACGAGCCATTGTGAGGGTTTGATTTTCCTGTCCTGTGTGTTAGGGTAGCAATTTGCAATAGGCCGTGACCTCTTCCCAGACAGTTTTCATTAATTCATAAACCAGACCCTGGTTTCTTTAATTTCTTACACACACACCTTGAGACAGTCTTAAAGTAGACTGTGATCAATAATGCAGACAAATTTTCCTCAAATCCTTCAGAAATTGTGGGATTTAACCCAAAACACAAACCATGGCCTCTTCACACAAAGCCCTCACTAGTTCATAATGTACCATGGATTTTGTCAGTGCCTCAATACAGGTGCTGGGGTGGAATGTTACAATAAACTGACCATTTGCCACACAAATGTGGGACACACAGTGATCATGTTCTGATGCAGCGTGTATCCCAGTGAAACCAACGTGTTCACTTCCAGCCTGTTTTCTAGTGGTACCAACTGTGTGTGTACACAGGTCTGCGCGCCTTGAGAACTATGGACATGGAGAATAAAGAGAATGCAGAGGAGCCAGAGCGGCGCACAGAGTTGACAGTGCAAAGTGAGTCATTGGTAGTTAGTGTTACTTGTGAGAAGGACTTGGGTTGACAGTGCAAGGTGAGTCATTGGTAGTTAGTGTCACACGTGAGGAGGACTTGGGTTGATAGTGCAAGGTGAGTCATTGGTAGTTGGTGTCAAACGTAAGGAGGACTTGGGTTGACAGTGCAAGGTGAGTCATTGTTAGTTAGTGTCAAATATGAGGAGGACTTGGGTTGACAGTGCAAGGTGAGTCATTGGTAGTTAGTGTCAAATGTGAGGGGGACTTGGGTTGACAGTGCAAGGTGAGTCATTGGTAGTTAGTGTCAAATGTGAGG
>Ga0123353_10012018_pt1 | contig 12257 bp, 8 predicted proteins | sample TergutLab28metaG_3_FD_92763 | JGI IMG/M metagenome (GOLD analysis project Ga0123353, IMG submission 92763) | Labiotermes labralis P3 segment gut microbial communities from Petit-Saut dam, French Guiana - Lab288 P3 | ecosystem: Host-associated > Arthropoda: Insects > Digestive system > Gut ... | reverse complement strand
GGTATTGTTTTCCGGTGATGAGCATGATATCGCCAAGGCAAACATTAATTTACGCACCGGTGAGCGAGTTCTGATCGTCGTGGGTGAAAAACCGGCGGACAGCTTTGACATGCTGTTTGAGGGTGTACGCGTTATGCCGTGGGAAAAGTATATTCCTATAGACGGCGCGTTTCCCGTAAAAGGTCACTCGCTGGGATCCAAGTTACATTCCGTTCCCGATTGTCAGCGCATAATCAAAAAGGCCGTTGTGGAGCGCTTGAAATCAAAGTATAAAGTCGAGTGGTTAAAGGAGACTGGCGCTAAGTATCAGATTCAGTTTGCGATAATGAACGACATTGCGACGTTGTATATAGACACGTCCGGAGTAGGTTTGCACAAACGGGGATACAGGCCTGCCGGGAACGCGGCGCCGCTCCGCGAGACACTGGCTGCTGCTATCGTGAAACTGTCAAGATACCGCGGGCGCGAGCCTGTGTGCGATCCGTTTTGCGGTTCCGGAACAATACCCATCGAGGCTGCAATGGCCGCTATCAATCGCGCGCCGGGGCTTGGCCGCCGTTTTGCGGCGCAGGATTGGCCGTGGCTCGACGTAAAAACCTGGGATAATGCAACTCTGGAAGCGAAAAGCCGTGAATACCGTGGTAGTTACGATATCTGGGGCGGCGATATCGATCCTAAAAGCATAAAAATCGCCATTGAGAACGCCGGGCGCGCTGGTGTATCGGAGCATATCCGTTTTGAAACAGCCGATGCGACAGGGTTCAGGCGCGACGTTCCCGGCGGGATCATAATGACAAATCCGCCATATGGCGAGAGGGTCATGTCGCAGGGCGAGGCTGAAGATTTATACCGGCATTTTGGAGCGGCGGTCAGAAAGCTTGACAACTGGAAGCTGTATGTTCTATCATCTCACACAGAGTTTGAGCGCACCTTCGGCAAAACTGCCGTGAAGAAACGCAAACTCTACAACGGTATGATAAAATGCGATTTGTTTATGTACTATTAAGCGGCGCGTTGCGCCGCAGGGTATAGGGTATAGGGTATAGGGTGTAGGGTTAAGGACGAGAATGAGTATTACTACGGCGCGCCGAGGGCGTCGCGCCCTACGAGTTACATTCTGCATTCTGCATTCTGCATTATTATTTATACTTCGGAGGAGAAGATTTGAAGCATCTATTTATAATCAATCCCGCTGCCGGGGGAGTCAAGGGGCGGGTTCCCGAGCTTGAACGCGAGATCGGCGAGTTTGCCGGAAACTTGCAAGATCCCTGCGAGATATACCAAACGAAAGCGCCTATGGACGCGTGCGCTAAAATCATCGTGGAAGCCGAGTCGGCCGACATGTTGTATGTCTATGCCTGCGGAGGCGACGGCACGCTTAACGAGTGCGTTAACGGCGCAGCTCTTCGTTCAAATGTCGCGGTAACGCAATACCCCTATGGTACAGGGAACGACTTTTTAAGGGCTTTCGGACAAGATAGCATAGAGCTGTTTCGAAACCTGCAAGCGCTTGTGTCCGGAGTTATACGCCCGCTCGACCTGATCGACTGCAACGGCAGGTATGGCGTCAATATTTGCTCGGTCGGAATGGACGCGCGCGTGGGCGCCGACGTCCACAAGTACAGCAGTATACCTGTCATCGGGGGAGCTACAGGTTATGTGGTGGCGCTTTTAGTCAATGTGATAAAGGGCGTGGGGCAAAAGGTTCGCATAAAAACGGACAATCTGACACTGGAAAAGGATATCACGCTGGTTTGCGCCTGTAACGGAAGGTTTTATGGCGGAGGCTTCAACCCCGTACCAGACGCTATCCCCGACGATGGAATTCTGGAGTATCTCATTGTCGATGCGGTTTCCCGCTTAAAAGTTGCCAAGGTCGTCGGCAAATATGCCAAAGGACAGGCTCGCGAACTCACTGATATTGTCAAGCACATACGGGGAGGTTATCTGGAACTCGAGAGCGATCACGAGTTTGTTGTGAACATAGACGGAGAAGTCAATTCCGCCAGAAGCGTTTATTTCAAAGTGGTTCCAAGGGGTGTCAACTTCATTTTCCCGGCTGAAATGAAGTATTTTGATTTATAGGTGCTGTATTTTCGCGTAATATGGAGAAAAATAGCGCTTCATGGAGAAATAGAGAGTTATTTTCCGTATTTCTGCAATGGACAGGCGAATTTTCGGATTATCAGGCATAATCCCCGGTTGCGAAATAATCAAAGTTCCATTATTATTAGAACTGCGTTAGCACTCAAAAGCTGAGAGTGCTAACGCAGCTAGACTGTTTTGAAGGAATTAGAAGGAGGTTATTACTAATGACATTAAAGCCATTGGCGGATCGCGTTATTATCAAACAGGTCGAGGCGGAAGAGACAACGAAGGCAGGCATCATTCTCACAAGCGCTGCGCAGGAAAAGCCGCAAGTGTTTGAGGTCATCGAAGTCGGCCCCGGCGGTCTCATCGACGGCAATGAGGTGACCATGGTCGTTAAGAAGGGCGACCGTATCATCACAGGTAGATACAGCGGGACTGAGGTCAAGATCGACGGCGAAGAACTGACTATAGTGCGTCAGAGCGACATCTTAGCAATCGTAGAATAATTAAATGGAGGTAGAATTTTAATGGCGAAACAAATCATTTTCGGAGAAGACGCACGCAGGGCCTTAGAAAAAGGCGTTAACCAGCTTGCGGATACAGTACGGTTGACGATCGGCCCTAAGGGCAGAAATGTGGTTCTTGATAAAAAATACGGTTCCCCTCTTATCACCAACGACGGCGTGACGATCGCTAAAGAGATAGAACTCAAGGATCCGTTCGAAAATATGGGCGCGCTGCTTGTTAAGGAAGTCGCGTCAAAGACAAACGATGTGGCAGGCGACGGTACAACCACCGCGACGATGCTTGCGCAGGCAATAATCCATGAGGGTATCAAGAATGTCGCCGCGGGCGCAAACCCGATGATTATGAAGAAAGGCATTGAAAAGGCAGTTGTTGCTGCTGTCAATGCCATAAAGGACAACTCCAACCCGGTATCCGGTTCGGAAGATATCGCCCGCGTCGGCGCCGTTTCATCCAGCGATGAAAATATCGGCCGCCTGATCGCGGAAGCTATGGATCAAGTTTCGCAAAACGGCGTTATCACCGTTGAGGAATCCAAAACCGCAGAGACTTACTCAGAAGTCGTCGAAGGCATGCAGTTCGACCGCGGTTATATCACCCCCTATATGGTAACAGACGCCGAGAAAATGGAAGCCGTAATAGACGAGCCGTTTATCCTTATCACTGATAAGAAGATTTCAAATATTCAGGAGATCCTCCCTGTTCTTGAGAAGGTCGTACAGGCAGGCCGCAAGCTCGTGATAATAGCGGAAGACGTCGAGGGTGAAGCTCTTGCGACTATAATCTTAAATAAGATCCGCGGCACGTTCATTTGCCTCTGTGTCAAGGCTCCGGGCTTTGGCGACAGGCGCAAGGAGATGTTGCGCGATATCGCTGCTCTGACAGGCGGCGAAGTGATCTCCAGCGAGCTTGGCATGGAACTCAAGGAAGCCGCAGTTGAGATGCTCGGTACAGCCCGGCAGGTCAAATCGTCCAAGGATAACACGATCATTGTCGAGGGCGCCGGCAAGCCGGAAGATATCAAGTCCCGCGTAAACCAGATCAAGAGCGAGATCGATATCTCCACGTCCGATTACGACAAAGAGAAACTTCAGGAGCGCCTTGCGAAGCTCTCAGGCGGCGTAGCTGTCATCAAGGTCGGCGCCGCAACCGAGACTGAAATGAAGGAAAAGAAGCTGCGTATGGAGGACGCCCTCAACGCGACCCGCGCGGCTGTCGAGGAAGGTATAGTAGCAGGCGGAGGAACGATTTATGTCGTCGCTGCAAAGGCTGTTGAGAAGTTGCTCGACGGCGCGTCCGGCGATGAGAAGACCGGTATGGCTCTGATTGCCAAAGCGCTTGAGAGTCCTGTCACACAAATAGCGATCAACGCCGGGCTTGAAGGCGCCGTCGTACTCGATAGAATAAAGAGTTCAAATGATTCGACTTTCGGTTTCGACGCCAACAAGCAGGAGTACTGCGACATGATCAAAGCCGGTATCGTCGACCCGACGAAGGTTTGCCGCAGCGCGCTTGAGAACGCGGCTTCTGTTGCCGCGATGATGTTAACTACCGAGTCTCTGGTTGCGGACATTCCGGAACCTCCGGCTCCGATGCCGTCGGCTCCTGACATGGGCGGGATGTACTAAGTCTGTGCTTAATGCTTAATGCTTAATGCTTGAGGTTGATGGACAATATGTCCATCAACCTCTTTTTGTGCAACTCGTATAAGCTGCTTTAGTCAACTTGACTCGGTGGTTGCGAAGAGCCCGTTTTTGCCGCCCGGCGTCATCTGTACCTGCGATGCGAACCGTTGGTGTGCGCACTCGCCCAAAAGGGAGTATTTCGCGCATTTTCGCGAGTCTTCCGGCGTGAACATGTAAAAACTGCCGCCGCTGTATATTTGGAAGTTGTCGTCATCATCAAACGGAATTGCAGGCACTGTCTCTATCGGGAAAAACAGGCTGACCTCGTCTCCCGAGAGTGTCCCGTCATAATTCCAGCCTTTTGGATCGAGCCGCAGTTTACCCTTGCCGCCCGGACTCATTCCTGCGCCCGGTTTATCAGACGGTATCCGGACAGAAACAAGTTCTTCTATCGGCTCCATGTCCTCGCTGAGCCGCTGGATCTCGTATCCGGCTTGCTCGCGATGCCAGGCGCTGATAGTCCCGGGAATGATACTGTCCGGCGCGGGTCTCAGGCGCCCGGCGCGGTCCATGATCCCGGTGTTGCCACATGCGGTACATTTGATAGCGTTGCCTGTCGTCTCCATAGTCAGCTCAGCCTTGCATTTGGGGCACAGGTATAGAATATTGGATAAGCCTTCAGTGAGGTTTTTTGCTCTGTTCGTTTGAAGCTCCTTTTGTGGCGCGGGTCTGTCGTCGCCGCTGAGCCTCGCGTCAATAGCGTCGTTTATATCTTCGATCGGGAGTGTTTTTAGATCATCCCCTGAAAAAAGGTCTGCGATTGTCACACGTATGCGACCTGTTCTGAACCTTTTTCGCCAGAAAGGCATACAGAGAAACGCGCCTTCAACATGGCAGCTTACGACCGGTACGCCGAGTTTTTTCACAAGCTTGCCGGTCGATTTATGAATGCGAGCGTACGCGCCGTCGGTTGAACAGCGTCCCTCAGGGTATAATAGTACTCCGCCGCCGCGTTTCAGGACGGCCATTATCCTCATGATAGAGCGGACGTCAGGGTCGAACAGATTTTTCGGTATACATCCCATCAGCGGGAGCAGTTTGTTCAGCGGGCGGTAAAAAAAGAACTTCTGCGCCGTTACAGTATTGAGCCGGCGCGGGTATATCGTCAGCATTACCAGTAAAAAATCCAGAAATGACGCGTGGTTTGATAACACGAGAAACGGCCCTTTTTTCTTCTCAAAATCACTGCGGTCCACTCTGAGCCGGAACAGGAGTTTCAGTAAAGGGTATATTAAAATGTACACGAGGATGTATAAAACTCCATTGGGGTGTTTAATTCTCATATTGCCACTTTCCGTCCGTTGCTACAGCAGTTTCAGCACCGCCGCTTTTTCCTCCTCACTGCCGTCTATCGCCTTGAGTACACGCGCGTGGTTTTCCTTGTTCAGGCGGTATCGTGTACACATATATATACCGACCGACATGCAAACGAGCGGAGTAAATGCCATAAGTAATACGATAGCGGTTTGGGCGGACTGCGGCTGCCAGACGATCTTTTCCGCTCCGGGGCTGATATCCTGCTCTATAAACCCTGCGGCGCCGATGACGTTCATCACGACCGCCAGCCCGATAGCCTGGGCTATGGTATTTATAAAATTGGCTATACCGGAATATGCCCCCGCCGAACGCTCTGAAAACTGCAGATGACCCACGTCGACGACGTCCGGGAAGATCGCGTGCGGTATAAGCCCCGGCCCGCTGATCCCGAATCCCATGACTGCGGCCAGTATGTATATCCAGATTTCGTTTGCGCCCGAGGGTATGACCAGCAGCACCAAAGCGCAAACGATCCAGATGACCGAGCCGGATATGTAGGCTGCCATTTTACTTGTCCTTTTAATAAGCGCCATATATACCGGAAGCGCGACTATTTGCATGCCGAACATGATCGCGGCGCCGAGCAATCCGACCAAATTTCCTACGCCGCCCGCCGTCAGGTCGCGGCAGTAGTAAAAATCAACGTAAAAGAAAAACAGCGCGCTCATCGCCGCCATGGTTATCTGGCAGCAAAGGAAAAGTCCCAGATACTGCCTGAACGGCTTTACGCGCAGCGGTTTAATGAAGTCCGCGAATGAAAACTTCTCGACTTTTAGTGGCGCGGGGATCCCTTCTTTGGCAAAAACCCCTGTGATGATGACGCAAACCATAAATATGGCTCCGAAAATAACGCTCATTACAATATACCCGACATTGCCTTCAAATGCATCGACGACCATGCCGGGCAGAGCCACGCAAACAATCGAAGCAAAAATCGAGAACCCCAGCCTTACTGTCGTCATCCTGGCGCGTTCTGTGTAGTCGTCGGTGATTTCGCTGGACAGCGAGTAATAAGGGATCATTACCGTCGAAAGCACTCCGTAGAAAAACATATACGAGAGCAGTACAGACCAAAACCTTACGGTAACACTAGGGTTGCTGTAGGGATAGAACATCAGGAACATCGATACGGCAATAAACGGAGCGCTGACGATCATCGAACCCCGCCTCGTCCCGTAGCGTACGCGAAGCCTGTCGGAGACCATACCGATAGCAGGGTCTATTACCGCATCGAAGATACGCGCTATCATAATAACTATCCCCGCAAGATACGGGGATAGTCCGACGGCAAGTACCAGAAATCCCGGGTACAGGAAGTTGACGATATTAAACGCGCCTCCGCCGCAAAAGTCACCGGAGGCGAACGCCAGGATCCTGCTAAGCGGTAAACCTTTTTTTTCCTTCATATGACGGCCTCCCCTGTCGCGGCAACGCCGCGGTTTTTAAATGGGGTTACGCGGGCCCTATGGTGTTTGTTGTGACTGTCGCTCTTTTTTTCTTGCCCTCTTGTGCTCATACATCCTTTCGTCGGCTAAACTCAGAAGGCTGCTTGGCGGTAGTTCGTTATCCGCCCCGACATAAACGATGCCGTAACTCAGGCTATATGTGTAGTCCTTGTCTATCAGATACTCGTCAGTTTGCAGCAGGATTTGTACTTCTTCCATACTATCCCGCGCTTTTTCTTTGTCGTACTCAGGTACGAGTATCATGAACTCATCGCCTCCGATGCGACAGACTGCGGCGTCAGGCGATATCGAACTCAAGTGTTTTGCGACATTTGTTATGTATCTGTCGCCGTCGTTATGCCCAAACTCGTCGTTGACATATTTGAGATTGTCCATATCTACAAAAATCAGTGCAAACACTTTCTTGAGATCATGCCATTCGTTGAGAGTAAGCATCCCAAAAAACCGGTTGAACAGATGAGTTAAAGAATCGCGGTATGCGCGCTGTTCCAGCTCCAACATCTGTCTTTTCTCATCGCTGATGTCGTTTATGACCAAAGCTATAGCGCTTACGCGATCCCACTGGATGTAATACGAGCTGACATACAGATACCGCTCAGTATCGTCCGTGACCAGAGGAACTTCGATGTTATAGCAGTTTTCCCTGTCATCCATTTTTGGCAGCAGGCCCAGAACTTTTTCCATATAAAGCCTGTCATTTTCCAGTTCGCGTTCCGCCGTGGCGTTCATCAGTAAGGGTTCAAATGTATCTTCGTTGACGACAAATATCTGCTGCGGAATATGTCTGGTCACATTGCTGAGCAGCATGTTCCCCTGTTCCAGTGCCAATACATGCTTATTGCTTGTCTCTATTTCGTCTTCGAGTTTTTTCTGGCGATCCGCCAGCTGCACGATCATTGTGTTGAAGGCGTCGGCAAACTCACCCATGAAATCCACACGCTGTTTGTAGTCCCCAAGAGCCACCTGTTTTGATTGCCATGTCAGATGTTTGAGGCTCGCGTGAAGATTTTTGAGCGGCGCTGTCAGCTCGTTTTCCGGAGGGGGCAGCGGAATGCTCAAATCTCCGCGCGACAGCGCTTCTGCATACTCTTTATACTCTGCAACGCAACTCGCAAAGTACTTCAATCCCTTGCCGAAATTGACATAGTCTTCATCGAGTTGCTCCAGGTCAAGCTCTGCCTCTGAAGGCTCATAGAAGATTTTCTTGAGATATTCAAATAATAACTCAGACGTGCTGCTCATCGGGGCACCTCATCTATAATTGTACAACTCATGTTTTTCTCTGCTCACAGTAAAATTTCAAGCGTCAATTGCACGAGTCTGACCAGTACCAGTGCTCCGCTCGGCAAAAAACTAATCTACCTGGACGCCCTTGAACCTGCAGACCCGGTCGCCCGACGCCCAGCAGTCTATCTCGCGGACGTCATAATTCTTACCGGTATATGCTCCCAGAATGCCGGAAATAAAACCTTCGTCGTATACGCAAACATTTTCATTTGTGATCGGCAACCCGCTGCAATCCAGATCTTCCGCCACTGTGAGCCCGATTTCACCGCTCTCGGGGTGGAAAAACTCCATGCGTAATATCCCGATTTTAAGCCGCTTCAGCGCTTCCTGCAAATGAGAGACAAATCCGTCAAAATCGAGGCTGAGATCAAGTACGTTCTTTGCAAACTCAGTTCCCGCAAGGAATCCGGCTTTCCGGAAATATTCGTTTGCCTTTTCCAGCCCCATTTCATTACTTAACGCGTCAATAAGTGTAAACTGCATGAGCCTGTATACTATCACGGGCATTTCTTCGCCAAGGTCTCCGCGGCCATGCTTGATATCACCAAGGCTGTCCCATTTAAATTCTTTCCTTGCATCCGGTTTAAATACGTTGAATACATTTTCCATGTTCTTTTGCTCCTCCTTAGATAGCTGTTCATTGTTTTTTTTGACCGTCTATTCGTTAACAATAAGATACACTCCGTTTGGTGAATTGTCAACGATGTTGGCTGCTTACCGCTTGGATGTCAGTTGCGCGCTGCTCTTATGTTTACTGCGTCTCGCTTAAATTCCGGACATGTTACGTCCCTTTATATAATACACTACATAAGTGACAAAAAAATTACAATAAAATTTTCTTTGACATAATTTAAAATACGTGGTAGAATCGCCGGGAACATTGAAATGGCATGTGAATATACAGATAATTTCTACATTTTATCATTGAATTTATGTTTGGGAGCACTTAAGAGTGAGTAAAAGGAAAGCTTTTTGGCTATACAGCACGATGCTTGTTATGCTGATTGCTGCTCTGGTAACTGCGGAACCCGGTAGTCAGATACCGAAAAACTCAAATATACGACATTTTGAGCGATATATCGCTGTCGGTGCACCTGTCAAGGATATACTAAGGCAGACATTTGCCGTTACTTTGTCCGACATTGAAGATATGCTTCCTCCGGCGGACCTTAATAGCGATCCGGTGCGTACTGTTGATGTATCAGCGCCTGGGTCGTATTTGTATGACGAAAAAAGTATATATTTGCCGGAAATGCCGCTTGACATACCGGAATATCCCGACGAGGTTTATACGGCGATCGCCGATAGTCCTGTTCCGACTGACCCGGCGCCCGGCCTTTCGTTGTCTTATCCCAAGCTTGCAAAAAAAGGTGTGCCTGCTCCTGCCGCTCCCGGTCTTTCTGAGACGGCGCCTCCGGTTGAACCGACCGCGCCTGCGCCTGCGCCCGCTCCATCCAGACGTTCATCTGCACCGGCCGCCGTTCCCGCCGCTCCTGCAGCGCCCGAAACTCCGGTCGTCCCCGAGCCTCCCGGTTTAGATGACGCGTCATTGCCTGGCGGCGGTATAACGGTCACCCTCGCTCTTGGCGAGCCTTGTGACGAGCCTCTTGAGAGTGACGAACCGTGCGACGAGCCTTCTGAGGGAGGCGAGCCTGGTGAAGAAGCATCTGAGAGTGACGAGCCTCCTGCGCCCGCCGGGCCAACCCCTGGTGTTCCCACCCCGTTTGAGACATTGAGTTTGCCTTCAAACACAGTTCAGGTCTTTAGCGTAAATACAGGTGATGATCAAATAGAAGTTACCGGCGAAATCATTTACACCCAGGTGTCGCTGGTATTTGAAAATGTCAACCGCGAGCGCCGCGCAATGGGACTAAACGACCTCGTATACGATCCGTCTATGCAGACCGGAGCAAATCTCAGAGCTGCGGAAGCGTCGGTCTCATGGTCTCATACACGACCGGACGGTTCGATCTGCACAACTGTGACAAGCGGCGCGCATGGAGAGAATCTCGCTTATGGTCAAAGAGACGCGGATTCCGTCGTGGCGGCATGGATGAGGTCCGAAGGCCACAGGTCGAGCCTGCTGCACGAGAGGTTTACCCGGATCGCGATATCCTGCGTAAATATTGACGGCGTCCTCTATTGGGTCCAGTTATTCGGACGGTAGTGCGACGATCAAAGGATATCGGACAGTAATCCGACGATTTTTGAAAAATCCATCATGTCGATGCCATCTCTGAGCACATCATAGAGTCCGCTGTCCGATTCATACCGGAATTTCTCAATTTCATCCATTACAGCGTCGGCGCCGTCCATATCATACGACTTGCAGGCGTTGAGCAGCCCTGACAACAACTCCCTGTCTATCTCGTTTTTCACAGGCCTGTTGCTTTCGTCACTGATTCCGGAGAGCATGGTCTCGACACTGCTTACCAGCCTCCACGCATCCTCCAGGAACTTCGCATGATGCTGGTGTACATAATCTATATCGCCTGCGGCGGACGCCTTCTCGAGTTGAGCGGCGTCTTTTGCTATTTCTGTGGCAAAAATATCGAAACTGACGCCTTTGATGCCGTGTACTTTTATCTTATAATCACGCAATGTATCTTCGCTGACTGTTTCGATCTCTTCGAGCATCGAACGCACGCTTACGGTGTATGAGCGCAGTATTCTGATATATACCCTCTCATTGTTGTCATATCGCTGCAGCCCTTCAGTTATATCAAGACCCTCGACCGTACTGTCCCTGAGACCCGCTTTGACGGGTTCGGATACCAAAGCTCCTTCTTCACTGGTCACTTCTCCAAAATATTCCCCAAAACCCATATTTTCAACGTCTCCGTCCGCGCTGCCGTCGCCTTCATGCTTGAGTTCTCCCAGAAGTGTGCGAAGGGAGCTGATGAATGCCGGGGTCTCGGACACTAGAACCTCTGTGCTCCCATCGCGGGCCGACCGCTCCAGTCTTAGCGCGACGGCTGAAAGGTACATCTTGCCAAGGTTCAGGAGCGCGCTTTTCATTCCATGCATATTGATGGCGTACGAACGCAGATCGTCGCCGTACAACGCGCCTATCTCGACAAGCTCGTCGAGCGTTACAAGCGCTTTTTCCGCATCGCGAATAAATATTTCGACCAGCTCATTGTCCGGCTCTTGCCGGACCGGGCTGTCATGACCGCCGCCTCTTGACTCCGCCTGGATTCTAGCTTTTTCAAGAACTTCCGGTGGCTGTTTGTCGCGGATAAACCTGTTCAGCACGATATTCAGTTGCCTTATATCTATCGGCTTGGATATAAAATCGTCAAAACCGCTGCCGAGGAATATACCCGCCTGGCCTGCCACAGCGTTTGCTGTCAGCGCGACGACCGGTGCGCTGTAGCCGATTTCCCGCAGGCGCCTTGTCGCTTCAACGCCGTCCATTTCCGGCATCATATGATCCATAAAAATGATATCGTAGATTTTTCCGCTCTTGACTTTTTCTACAGCCTCGACGCCGCTTTCAGCCGAATCAATGCTCAGCTCGTACGGTGACAAGAGCCCTTTCGCCACATAGATGTTCGTCTCCACATCGTCGACCACAAGGACTCGTCCGTATGGCATCGGCTCCCTCGATATTTGGATCCGTTTCATCTGAGCCTTACTACTCGTGCGGAACAAATGCAGGTTTTCTGACATTTCCTTGCCCAGTATCTCAGAATCCACGCGTCCTTGCGGCAGTGACACCGTAAATGACGACCCCTTACCGACTTCGCTTTCCACAGTGATTCTCCCGTCCATAAGACGGATCAGATTCCGCGTTATGCTCATGCCGAGGCCCGTACCTTCCGAGTTCAGGTTAGCTTCTTTATTGAACTGTGAATATTCATCAAAGAGCCTTCCTATCTGCTGC
>Ga0123353_10012016_pt1 | contig 12258 bp, 11 predicted proteins | sample TergutLab28metaG_3_FD_92763 | JGI IMG/M metagenome (GOLD analysis project Ga0123353, IMG submission 92763) | Labiotermes labralis P3 segment gut microbial communities from Petit-Saut dam, French Guiana - Lab288 P3 | ecosystem: Host-associated > Arthropoda: Insects > Digestive system > Gut ... | reverse complement strand
GTTGGGGTGGGGGGGTGTTTGTATATTGTGAGTGGGGGGGGGGGGGGGGGGGGGGCGAGATTTTCCGGACCAATCAAGACTGGCCGGAGGCCCACCCAGCCACCTATACAAGGGGTACCAGGTTTCTTTCTGGGGCATAAAATGCCGGGGCGTGGCGCAGACCACCCACCCCTTCTAGCGCCAACGTTGAGTATGGGTAGGGATACACCTGTACCCCCCTTAGTGCCTGGTTGGCATGTTACTGGACGGTCTAAGGATTCGGTTCCGTGAACTTCAGTGTAACTTTTACGTGCGTCGGAATTTGGTACACTAAACACATAATGGGCATAGTGGCATGAGGCCCCCGCAGAACCCGCGGTGTGGGGGCCGAGATATACAGAATACTACAATTTGTTGTGGATTCTTTCGGACTGGATTCCGTTCTTCTGACACATCTGGGAAAATCTTTGCTAATAATTATGGGATGGGGACCTTTAAGAGAGAGAGAGTGTGTGTGTGTGTGTGCGTGCGTGTGGCACCCTTAATCCTGTAACCATTTAATGATATACTAAGAAATATGCAGGTCTATTAAAATTTTAAAAATAATTGTGGGTGCAGTAAATAAGCTAGTGAAAAAAAAATCTAAGCATAAAAATGAAACCGTTGTGCTTGGAACACAATCTTTCAGATTGGATATATATTTATTTTTATAAAAAATATACCCAGTTGTGAAAGTTTATTTTCTGAGCACATTGTAATATTTATGCACCTTGCAGTATTTTATATGTGGCTTATGGAAAAGTATATGTGTAGTCGATTGTATGGAGGTCAGGGCTGATGTAACAATGGAGCACATGTAGTTTGAAAGATATGAAAATAGTCACTAGTGATAGAAAATCTCAAATAGAATCTAGACTTGCAGGTATATTGTTACATTTGATATTTTCATTTTGTCTTCTAGGAGGACTGTCTGTTGCAGTTCCAGGAGAATTGATGGGTTATTGGGAAGCATACCAAAAATACAAAAGTGGTAATGTGCATTGGGGAGAACTTGTGCAACCAACTATTGACTTGTGCAGAGAGGGAATAACAGTCACTCCGTATCTAGCAAAGTTACTGAAACAGAAAGAGGAAGATATAAAGCAAAGTGTCACTCTAAGGTAATTTAAAGAAATGTGTTAAGTGAGTAAATTTAAAATGTTCCTATGTATAAGTGCAGTGCCAATCGAAATATGAATGGCATGTTTGGTAAAATACCACACAACAGTAAACAAAAGTGAGCTACACACACACACACACAAACAAGAAGCTGTACCCAGGGGCACACGAAAGGTTATTCTATAATTGGTTATGTAGAGCAGTGATCAAATATAAGTAATAATCTTATAATCCTGGTGTGAGGCATCCCATTGTATATGTAGCATAAGAACTGAATACAGATGCACTTCCAGTCTAGAATAACACTTATAGAAATATGATGATCATTTGTATCCTTGGCCACATGTTGTGACTGAAATTGTAAAGTATATCAGGCCAAGTCTAAAAGGTATGTGCAGAGGACATAGTCACAACTATGGTGTTATTCTAAGAGAAGGGAACTGAGATCAAAGAAACATCAAAGGCTCAAATGGGCTGGACATGTGACTGAGATTAAGTAGAAAATGAGGTCATGCAAAATTTTTGGTGGGGAAATCTCTGGGAGAGAGTACACTTGGAGAACTGAGAAAGAAATTGGAACATAATGTTACAGTGGATCTTAGGAGATAGGTTCGGATAATCGGAGGATCATAAAAAAAAAATTATAATTATGTCCATTGGCATCTCTTTTTGATTAACAGTGTTGAAATTTCAGGTGCTACTGCTTTTGTGTTAGTTCTTTCTTTGGGTGTCTGTTTTTTCAGTGAAATTTTGATTAACAAAGACACGAACAGTGTTTGGAAAGAAGGAGATAAATACAAACGATTGAAACTGGCTGAAACCCTGGAGTTGATCAGAGACTCTGATGCTTCAGTACTGTACAATGGTACGCTGACAGAGAGTTTTGTTAAAGACATACAAGATTTGGGAGGCATTATCACTAAAGAAGATATGAATGAGTATCAGTAAGTGAAATGTTTCTTTTTCTTATTCATAGACAGTGACTGAATAACAGACTGTGCAAGATATTAAAATTGCTGAAAAATTAAACATTTAGAGGTACATGGTGCAGCCTTTTTGTGGGTTTTATTGGAAACATTCTCACATACTCTGATGTTTGTATGACTCTGTCAGAATCAAAGTTACTAATCAATTAAAGAACTTAATGGAACACAGACCTCTTGAGAATAACATATACAACAACTGACATTCTCACCTTTTATGACAGTCAGGTTTCTGAGAACACCATTGGCCCTTATTCTGAGTCAGATTGATCTGGTTCCTCCAAGTATATTGGAGCCTGCTCCAAACACCCTATACTCCACCACAATGGTGACAGATTCCTCAAGTGGAATTTCATCACACGCCCACCATCTACAAACCCTGCCCTTACTATATACCAGGAACATATATCACACTTGTCCTCACACTGCTTCTCATTCAGGTCCTCACATTGCTGACCCCTTTCAACCTCCATTGTGCCTTGATTCGTAAATAAACACTATTTTCTGTTTATTGTGATATTTGTTAATTACAAAGTACTATAATAATGACAATGACATGCATGAAATATTTTGGAAATCACACAAAGTTATGTATACACAATCGTTACTAGGCAAGTGCATTGCATTGCAGGGTCAACTGGACTGCTCCTGTAACTGCACAATTGGCAAACAATATTACACTGTACTCTGTGCCTCCTCCAGGATCTGGAGTTATTCTTGCACTAATTCTCAATATTCTAAATGACATGGTCCTTCATGAAAATGATGTCACAACATATCAGAGAATCACTGAGGCCTTCAAGTATGGCTATGGTAAAAGAACACAACTTGGGGATCCAAATTTTGTTGACATCAGTGAGGTAAGTACAGGAGACTCAAAATTTTTTCTACAGTATAAGTAATGCTCTTTTCTTTCTTCATGTTGCTGTCAGAAGGGTGGAGCTGTATTAAGAATTATACATATATGTATAATATGTGCCTTGCAAACAGCTTTGCAAAATAATGGCTGAGAGCACTTTCATTAAATGAAATGTTGGTTTTAGTAAACATGAATTTTGAATGTGAAGTTTTTGTTGGACATGTTATAAAAAAAAGTTTTGAGAACAACTGAAGCATTAGATTTACCTTCCTCTGTTTACCCTCCCTCTTTGCCTTTCATTGCCCCTTTGTAATTCTTCCCTCAGTACCACACACCATTATACCTCCAAGAGTAGTGTGCATTGTTTGGACTGCTCACATATTGAAGTGACCCATGAGAAAGGAAGAAGGTAGAAGAGACTGTCACAGAGGTTTCCAGATTATCATGAATTCAATATATTTGAAATATGAGGTCAACAGGCTACTGCTTGCACCGAGAAAATCAAATATAAATGCCCAAGCTGCTTCAGACCAATGTATAACCATTCTTAAATCTTTGTTGCATTTGTACATACATCATGATATACTATTATGGGGTACTGTAGGGTTGCATTGTATTGACAACTACGATACCACACACACATATATACAAATATTTATTAATGTCAAAAGTTGGTCGTACAGTCTGACAAGTGAGGTCGCGACTTACTTGCCATTATTTTGTCGTCGGCTGTTGAGTGGTGGTGACTACAGAATAGAGCTGTGTTGCCATGTAGTGACGAGGCCTACAGTCAGCCGCAAGACATGATGAACCACTGGCTACAGGGTTGGTTGGCCAGAGGTCCGCGGTGGAGTTGAGGAGGCTGCGACTGGTGCTGAGTGCTGCTGCAGGATGCCTGGCGAGCAGTGGTGTGTCCAGTCCACGAGGCTACATAGTCGGGCATCGTATCTTCTGTCTTGATGAGTCCTTTCTTGATGTGTGTGTTGCCGGTTACTCCTTTCTGAATGAATGAATCTCGTTCCCAAGCCAAGCCAAAGTGGTAACTGGGGGAGGAGACTTGCGCAAAGCGCAAGTTGACGTCCCCCTATCTGTTAGCCAATCCTGCGTTTGAACGCATTGCTGGGCTCAGTAACAGACACCTAAACTGTAATAGGGGAATATGCTTACGCTAACGATTTTGAAGTCAGGCTGAGGGCCTCGACTGATTATGCCAAAGATTAAGGACTAGGTTGTCATGGACTAAGTATGGGAGGAATAAACTTTGGCTGGTTGGCTGTCTGGGTTCCGAGCCCAGACTGGCTCCGTCATATACTGGAGTTATGCGACGTCTGTCAGACGCTTAGGTGAAGCCGTCTGGGGGAGGGGAGTGCGGGCCGTGCCCCGACTTTACATTGAACACCCTGGCATTTGCCTTACAACTGAGGAAAATCACGGAAAACCTCAGTCAGGGTAACCGATGGACGCTCGGCTGATCAGTGCCCAACGCGATTCGTTTAGTCGACTTGGCCATCGCGGGCGATAGCCTCGACTGGCCTGCTGTCCCCTGCCGCCCTTGGATTTCGCGTCAGGCGACGGGGTCAACCCTCGGTCACCTTAGGTATCTGCCGAGTTGCCGAACTAGGGGTTCCCCACATCAGCTAACGTTCAGTCAAAGCTCTCGGTCAGGGCTCGATGTGGTCGGCAAACAGCGGAACGCCCAGATCCTCGTGTTACTTACGTACCAATGGGCACCAGTAGCGAGGCGAAGACACCTGGATTTAACACTTGTAACCTCTGGACATGGGGGCGGGCAGCGGACCTCCACGCGGGGCACGCATAGTCCATCAGAGGCCGGATGAGCTGCTTATATAGCAGGACTCCATTCCTGACGGATAGATCCCTCTTCCTATTCAGGAGGGGACTCAACATACCCATTCTTTGAACAACCCTCTTCCTAACCTGATCTGTGAGGCGACCAGGTGAGTCGTGTATCTAGGGTATCCCCCAGATAACGGGGTGTTTCGACCCATTCGATTAGTTCCCCGAAAAGTGTTACTGGTCGGGGCTGGGTGAAGCGCCGTCCGGCACGCGCGAAGATTATCGCGGTGCTCTTAGAGACATTAATGACGATTCTCCACTCACTCAACCACCGTTGAAGATCGTTGAGATATGAATCCAGGTAGTTGACAAGCAGCGTCGGCTTGCGGGACGTGGCTATGATGGCCGTATCGTCCACGTAGAGGGCCAACTCGACGTGGTGCGAGGGTGAGGGTATGTCGTTGACATACAGACTGAAGAGGACAGGGAAGATCAATCCCCCCTGAGCCACCCCAGCCCGCATGCCTCGACGAGATGACTTGGCCCTCTGGAAGGACGCTTCGAACGTCCGATCCCTAAGGTAGGATGAGATTATAGGGACTATGTAAGACGGGAGGTTGAGGAGCGTTAGCTTGTAGAGGAGGCCAACGATCCAGACGGTATCGAAAGCTTTGGCCACGTCGAGGAAAACTGCACCGGTGAGCCTCCCTTCGCAGAAATTCCTGGTTATTCTTTAAACGAGGCGGGCCAGCTGCAAGGATGTTCTATGTCTGGGTCCAAACCCAGATTGCTCGTCTCGCATCAGTCCGCGTTCGTTTACTACATGTAAGATCCTAGCTAGTGGGATCTTTTCAAACAATTTACCAATCATGTCCAAGAGACTAATGGGCCGATAGGAAGAGGGCAATGCTGGATCATTCCCCGGTTTAAGGATAGAGATCACTCGGACTTGCTTCCACGTTTGGGGAAAGTGATGGGTGCGGAGGACCGCATTGAAGATACAGGCGAGGGGGGAAACCGCTCGCTTGGGAAGATGCTTCAATTTCCTTTTCGGTGTATCGTTCGGGCCCGGCGCCTTGCTGACCTTAAGACCCTGATGAATTCGTGAACCTCGTCAGGGGTGGTTAACTGTGGATCGCTGACAGGGCTTAAAAACTAAGAACTCCGCGCCGCGTCAACCGTCTCAATAACTGCCGAAACCGAGGGATCGGTCACCGGCTGAAGCTGAGCCTCCAGATTGTCTGCAAGGGTTTCGGCCTTTTCAGAGTCTGAGAGAGCGATTTCCTTTGGGGTGACCAGGGGGGAATGGAGTAGGAACTCTCATCACCCGCTTGGTCATCCTCCATAGCCTTTGGTCTTCAGGATCGAGAGATTCGAGTGTCGCAGTCCACTGGTCGGCTCCACTCGTTGAGCTGGCGGGTCACCGACCTCTGCAGGCGGTTGACCTCGGCTTTCAGAGCGGGGTCCCTGATAATCTGCCACTGCCTTCGCAGCCGGTTTTTCAGGCGTATCTCATCCTGAATGCCGGCCGTTATCGGAGGCCGTGGGTCGTCACGCGGGCGACGCTTGGGAGTTGACGCTGCCAGAGCATTCAGAATGGCGCCGGAGAAGTTCTCAACGCATGTGTCGATTGCCATCTCGTTGTGCAATTCCGGATCGAACGGAATTAGTTCTTCCAACTGAGTTTGGAAGTCGGCCCAGTCAGTGCGCCTGAAGTCAGGACGATCCGGTGGGTGGTGAAAGGATGAGCGACACGCAGTGCAAATGAAAACCGGGAGGTGGTCTGACCTTAGTGCGGAGCACAAAGTCAGATACACCGGGAACGAGAGGTTCTTTGTTATCACGATGTCCAGGACATCGGGAGTAACCGAGGGGTTGTGTGGGTTGGTGGTTGGGGAGTGTGGTCCAAAGATCAGACAGGAGTTCTCGTCGACATAATCACGTAGGAGTTTCCCCCGTCTCGTGTTCAGCCGCGAGTTCCAATCCACATGTTTGGCGTTGAGGTCTCCAGCCATCAAGACCGGCAATCCCCCGCCGAGACAGGCGGTGGGCGGTCAGGTCCGCTCCGATCAGTGGGCAGGAATGCGAAAGGTAAGCCGCAAGGATTAACACCAGTTTGCCGGCCAATGTGACTTGGATAGCAGTAGCCTCCAAGTGGGTCAGGCCCGGAACAGGCACTGAGTGGTGGACTATACCACGGCGGACCAAGATGGCTGTGCCGCCCTCAGCTATCGGTCTGTCTGTGCGGTGGCAGACATAATTGGCAAGCCGGAAGACATGCCCAGGGTTAAGGAATGTCTCACTCTTAAGTGCTGGCTGAGAAAATGCTCTAATTCAAGCTTCCTGCCGCGCACTCCGTCCGCATTCCAGGAGGCGAGGCGCAGGGCTTTACACCTTTCCGTCCTCCTACGGCGTGCTGCCATATTCGGCCGCGAAAAGGATGACGGTCTTCGGGACAGCCCGCGGGCGAGCTGCCCCAGTGGGGAGGGAGGAGATGGATGTGAGGTGCCGACAATTCAGCTCCACACATGCTGGGAGGGGAAGGTGATCGATGAGACCTGAGATTTTCTTTGCTATTCCCATGTTAGAGTTTAGGTGTCTGTTACTGCGCCTAGCAATGCGGTGAAACGCAGGAATGGCTAACAGACAGGGGGACATCGACTTGCACTTTGTGCAAGTCTCCACCCTGGTCAACACTTTGGCTTGGCTTGGCCATTTTCTTTGTTCGTGGAAGTAGACAGAGAAGGAAGGAGTGAGAGAGTGGTTTGGTGTGGTGGTTAAGCTACTGTTGACTAGGTCGGTATGTGTTGATTAAGGTACGGACAGAGGAAGGAGAACAGTAAGGTGAAACGGGATTGAATAGGAGGAGATGGAATGACATGTGGGTGTCCCCACACTGTATTGTCAAATAGAATGAAACATAGAATTTAACATAGAGTACTTATATCAGGCAATTCCTGAAGTGTAAACTCTGAAGGAAATGTTGGAAGACATTGTCACAAAAAATTTTGTGAAAGTGTAATGCCTTCCAGAGCAAAAACATGCAAAATCATAGCGAAGTTTTTGGCAGCGAGGTCAGTGCTGGACAAAAAAGAAAAGTGAGAAAATGTGTCATTGCCACTCAGAAAAACATGAAGATCCTGGAGCATGATTAGATTAAATGCTGAAAAGTCATTGCATCCCTTGGCTGTTCAGTGCAGAATGTCAAGAAGGGCAAGTCAATTTGCAATTAAATTGTTAACAGTTATGACCATACAAAATGATAGTTGTGTTTAGTCCTGACCTCCAGTCTACAGACAGATCTTTTCATGAATTTGTATTCAGTGGTCTTCTAGATTCAGAACCAGTGTTTTATACTGATAAAACATGCTTTCACTTGAGTGGCATATAAACTGTCAGCATGATGATACTGGGCCACTGGTCCACAGAAAATACCAATGCTCTTCATGAAAAGACTTCACACAATCTGAAAGTCAGTGTGGTATGTGTTTTGTTCTAGAAGATTAACAGGGTCAGTACCTTAAAGCATTTAATTCTAATTACATAATTACTTCTAATGCCATTTTTTTATCAATTGACCAAAGAAGAGGTAAACATATGAACATGTTATGAAGGTGTTTGCTGATGTTTTCTGTGAATGAATGATAGGTAAAGATCACGCCTGCTCACTTGTCAGATTAAAACCTTTATGACCCTTATTTACAGGGCATGGTAAAAGTGAAGTATGTATATGGTTAATCCTTATTCAGTATGAGAACTTGAAGGCAAAATTTTGCAGGAAATGTTCTTTTTTTTTTTTTCCAAGATGTGTGGCTTGCATAGATGCAGAAATTTGGATTAAAAGGCTATACTTGAAAGTAAAGTAAGTTGCACTGTAGTGGGAAAAAGAGGCAGCAAATAATCGGTGTCTCATGCTCTATTATATGTACTCATATAGCTTGCCCTAATGCTGTACAAGACCCAGACTCACGACAAACTTGACACTCTGTATAATAACAAGATGCTATGCAACCTAACTTAAATTGATGTGTATCATATATAATGATAGCTTTCTTTATTGTCATTGGTTGGAAGAAATCATTGCATCTGTGTAGGATATGGATGTCTTACTTGTATGTAGATGGAAGGTACAAACCTAAGCAGGCATGTTGGCACTAGAGTAGATGGTGGGGCTGCACAGAGTTTCAGTCCCACAAAGTTTGTATCTTTTATAAAATATAAACCAATGACATGCACATTTCCTATTTTAATTTTTAATTTCTTAACTTTTGTTATGTTTTCTATATGCTGCAAACTCAAGGGTTCATCTTCAGGAAGATAGTTGTGTGTACAGTTATGGTATGGTACATTTTACATGCGTTGGTATAAGCAGTCTAGTAGGTACAAGAGGGTGTTCGACATTGTACAATTATATTACAATGCAAGGTGCGAAAAAAATTTTAAAAATATTTATGTCATTAGGTATACTATAAGCCTGCAACATAATTTTATACCCATGTTTAATTGCATTTAACTTCAACACTTCCTTTCTTGTTACCTTTAGCTACTCACGCAGTTAACATCCAAAGAGTATGCAGAAGATGTTAGAAAAAACATAAGTGATTATAGAACTTGGCAAGATGCTATGCATTATGGGGCAGAAGTAATAGTGCCAGATGATCATGGAACAGCACAAATTTCAGTTCTGGCACCCAATGGTGATGCTGTATCTGTTACCAGCACTATCAACTTATAGTAAGTGTACACAGCTATTTATGAACATTCATAACAAGAACTTATTTATTAAATACATTTATTTTTAATAGTAGCTTCTACCTATGGAACCACTTTGAGAGTAATCTCTACCAGCACTAAATGTAATTTAAAATATTGTAGGTCATTTGTTGGGAATCACTCTTTATTTTCCCCAAATATTTCAACACATTAGGACACATTTATTGAAGAACTGGAATATGTTTCCACGTTTTTCATACAGTCGTGCATTGAATCCATAAAAGTTCAGTATTGCCCATGTTGCCAGGAGAAATATGTCACCTGTAATCTGTCTTTCAAAATTTCAAATTCAGCAGTCTCACGCCATCCCCTCCCTACCATTTTACATCATGTCCCATTTGATTGTCTACATGACCATCACTCTTCTGGCCTTCTTTCCAAAACACAGTCTACCCAAACAGCTGCACTGTCGATCTATTTTGTCAACAAAACACGAATGACACCAAAACAGGTCGACCGATGTTCTGAATTTGCCGTCTCATTTATTTCTCCATGTTACACACTTAACTGCTAAAACATCTTTTGTGATGTTGGACAGTTTTGGAGCAATGGTAGTATCAACCAGTACAGGGATAATACTTAATGATGAAATGGATGACTTCTCTGCACCTAACATCACCAGTGCCTACGATATTCCACCTTCACCGAACAACTACATTGTACCAAAGAAACGCCCACTCTCTTCAATGTCCCCCTCCATCTTTGTTGATGGAAATGGTGATGTGCAACTTGTAACTGGTGCAGCAGGTGGAACAAAAATAACAACTGCCACAGCTCTGGTATGTCCTGTTGGAATGCTTATTAACACAATTTTATATGCTGTATTACTATCAGTGCCTGTCTTCAAAAACTATCTGTAGGAAATTAAACCTTTGAAAATTTTCTTTTAATTTTTGTAAGTATTAAGACTGAACAGTCTGGTCATCATGCCTAAAAGGGGGATGTATCTTGCCTTAACCTTGACACATAATTCCAGCCGATGATAATTTATTTAAACTTGTTGTCTGTCCATCTCCTGAATACTCTGGGAGACAGAACACAGAAGATATATTGATCTGTGTGCTTTGTACCATTTACTTTATCAGTCATTTCTTTTGACTGTAATGATTAAACATTACTAGAAGACCCACTCACAGTTCTATCTTACTGAATTTTGTTTGAATTTTAAGGTTGTAACTGAAGTAGATTAGGTGTGCATGTGTTTCTTCTTATTCTATTTTAGTGCAGTTCTATTAAGTTGATTGTGATTTTTCCACCCATTACATCCATCAAAGAAGAAAAAATCAAAACAGTCAACTTTACATTATTTCTTGATGTCTTCTGAACCACAGCTTGGGCCTTCTTCAACAAAATAAAAAGTGATTTGATTCATATTTTTTTCAATTATCTGTGTAATTTTCTATATACCTAATTCATTAAATTAAAATTGTATGTCATAATGTAAAGAAATTATAAAATTATTTGACTAATTTGTTTGGCCCATGAATCTATCTCAATTTAAACCATTTAAACAGAACTCATTTTACAACAATTCGATTTACAACCAAACAATCGAGAATGTAACCCCATCATAAAACAAGACCGTATTGTATTCTGTCCACCTACTGTGGTGCTTTGTCCGTATACATTGACATTGTGAACGTATACAATTACAGGTGGCTATGCATGTTCTGTGGTTTAATAGAAATATAAAAGAAGCTATTGATGCGCCCAGGTTTCACCATCAGCTATTTCCTATGCATTTGCAATACGAATACGGAGTTCTTCAGGTAAGAATTTCAAGTCTCATGTGTCAGCACCATTAACACCTGCTTGAATGCCACCATATGAAAATACACCTTTTGTCCATTAACCAAACTTAAAAATTAGACATGATCTTTTTTGGTTGGATGATTTCTTGGGTCGGAGTTCAAACAGTTACACACTTTTAACTTGCCTTTATTCTATAAGAGCAGATTTTAAAGTTCTTAATCTATTTGAAGAAAAACTTTCAATAACAAACTGTACATTTTGCCACCCTGTTTTATGATGTTGCTATTGTCATGGTCAAGTGCATTCTTGAGGTGTAGATGGAAATATTGTGTGCTTGTCCTCTTGCAAGTTATTGACTGATCGGCCTCTGTCTGAGTCTTCAAGTTTGAGAAGCCCAATTATTGAGGAGAGAGTTAATACAGCAACAGTGTTTTAAACCTGTATTCTAAGTAAGATGTCTGCTTAATGTTCCAGCAGCTTTAGAAATTGCCAACAGTGATCTTTGAACATGAGACTGTGTGAATCTAACAGACAGTCTCATCCAGTTAATACAAGTTTGTATTGGTGATACCATCATGTCCATTAATTATGTTTATTGTTTACAGTTATTTTTTCTTGTCAAACCACTGTTTTTTCACTTTGGCTAATATCAGCCTAGTAGAACTGGATGTCTTTGAGATATAAAGGAAAAATTCTCAATGTCGCCACTAGGTATCTGACTTAAAATTATCCATTCTTTGCACTGAGTGCATATGAAAAATGCATAATGGAGTTGTTCTCATCCGGCCACCTGCCTCTGCATGTTTCATTTTGGAAACTATTTGTATATAACTAATCTATCATAACGTTTACTTTTTATGAACCCCAACCTTAACTTTATAAATTTCTTAGAAGTAATTCATTCTACAGCAGATTAGGTATCACATACTATAAGATATAAATGTTATTGTGATATTT
>Ga0123353_10012014_pt1 | contig 12258 bp, 5 predicted proteins | sample TergutLab28metaG_3_FD_92763 | JGI IMG/M metagenome (GOLD analysis project Ga0123353, IMG submission 92763) | Labiotermes labralis P3 segment gut microbial communities from Petit-Saut dam, French Guiana - Lab288 P3 | ecosystem: Host-associated > Arthropoda: Insects > Digestive system > Gut ... | reverse complement strand
ATGTAGGCAGGATGCATGAAAGAAAAAGTAAAAATAAATAAGTATAAAACCAATATATAAGTAAAATGCCAGTTTCTTATATTGTAGGGAACTGAACTATGGTCATTAATATATGAAATAACCTCTGCACTGAATTCCATTGACTTATTTAACTGATGAGGCCAAATTTCCCTGTACACAATTCAGTTATGCATTTGGTTACAGTCACACTATTGAACAGCTAAGTAGAGGATAGTGGATATCAAGTATGTGTCAGGAACGAGTCACATTATGAAACAAAAATTAAACATGAAAAGGAAGCCAATGCAACATTTGTACCTGAACATTCATTCACACTTTAGCCAAATCTTAGCGCCCAAACATTCATAATTATGTGTGACAGTCTCATTATGGGGTTGTAGAATTGCATTGTGGTTTACAGACTTATGGGCAACAAGTGCACCGTGCTTTTGTCTGCAGAAGCTGTCCAAGACCATACAAAAGCACCGAAGCACCTCAATAAAAAATATGAAAATCACTTATGAGGGGTGTGTGAAAATTAATTCGTTTTTTCCATAAACATGCAAAGAATGAGTTCAAGAAACAACAGCAGCATGATGAAGGTAGTTTCTAGTCATGCATATCATGAAAGTAATTTTATCTGTAATATTTGAAAAAAAACGTCTTTAGTATGATAATGTAGTTTCTTCCACTAGGGAAATGTGTGAGAAAAGGACCCAAAATCTTCGTACCTAGGGAGTACAGTGAGCCTTAATCCATTACTGCCACCATGTTTTAAGTTATTAACTGTTGCAGAACATGAATTACAATTACATTACAATACAGTATCACTTTCTTGAGCCACTGTCGCTCCCAGAGTATATAGGATTTGACTGTAAGGCACAGTGTCGTCTGGTAGGTGGGTTTTGCCTCCACCTTAAAACCTGAGGATGTAACAGAGCGTTGTAACCCAGAACATCACAAGATGAATCTTACCTGCCATTTTTCAATTTTAGCACTACACATCCGTGAATGTATTTTTTTTAGAATACTGATCTTTTGAATCTATTGTCTTACGTGACTGTGATTTAACTTGGGTTGGGAAGAAGATATAAAAGTGCAAGGTTACTTACTTCCTGATTTTTGTAGGGCTGTAGGTTTGTATTGAAGATAACAGTTTTATCATGCCCTTTCCTAGACAGGTGGGTTCATGTACATACCACTACAGACTAATTTTTGTAATAATAATGTTTATTGATTTTCTTTACATCAATTAACAGAGGGAAATGTGCCCATAAAGAGCATGACAGTTTGTGCCCCAGTCACAACAGTTTTACCAACTTAAGGTACAGTACCAAGATCCTTATTTAAGAAAAAACAGGAAACATAATCTGAATTGAATTACAATTTAATTTCATGTAACAAATTAAATCGTAAAATGTAAAAATGTGACAAAATTAATGTTGTGTATTCTACTGTTCTAAACAAAATTAGAATTCCGTATGAATAATCATGCAAAAGTTAATTTTGTGTATTCCTACTTGTGTCCTGGAGAAAAATCAATAATGTAGAAAAATTATAGTTATTTATAATAATAAATTATTTACAAAATTACATTTAGTCTTATGTTATAACTTTAAATTTACTACATGAACTATTTTAAAGAACTCTTCTTTACACATTGAGTGAAAAAGGGAGGTTAATAGTATCGTCTTTGTTCATACTTGAGCAATCGAATGATGAGCTACAGCGAACCTTGTCTTTGACAATTTATGTTTGTAATATTTGCTGTACCATGTCATAATTTGAATGTAGGTTACAGCATTCACTGTATACTAGTTTTAAATAAAATTATTAATAACCATAGATATATGGAGATGTTGATGGAATAATAAACTTAAGGGATGCTGTATGGGCATCATTTCCTACAAACCATTACCTCTTGCATGTTTGGGAGTTGAAATGTTAAAATTTACATCATTCTTACCCTTACCCATATAAAGGCATTTATTACATCTATGATCAGAAGCACAGAAACAGAAAAGTCCTTGCCTACAGAATACTGTTTACTCATGCTATTAATTTTTGTGAGTGTCGTGTCACGGTTTATGTTCACCTTAAGTTCAGATTTTCTGCTGAATGGTTAAATGGTGGTTTACTGTTTCTGCATTCCATGTGTGTATACTCTACAAGAATGTCTGAACTTCATAGTACATTGTAAGTTGGGCTGTCCACATGTTTATCCTTCCTGTCTACTGCTTCATCTGTCTTGTCTATTTAGTCACTTATCTGGTCATGTCTGCCATGTCTTTAAACTTCTGAACCATACAGTAAAATGTGGGCAATCCTTATCAGTGAAGGAAGTTTATGATAAGAATTTAAACTTTATGTTTATTACATTAAAAATTATTTTATACAGAAATATAGATATTAAAGAAGGACACATTTTAAGTTGACTTCTGTGTGTGGAAATGCTCTAAATGTACGTGGAAAAATTAGTCAAAACAGCCAAAGGCATCGTACCAGATTTTAGTGACCAACTTTTTACGCACTATTTTAGTTTAGATTTCACCAGAATTGTTTAAAATGACCTTAACTTTCATACAGAAGCTGCCTGAATTTAACCTAGAATTAGAGGCTCATTTAAAGGGGCCTCCTAATAGAGGGGGATTATTGTTACATTACTTGTTTTAAACTGTATAATCTGTTTTCACAGTTTTATTTATTTATTTATTTACTGTTCACTTATTGAGGCTCTCAGTAGCACCAATTATGTAGCATGAATGTTTTCACTAACATTCCTGTAGATACTTGGTTGAACATTGCAGGTTCTTTGTATGATAACCATCTTGTCATGAGTCATGTCTGTAGGAAAATAATTTTTTAAAATACTGCAGTGATCTTGTTTTACTAGAGCATAGTCTATGTAGTTCATTGGACATGCAACTGTTTAAATTACTACTGTTCTGTGGTATTGTTCAGCAATATAATTTTGACCAGACAAAACAGCACTTCCTGCAGTTGAGAAACAAAGAATCTCTGCCTGATGGAGATTGTTGGTAAAGTTCTAGAGTAATTTTCTCAAGATCCCTGAATTTTCTGTATTATACCAGATAAATATGGTTAGTTTTTGTTCACTATCAATATTATTTCTATAAACAATCACTTGAAATTTCTGTCACAGTATTTTTTTTTCTCTTCTTAATCATCCTGTTCTAATCAAATAAACAAAAAACACTGTCACAAGAAGTGGCAAGGTGACAATCTCTAATTTCTAATATTCACAAGCGACAGCCACTGTTTCTGGATGCCATATTTCATGTCAGATGTCTCTAATGAATATTTTGCACCTTTGAAATTAATTGCAAGGCAGTTTTAATATCAAATTAATGCTAATGTGTTGGAATTTTATAGAACGGGCTACTTTTGACAGTGTTATAAAATTCTGAGCAACAGGTGCAGCTGTACTGTAGTGTCTGATAGGAGTACTCATAATGTGCAGGGGTATACCAAGCACTTAAGCTTTCTGAAGTGCATGAACATTTATTTTAACACTTTTCCAATAGAACTGCAACAAAATCTGTCAAAAGGGAATGTTATATACTGCTTGTTTGAAACACATAGTATTTTACTGGAATTTTTAAAATTTGATTTTTTAAAATGAGGCCTGGAATTGTTCATCTAAGAAATTATGGTCACTGCATTTTACGTGTGGCCTCTCATACATAGGCATATATTGAACAGTAATAGGAACTGAGATTCTACATAGATATATTTTTAGACATGTCTGAATAAAAATTTTTCATGTAGTTACACTGGTCTGTAGTAAGGTTACCAGAATTTACCATATTGATATCACTGAAACTTTTTGTTACTGCTTATGCTGAATGTTATCGTGTTCGTTTTGGTTTCGTTGGTTCATTTTAGGGGACACTGTATGTGAAGTACTCAGTGGTGTTTTAGATGTCTTTTAAAGTTACATTCAATTTAATCAATTTTAAGGACCAGTCTTATTAAACATGTTTGTATATACTTAGAATGTATATCCTTTGAGATATATTGGAATAAATTTGGCACTCAACACCTGTACGACTGTTATGAAGTGGGCATTTTATTCACTTTATTTACTTTTAAGGCTGCTTAATTTAATGACTTATATTTATATTTCTGGAGATATACAAACCCTTGCTTTAGAGAAGGATGTCTTAAATAAATTTTATAGGGATTCATAAAGTACATGGTAAGTATAATAAAATACTGGTCTAATTTAGTGGTTTTTAGAAAATCATATGTAAATGAGTAAAATAATCCCATCTGTTACCTATTTATGTTTTCCAAGCAGGTGGCATTCAACTGCCACCTAGCTGCAGCAGATGGTATGTGTAATTGAAACATCGCTTTCAGGGTGTATTGCCCATTCTTCTATTGAGAACATTACTTAATTGTAGGGGTTCTGGACCTTGCTTCTCCATTTTCTTGTCAAAATTCTGCTTTCCAATAATTGACATTTTAATCAATGATGACATGACTCATTGGCAGAATGGTTTGCTAAGTTTGTTTGCTAAAACATTTATATTGACCCATACTGAAGCTGCAAGGTAAAGTGAGTTAATTGGACTTAAAGTTTTCTCTGTCTGTTGGTCACAGATCTAAGTGAGAGCCATATGCTTCTGCTAGTGTGCATGATGTCTAATGTGACGTATCATGTGGCTGTAATACCACTAAGAATTGTTTTCATTCAAAAACTTACACATCATTTATGCATACAGTTTGTCTGTTTTGTGAAATAAATCTACAACATTGCAATCTCTAAAACTAACTTTTGGCACCTTATTATAAGGGTGTTCTAATCTTCACAGTGAACTGAAAATTTAAAGAATGCCATTGGTGTCCTGAACTGAAAGTTTTCCTTTCAGAAAAGTGTACATATATGTACAATCAGAATAAACCTAAAACATAATTTTGGCTGTGTTTATATTTTGTGATACTTGTAGGGCTGCATGGTTCACATATCTTTATTTCATTAGTTCATAAGAATTCTTAGCCTCTAGACATAACCAAGTTCCAAGAGTACAGTTCTTACTGAGTAGCTAATAATCACTTTGATTATTATGGAACACAAGGATTATTCATTTTCGTTTTCACAAGAACCCACATCTGATCCCTATTCAGAGACCTTCATATTAAATTGTCAATTTCCTAGACCACTTCAGATCCTAGCAAAGCAGGTGAAATTAAAAAATGGGGCTGTTTCCATAAATCTGTGCATGGCATTCAGGGGTATCCAAAAAAAAATTATAACTTCCAGTCAGTTGTTTTCCACACGAAGTTCTAAATTTTGTTGACACACAAATGTTAAAGTAAGAGAGATCTGTGGATCACGTAAGGATGGGTTTGTTGCAGTAACTTTTAGAAAAGCATCAGCATCTTTGAGCATCCTGTATAAAAGCAAACTGTTAATGCCGAATGTTTAGCAGGTGGAACGTGTGAGATAGTTCCACAGCTGATTGTCTGACACTGTGATTAGTTCTAAACTTACTAATAACTTGCTGAAATAAATAACTATATAAATAATCAACATATGTGATTGCTAAATGTACTGGCTTAGAGTGGTGGGGTATGGATTGTAACTCTGTTCCATCCCTTCAAATTGATCCAAGCTGTGGAAGTGCAGCACATAGCATCACTTCCTTACTTATGATATTGCACACAGCTTTTCATTGCACAAGTTAGCCACCCAGTGTGACCTATGAGAATACTGGTAATGGTTTTGATCAAATAAATCTGAGAAATACATTTTAGTTCACAAGAAAACATATGATTGGCTGTCATAACCAAGTGATGTGAAACCTTTTTCAGTGAAAATTGAGCATAATTTTCATCTTTTTGAAGTTTTTTCCTATGTGGGAAACGTAAATAGATTCTTGTAATACTACCAGACTAATTATATTCTTATAAATATGTTACACATTTATACATATCAATTAATAATATAATGCCACACACCTACACCCTCCCACCCCCAATCTCCCACACAAGTTTATATAAATGCACCGTATGTACTAGCACCAATATACTTTTGAAGATTACTAAAGAGTTTTTAAAAAATTTCCACTCTTATTAGATCATGGCTCTGGATTATTATTACATTGATATGTGATAAAAGTCACATTAAATTTTGAGAGCATAGCTATTTAGAAGCCTGTCATTTGTTTTTACATTAGAATTGTTACACTGATAAAGTGGGTTAGACATGAGAGTGAGCAACATAACAGCAAACACACCTCTACTTGAAGTACTGTATTGTAATATTATAAATCACAGATCCACTGATTCCTGAAGTTGGCAAGTTCTTCATTTCAGTAGCTTGCTGACAAGCTAAGCAGTGTAGATTTCCTTGTAAACACAAAAGTAATTCAACGTCTAACCCCAGCAAGTAATATTTATGTTTTTAAGAGTACAGTACTTGAGCACAGTTATGTGTAACATGTGTTTTCAGAAGGATTTGCAACTGGTGTAGTCTTGTAAGAGTTCAGGCATTCTTCCACTGCTTAATCTTGTTCCACTCATTTCATTGTCCACATATAAATAAAATTCTTAAGTTGGTATATAACTATCTTCCTACCAAGAACACATGTAGAATCTTTGGCCACTTCCCAACATCCCCATGCTTGAGTTCAGTCCCTGTCAGAAGTACTCTATCTGCATTTAGAATGTTATTACTGTCACTACCATAAAAAGAATTGTGTCTTGAAATATGTGGTCTGAAGTGTTTCTGTGTCGCTTCAGAATAAATAAACATGGTGCATAAATTTCCTTGCAAGAAGTACAGAATTATTATACTGATTTCTTTTTGGCTTTTTGCAAATTTGTGGTGAAGTATGTCATAAAATGCTTACTTTCTGTTTCTGTTAACAAGAATTTTGCAGATATGGATGACATATTTCTGGAGTCTCACAAATTAATTTGATTTAAAAGTAACCTAGTACATTAAACATTTATAAAATTGGTGCCATAAGTTTCTTTATAGAAATTCAGTAACACATTTCCACATGCACATTTTCAGCCCTGGGATCCATTGTAGTTGTGATGGATTTGATGGAGGTTCACTGTTATTTTGTGGCGGAAGTGGAAACTTCTGTACTCAGTGTAGAGCCATTAGCAGCCAGTCATTTAAGATCTGTCATTTAGCTCTATCAAGAGATTTTTGTTATCTGAATTGAGGGCTACGGACTTTATTCAACCTTCATGGTTTGCTTGGGAAACCTGACGAGATGTCTTCTGTTGCTGAGCTTGTGTCGGTGAGGCAGAAGGTGATGGTTGTGTGCGGGGTCGTAGAAGCTTCATAGACATCCAGCTAGCTAGAGAGTTGACTACCATAGTGCTGGTGTGTTGTTGTTGTTGTTGTTGTTGTTGTTGTTGCTGCTGCTGCTGCTGCTGCTGTGGTTGCTGTTGCTGCGCCCTCTGCCGGGCGAGTTGCTGGGCTTCACGTTGTAGTTGATAGCGGTACAAAAGAGACCCTGCGACAAGTGCCGAAACTACGGCAGATACAGCAACCAGCACGAATAGCACGCTGAACCCTGGTACTGGAAGGCAGATGCCGTATACTACCTCCTCTCGAATGCGCCCCTGGAATACCGTCACTGCCTCAGCGCGTGTGTCTGGTGTGAAAGCCAGGTCTACTTCGGAGATGACTTCGTAGAGACCACTCACGCCGACGTCTGCACTGCGCACTTTGCGATCTGATACAACTACAGAGCGACGTTTGCGTTGACTTGTTGAAGACGTGAGAGTGGGGCGATCTAGGATGGGCAAGTCATGATCTCCCAGCTTGCGTGGTCCGTGTGGAAAACGTTCCTGTCCGTCACGATGCCCGGGACGTGGCTGCTCCTGTAACAAGTTTCTACAGGTCATGTGGGAAGCGCCTCTTTGCTTCGTTCAGTGTTACTGGAATTTTACGACGCGTTTTGCAAAAATCTTAAAGGCGAAATCATTAGAATTTATTGATAAAATTAATAATTCGTCACTGTTGTAAAATCACCACGACCACCCGAAACTGTTCAGAAAACGTGTGACATGAGAAAATGGGAGAAAAAGATGGGACGCTTCGTCGTAAGGAAAGTTTTTAAGTGGTTTCTCAAATGAGACCGAGCGTTCATCGAGTAGGATTTTAACACTGGTTTTCTTCTCCCGGTACCGCTACATCCAAAATCGTGTCTGGGCCTAGGCCACATCGTTGTGAAGTCTGTAGATCACACAAAATTACGCGCGTGCGCACACACACACACACTCACACACATGCTAGGATTCCTCTAACGAGTGATCAGCCCTCTATTTTTAACACGATTACTAGATTATTTATAGTGAAAAGACAGAACTTACAGTTCATGTAACGTATCATACTTTTTATGTTGCGGGCAACAAAAATGGAAATTTATGCGTCTGCTTTAAAGCCCCGGATAATAAACATTGAATTAAAGCCTTCGTAACGTTTCAAACGTATACTGTAATTAATTTACACTGAAAAACCTTAAAGGAAATGACATGGAATGTATTATTTTCGAAAGGACGTGGTCAAGACAGTAGCCTGTATAACATAATACTTAATGCAGAACTGGTGGGAGAGATGTATCTGTATTACACTTTATAAGAAATCTAGTTGTCGAGGGTTAATCTGTATGTAGTGAGATCAATTTTGAACAAAGGCGAATATCGCAAGAGCCTTTCTGAACTAAGTGTTTGAATGTCAGGAAGAAGAACGCGACCACTGAAAGTGATTGAATTTTAGTGTTCTGTGTTTCACGAATTCTTACACAGGCAATAAATTACGTCGTATATTTGGAGAAGCCACGTGAGGAGCATAGCTTTGTATGGTGCTGAGGCTTGGACACCTCGAAAAGTAGATCAGAAATATCTGAGAAGTTCCCAGATGTGGTGCTGGAGAAGGATGGAGAAAATCAGTTGGACCGATCGTGTGAGAAATTAAGTGTTAGAAAGAGTCAAGGAGGAGAGAAATATGCTACACACAATAAAAAGGAGGAGGACTATCTGGATTGTTCACATCTTGCGTAGGAACTGCCTTCTGGAACACGTTATTGAAGACATAAGGAAGGATTGAAATGACGGAAATACGCGGAAGAGGACGTAAGAAGCTGCTGGATGACCTTAAGGAAATAAGAGGAAACAGACAATTGAAAGAGGAAGCTCTAGAAATCGCTTTGGAGAAGAGATCTTGTTTGTTATTCAGTAATAATTTTATCTTTACTGCAAACGAAGAGTAGTGTGAGGCCTATTAAGAATGTAGGTCTGTCTCTTGCCTGGAACGGGTGCCGTAGTGCTTCCAAATCGTCTCTCGCATCAACGGGTTTATTACGTTCGTGGTCATGCGTTGGTCTGGCGTGTGTCTGAGCCTGTGCATTCGGTGGCCTGGAGTTTGTGCTGGTGACCGGAAAATGACCTGCTGCATGATCCTCGTCTTCTACGTCGTCATAAAGGAGCAAGTCTGGACCTGCAGGAGATTCTGAAACAGGTCTGGCCTGCTGGTCTTTGCGCTCTATCGGTCCGTGGTGTGAGCCCAGCTGACAGTGGTCCAGACACCCGTGGCGACATATCTCTACCTTGCATTTGATATGCACGCTTAGAGCGTCTGGGAATTTGAAAGCGTGAAAGAAAGCGTATGTGATAACAGACGCTCTTTCGTCGGCTGCCCGTGCCTTAAGGAACCGACTGATCATCTTGGGTCGCAAGACGCAGCCTTGCTCATCCGACAGCTGGATCACGTGACCCCCGCCATCAGATGCAGCACAGGATTTCACTCTCATGTCGAATTCTCCTGAAATACGCAGAGAACAAGATTATGAGAGAAAAGCATAGGATTATGGGCCTCCCTGTTGAGCAACATGGAAAATGTTCAGCTAAATGTCGCACTATTTTTACTGTAGAACAATATTTCATTTACTCTTCCGCCACGTGTACATTGATGATATACTCTTACTTCACAGAATTTAAACTGAGTACTGACCAAAACTCGCTGATGGAACAATAATTATTCTGATATGAGGCCTCATAATTAATTCTAATAAAATCGTACAAACCTATCTGACCAACGCTTATTAATGTCTGTAATTTTAGCAAGTGAAGTTAACATATGCTGAAATGAAATATCCACGGATGAAGTAAATGCTCACAAGTGTAACAGGGCTGCTTTTTTTGACGCCAGTAACCAATGTAACGAAAGATTTATTTGTCTAGTCTCTTCTTCCTGTAGGTTTACAATGCAATTCTATTTTCTGCTACCCACTTTATGTACATGATTTGACCTTCCTTTGTAATACGGAAGACCTTTCCAACCACGTTTTACGTCTTAAATTTCATTAACCCTTCAAAGACTAAAATGAACCTGCCTTGTGTATGTATGTGTATATATATATAAAGATTCAGATCGTACGACGCAGAGAACACTGTCTTGCCATTAGAAAGACCAGTTAATAATAAGCTGTGCAGGAAAAAATGGTTGTTTTTCGTCTGAATGATACGAAATGAATAGGCTAACTGAACAAAATGTTTCTTTGTGTGTTTTAAAATATTATTTTACGTAGTGTCAATTGCTAGCGGGTGGTAGATGAGTGAATAAGTATGGAACAGTGATGGAATGGTACTGACAGGGGAAAAAAAACTGAAGTACTCGCAGACAAACCTGTCACAGTACCACTTCGTCCACCAGACAACCCACAAGGACTAGCCTTGGATCGAACCCTGGCCTCCACGTTTTAATATTAAATCTAGCAATACTTATACTAATCACTGGGCTTGAGAGGTTTAAATAAACTTCGAACCATTAATTGGCCCATTTTTTAATGGGCAGAATAGCACAAAACGCATAATATCTGCTTTTGGATATTTAAAACAACATTTTGATGTCTTTTCTTGCTCGTTAGAAGAATTACGTATATAAACTGCTCAAAGAATGTTGGTATTTTAGGATTATTTTTCGGCAAAGTGGTCTACTTGATTGTAACAGCGAGTGGTCTGATAGGTGCGGAAGAAGGCAATGCCTCTTTCTCCCCTGAAGATGGAAACTTGGTATCCACCTATCGGAACACATTGTGTCATAAGACAGAATACCACAATATGAATATGTACTACTGAGGTGGGGTAGTGAGTTTGATTTCAGCTGCCGCTGCTCTGCAGGTCCCAACACTCCTACGACCTCTACGAAACCAGAAGCACTTAAAGCAGTATGGCCTCAGATTTTCACTTAGCTGGTTAGTTACATAGCAGTGAGTCACGTTAGTTGTAGTTAAATGTCTGAGGTCCCATTTCTTACCACGGTAATCGTTAATGGCCACAACGAGTGTAAGTATGGAGCCAAGAGGTACAATCCCACTGACTGGTGGCGCCCAGGGTCCTTTGCCATGCTGGATTTCCATCCAGCAGTCTACGTTATCTCCTGTGAAAGAAAAGACGCACCTTCATTAGGAACGATGACATGCTTCGGCTTTGAAAAGGTGTCGTATTAAGTAATTCCGAATCGCATGGATGCCATGGCATGGCCAACAACATGGGAATGATAGCCGGAATATTTTTAAAATGACGGTGGGGCGGAAAAAAGAAAGAATCTGAAGCGTTACTCCTCTCCTGCTAGTTAACCACGATTCTTATGAATTCCCTCACCTCACCCACCCATTCATTCACACACACACACACACGCGCGCGCGCGCACGCACACAGGTAAAAACTTCTTTTATATTATTGTATTATATTTATGTAACATGGTATTCTATCAATTGTAAGAATTTTCACGTTATGAATAATATGAAGTTCGCAAATGCTAAAACAAGCAAAAGCTATTTCTATAAAACCACAAAGGAGAAACTTTGCAAGATCAACGCATCTGTTTTAACAAAATATATAGAACTGAACAATTCGCTCCTACATACATACAAGTGAAATCTATTGATTATAAAACTTATTGTTTTTAACGGTCAGTTAAGACGTCTCTTAGTTGTATGGAACCCCTCACCAAACGAGCGTTCCAACGGATCGTCATGGACTGACTGTATATGGTTAAGAGGACTGCTGGCTTTCTTTATGCGTTATAAGACTCGACTCAGTTCTGCGTTACTACTGAACTTACGATTGACGGTGACGTCAAATAAACAGCACATGTGTAACTCCATGTGTAAAGTAACTGTTATTGTTTCGGACCTCTCCCCCTCTCCGCCCTTCTGACTCACTATTTCATTATATATATATATATATATATATATATATATATAT
>Ga0123353_10012013_pt1 | contig 12258 bp, 7 predicted proteins | sample TergutLab28metaG_3_FD_92763 | JGI IMG/M metagenome (GOLD analysis project Ga0123353, IMG submission 92763) | Labiotermes labralis P3 segment gut microbial communities from Petit-Saut dam, French Guiana - Lab288 P3 | ecosystem: Host-associated > Arthropoda: Insects > Digestive system > Gut ... | reverse complement strand
GGATACCACATCACCAACAGACAATCCCGCTACATAACACCAGCACGCCTCAAGTCAGCCTACACAACAACGCAACAAGTAGTCGCAAGCTCCTGAAGATGGATGTATTATTAACATCTGAAACATGTTGAGCAGTAAATTGACATAATAAAGCAAGTGTCATCTAGTTGGTCTACCTTTATTCAAATATCAAGATGATGCACGGTCCAATACGCATAAGAATGTTTTTATGTTGTGCATCTGTACAGGTTTGAAATGAAAACACACGCACAGTTTACCGTTTTATTGTGACACAGTATTACAATGCCACAGATGGTCCCCACTACTTGAATGCAGTTTGCCACAGTACCCACATCAAAATTTCTCTGCCTTATTGCTCCCTCTCCCCAGAGTTCTCACCTCTCAACACTCCAGCCTGATGGCAGATTACAATTTGCCTTTTTTGGCCAAGTCAAATGATGTGCCACACTGTTAACTCTTTGTTTGGCCAGGTCAACTGATGTGCCACACTGTAACTCTGTTTCTCTGCACATGTGGGTAATAATAACCTGGCTGTTGTCATCATCACACATCTGCCTAGAAGCTGGGAGAGTTCAGCAAGTAAAGCAGCTAAGCTATGGCCTATGGCCTCAAAACCCCAAGGTTTGATTCCTGGCAGGGACATCAGGTTATTCCCTTCTCCATACTGTCCACAGCAGCTCTGGAGCCCAGCCAACCTCCCAGTGAATGGCTGCCCAGGCATCTGTTTGCACCAGGTAAAGTGACTGGGGCATGGTGCTGGTGCCTAGGTTATGAATGAGTGGAGCTATACCTCCACTCCCCTTAAATGCCTTAATGACAGGGCACCTTTACATCTTGCTGGATCAAAATACTGAAGAGGAAAAGGAATGAAAGACAGATACAAAAATGTATGACCATTTCTCTTGCTTGCAGCATAACAATAACAGGACAGTGCCATCAGGTGACAGAATTCACAGAAACATACTCTGGCAAATTATCAGCATGAAGTAACTACTAATTGTGATATGATTTTATCCCTCTCTGACTGGGAAGCAAATGATGGCTGGAACGGATGAAGTTACATAACAAGAGCAACGTACATCGCATCTTGTAATGTCCAACACTCAACAGCCATAGTAACATCAAGACAACTCTGAACACCCAGCCTTTCTACACATAACAATGAGGATAACAGTATTGTCAGTTCTGCTCACAGCTACAAGTGAGTCACCTTCCTTCACTGAGTAAATAACAAGACCAGTTTTACCACAACACAAAATATTTTACTCGTAAATTTCTCCGACTGTGGCCTGATTGATGCATGTTTTGATTTGCTGATTAATGGAACAAAGGCCATTACTTTATGTGACAACTGTCAGCTGCTACTGCCGGTCAGCTCCTTCATCATACTAACATAACCCACTCAGCCAACCGGCCCACACGTGTGACAGTAGTGGCAGAAAGTAACAAGCGATAGTTGTCGGAGAAAATAATGACTGGTACATTATCTCATAAAACACCAACTGACAAATAAGGAAGAATGTAACATACATGTAGTCTGCAGACTTTACTCCACTGTCAGAAACGTAGGGAGAGTATATAAAACAATAACTAGACAAACTATGGCCAAACTAATGACCCATGAGAACTGCAATCCTGGCCATAAGTTTGGCCTGCCCACCCTTGCTGGAGGATGGCTGGATTGAATGTGCCAGCTAGAATCAAGAATCAATACAAAAACATCAAGTGCACAATGCTGATACCAACCACACAAATCATTTTTTAAAAAAAGTTACACTATCTCATGTTTTAGAACACAAATCAATGAAAATAGGAGCAAAATTCAACGTTGAAAGTCTTTAAGGAAATACAAGGTAGTTGGCCATTAACCCCACTCCGAAAGTTAGCAGGCCAAAGTGACATCATTGTGACCTTCTGTGCTACTTGCCATCCTACTGGAAGGAGAGGTTCCTAGATCAGAATGGCACTGTATCAAATGATACAGCTATTCTGGGACTTACATTACGCTACATTATACATGGAGGAAACCCATCTTCCAGAGATAGCATATCATACTCCAGTACTGTAGGACAGTTCTGAGTAGCGTTAACATTGTCACTGCAACAGCGACATTCTTTGTCTGACAACGGGAATTAAGTAGATAAGGATGAAGTTACGTTCACATATTTACAGACACAAAATGTGTTGGAAGGTCATTTCCCACTTGATGATATGTGGAATACAATGGGCATATTACAAAAACCTTAGTGTATATACAATGCATTATGTACAAGTCTTGTACTCCTCGAATATGTCATAAGGCATGTTGCACCACGATGACATCTGTGAATGGTGCAAATGCACGTACGAATGCTACAATTCGAACATCTCGTCCTGTTCCTTCTCCAGTCTTTGGAGAGATGAACGCACCTTACGACTATGAGTCATCACGACTGGGTGCGGTGCCGTCAGGACATCGTTTTCAACAGATGTTGATTGCTGCTGGCGTAGCCTTGAAACCGGAACTCTTCTGTGTTTGAATGCAGCGTCTTGCTCATCCACAAACCTGTACCAAAACCATAACTGTTAATGTTGGGCACTTTGCTGACACTGTCAAGCTGGGAGAGGCAAGGACATTTTACTAACGAACAGAACAGAAGTGTATCTCAACTTACTCACTGTTTCCTACAGATTTTTTCACTTGGGACTTAGTGTTGGCTATTGATGTGTCAATCTTGACAAGAAAGTCCCTGACGCTTCTCTCTTCACTGTCACTGTTACTCATGCTGCTTGGTGAATGCATGTCCTCTACACTGTCTACAACTAGGTCACCTGATGGAGACACTGCAGTGTCCAATGTGGACACTGGAATCAGCAGGCTCTCCCGCAGGAACAGACTATCTGATGCCCAGAGTTGATTCACACGGCGAATCTGCTCCATCTACAATATCAATTAGTCGCATGTTGTTTCACTCAGTATCTCAACACAAATTATGAAACTGAACCTCACAATAAACTACAACCACTGCCTCACCAATTCATAATCTGTTTCCCTATCGGTGAACATCCTACCCACCTGTCACATTATCTTGTTGCTATTATGTTGATTCTTATACCAACTCTCATGTGATGTCTCACCACTAATCGATGTGAACATTTCCTGTCTCCTGACCCATGCAAAACACAACTCAAGATCATTCAGCTATACCGCCCCATGACAAATGTCACGACTTATAAAGAACTGTTATAGCCATTAAGAATTCATGCTGGTATTTTACACTATTCTCATTCCTGAAACTTGCAGTGTTACTTTAGGCTGGATTATGACACATTAATTTGGACCAGTTTCATTTGGTTTAGTTATGCTAGTAATATTTATGTGTACGAAATCCTAAGTGTGTCATGTAAGTAATTACGTTATGGGAAAATTATAACGGAAAAACATGTTCTTTCCATATTTGTCACGGAGGTTAGAAAACCGGGACACACATTCAAATTATTTCTAGTACCACGTCTTTTTTCTCGTTATTAAATGGTACAATCATTCATCTTGCGTATGCATGGAACACAGTTTAAACGTATTTTTAGTTTAGTCCAGATATGCGGTATACTTACAGTAACACCATATTTCAGTGCAATTCCTTGCATTGTGTCGCCTTCAGCAACATAGTGTTTGACAAAGTGATCTTGGCGTTTAAAGTGATTGCACGTACTTCCGTATTTTTTTAAGGATTTGGCAGAATCTCTTATTGACCTCCTCTCCTCCTTCTGCCCGTCTGCCATACTCCTTTAACAGAAATCATGAAATCGACCACGCACTTTGTCTTGTGACTTCAGACACCTTTTAACTACTCCATTCCCTTCGGTCACCTGTCTGCAGTTGCCACAGATCATGCATATGGCAGTTGCTATCATCATAGAGCACTCCGACTGTGTGTAAATTGTCATTCGCTGTTATTCCATATTTCCGCTGTTATTCAGTGTTGGAACATTTCAAGGCTTTATGAACGCAATATTGACGCATTGGTAGAGGTTAGAGGAAGGTTCATGGAATTTTGGGTTCGAAGATTTTAAACTGGCATAGAGCGTTGTCTCATATTTCGAGTTCACCAATTCATTATGTCTTATCAGTTATATAGAAACACTACGTTGGGCAATACTTTGCAGGAAAGCCTCGATGAATTAATCCAGGTAAGTGTACAAAAGTACCGAGCAAGTTCAGTACAAATACAAAGTAGATTTCATATTGACAAATACCCATTGTTCTTAAAGGTGCCCTGCGGCATGTCTACAGACGTGTAGTATACAGAAGTACAGGTTATGGTGTACGCTCTTCGACAACAAATTTAGGGGAGATACGGCACAAATATCGTGTTTAGCCAACACTCGCATACAGACAACATACTGGTCACAGAAAAATACGGTGTTGGGAAATGAATATCAACTGAAGATGCTGCCTTCAGACTAACAGATAGTGTATTCAAATCTATAATCTAAAAAATGCATGTCGGAAGAATTGTCTGTGATTTGGCAAAGGCTTTTGATTTGGTTTGGTTTGGTTTATTTGTTCATCCAGTCACATGTGTAACATTGGACACGTCAGTTACGTCAGTCAGGAAATTTTGTTAGCTAAATTACATTTCTGTGTAATTTGAGGAATATCTGAAGATTGGTTCAGGTCCTGTTTAACTAATAGAAGACAGAGTGTTGAAGTAACATCATCTTATTTCTCGATTCACAAATTGATAACCACTTAGTTTGGATGGACCATTTTGAGCATTTGTTTCCAAAGTTCAGTGTACCATGTTACGACATTAGGTGGACGGTCCATATCAGTAACATAACAATCTGGACGGTCAATATCATTAACATTAACACACTGAAATCAATTTACTATGCCTACTTTCATTCTATTTTAAAATGTGGATTAATCTTTTGGGGTAACTCTTCCAACAGTGGGAAGATTTTCACTTTACAAACGAAAATCATCAAAATTATGGATGGTGCACAACTGTTTAAACAGTTAGAGATTCTACCTGTTCCATGCCAGTATATGTTTTAATTAATGAGCTTCATTATCAAATAATCACGATATTTTTCAAACAAATTCATCTATGTACAATATTAATAAAAGGAATAAGCATTATCTTTATAGACCAGATGCCAACCTGTCTTGTTTCCAAAAAGTACTTTCTGTGCTAACATAACAATTTTCAACAGTTTACCACCCAGTGTGACAGTCCTTAAGAATGACAAGGCAAAATTTAAAACAGCCCTAAGAAAATATCTACATACACACTCCTCTTACTCTGTAGATAAATTTTGTATGTGCAAAGATGATATATAGTACTGTTCTTATAAAATTTTTGTAGTATTGTACACTGTAAATTCATATCTTTTGTGTATATATGACTGTTCTACTACCTGCTGTCTTTATGACACACTTACAAATCTGTGGAATACATGCACATATGTATGTATTTATTGTTTGGTTAACGAACCTTAAGAGTGATCCATAGTGCAGGCTGTTTAGCAGTGACTGTAGTAACCATCAAAAGATGATATTATTTTAATGTCTGTGATTCAGTTCGTAACATAGAAGATGGTTTGTTGGGAAACAAATCTCATTCAATATGTCCTCTGCATGTATTGTTATCTTATCTTCATTGCAAGAAGCATGGCATTGTGTTGAAGTTGTACCTGCGCGTCAGCTGTATCATTGTTTGTAGAGAGCTCAGTGTGCACCATTGATATGAATCTGTTAACTTCACATAAGAGTTGGGCATGACTGTGTGGACCCCAAACACTCAATTTGGGTACTGTTTATCAGCTGCTTCACTGATCTGTCATTTATTTCAGTATGGTCAAATTACTCCACAACTGGCCATCAAAGTTCTGCTGCAGTTTGACAAATCAATCAATACAGCCCTTGCTACAAGAGTCAAGTCCAGGCTCACATTCAAGGTACAGTATCTTTTGCTTTTGAATACTCGCTGCCTATTTCTGTAGGGTCTGTTTTAATATTCTTGCATCTGCACCAGAGTTTCCCAAGCAGTAATTTCCATGGACATTTTCAAGATGGAAAGACCAAATAATGATGTAGATCAGAATAACGTACATCAAGAAATGAACTGCATACAGTGACAAGTACAACAGATGGTACATTTTCACAGGCTGGCAAACTGAACACATACCGTTTCTGTGACAACGTGTGGACCTTCATGTTGAATGATGTAGAGTTCCGGGAGGCACAGGAAATGGCTAAAGTGGACAAAGTGAAGATTGTGGCGTGTGATGGAAAGAGTGAGTTTGCACTTTCTCAGACTGTTAATGCCATTTTGAAAAGCGTTTTGCAAAGCAGAGTTTGGTATGAGCTTCAGAGAACTTGTTCTTGTACATGGAGCACATCAGTACAATATGAGGAGCACAGTATCAGTAAACTGTACTGATACTCTGCGTGTTATATTGTAATGATGTGCTCCGTGTACAATTTATGACTCTTTTTATCATTCTGTTGATAATGTCTTAACTGACTGCACATTTTCCTTATTTCCCCTGAACAGTGTGTAAACCTTGTATCTCACTAACTTCAGTCACTGGACCCATAGTTCATTACTGACATTTAAGTCTGCCCTTTATGCATTTAAGCCTAATAAGTGTTTCATTGCCCACACTGATTGAAACAGCTGTTGAGCCAAAAGGCATGATTGTCATGTCATATGGCCTGAACATTTGGCTGGATCTCTGTGATGAGAGTTTCAATTCCTCATCAGTTTTTAGGTTAGTGAGTTCGTTTCCTTAGGAAATAAAGCTTAAACCTTTTGGCGCCAGAATTATTTTTTTAATTTTAGCACACCCTATATATAAAATGTGAATAATACAGGAACCAAATACGTTAGAATTGTGAAACAAACTGCATTTTGAAGAAAAAAAAAACGGAGAGTATATACCACGTTTAAAATATTCAGTACCTATATTTTTTGAATAAATATATAAAGTTCAACTTTAGAGGTTAGCGGTGAGGTACGACCACTATAGTTGACATTAGGCGTCAAAAGGTTAAATGACAAGCCATCACTATGTGGAATACAGTTTATTTATTCCACTGAACTCTCTCTGTTGTCTAATGTAATCCCTCAACATACTCATCAGTTTGTCGTCTTGGCACATTCCGCCATAATGATTAGGTGGAAATGGCTGTCTGTGAATGGTTATGAATGCAAGACCCTGATTTGTAATGTGACAGAATTTGTAGAAGAAATAATGTTACTTGGGTGGATTAAGTGAACTGCACTTCATGTTGCAGTGAGTTGTAATTTAATTGTTATGACTTAGTAGCGAACTTTACTTATTGTATATCTGTTATGCAGTACCAGTGACAGTGCATATCTGTACACATTTGCTTCATGTATTCCAGATGTTGGCGAGGAGAGTGCCCCTTCAAAACGGTGATTTGTATCAGAATCATTAATCTCTGGCAGTGAAAAGTACCAAAGTGCATCTGTTTGCAAGTATGCAGTGAATGTTGTTTAATTCTGTTATATAGCACCCCGCCCTTTGTTGCCTGACTGGAGCCTTATTTTGTGTCAGACATGCTGCTTGTTAATGTATGAATGTCACTAAGAGGTTTGCATCACTGTGGCCTGAACTGCAAGCTTTTGCTATTCCTATTTTAATATTTGAGTTGTTAAGACAGTTGAATAAAATGAAATGTATTTGGTTGGGTGTTTTGTATTACACTGGCTATCCTGACTGTGTTCATTGCAAGGATTTTGACAAGTCATCATTCAGGACAAAACACTCTGCAGTGGGCAACGTTATATTACTCTTCATTCCTCATATTTCTCTGTGGTAAGCATGCATGTCATGTAGTTGATGCAGAACCTTTAAATAGCCAGTCCAACCACTGGACAGTGCTGTTTAGGGAATTTTGAAGATAATGGTTTTATAATAATATTTTTAGCTGCTTGTCTCCACCATACATATTTTGAATGAATTTTATTTTTCATTAAACTTGAGTAACCATTTATCACATTACTGCAGTGGTGCGTGCACGCATGCGCGTGTGCGTGTGGGGGTGTGTGTGTGTGTGTGTGAGAGAGAGAGAGAGCACGTGCGCCACCTTGTAAATTATTTCCAAATTCTGTTTTTCCACAACTCTACTAGCTTTGTGAGGTACCATAACTGGAGAAATACCAACATTTTCATGTAAACTGAGAATTTGTCATTTCAGTACGTATCTGGAAAGCTGCTTGGCAGGAAATGGTAGAGTGGTAATTATGATTTTTCCCGTAAGAACGGAGTATTTATATGGAATATATATATATACATTTGTGCTGTATCGTCATACTGCCTTCCACACTCCTAGCTCTAATCGCTCATTAGTTATCATTATAAAACTACAGACTAAAGAAATATTTCCAGTGGCTCCCGTCTTGTAATTTTGCATTGTACAAAAATATGTGTCATATTTTTATTAGATCTGTCACGTGACATAATATCACGACTGATCGCGGACCTACAGTAGATGGTGTTGATGTCCGCATATTATCAGTTTCATTTATCCATCACGTTATTTCTCATTGTAAGATGTTACAAAGTGCGGTGTTGAGGTGACCTCCGATGGCATTATGTGCGTGACGTATCACTGAATTCAATACAACTGTTTCAAACACAGACCTTCTTGTGATCTTCTAAGCCTAATTGTCTCATGCTCAGGAGGGAATGGAGGCTAAAATGTCGTGCCATTAGTTACCATTTAGTGTTGCATAGTGCTTGGTTTATTTGCATAGAAAATTATCTATGACAAGTATAATAGAGTGCAATTTTCTAGCAGAATATTGCACTTGTGTGGTTAGCATGGCTGTTCCATATTTGAGAACTTCTAGATTACGATCTCGGCCCATGTATGGGAAAATGTCAACAGTGTTTTGGTTTTGTAGTTTTCCTGAGTGCTTCCCTGCAGATACTGACGTGTTACCTAAAATTAGGCCAAGGTTTCTCACATTCTTTCAGTTCACAATTCTCATTTTATCATTCATGCTGTATAACCCAACTTGTTTTAAATAAATAAATCACCAAGATGTTTTCTGCAGTTTATCACTTTCATCATTTTCTCAGTAAATTGCGTACCAAAATTTTAGGGCATTAAATGCTGCACAATACATGTGTGAATTACATGTGGGAACACACGCACTTGGCGGCAACCTCTTTTCCTCACAGCACCTCTCCTTCCTCCCTCTGCTCAATATACTGCTCTCATCACTGAGCCAAGCAACGGCTCGCACCAGAGCAAACTACGAGTATGAGAGACTGTAACCTGCTCTCTACACCCTTTGCACCAGAAATGGCCCTTTCATGCCACAACAGCTGGTAGTGTTTCACCTAACCACGCACACAACTCTGCCAGCTAACCAGTGGCATAGCAGGAGGACCAGCAGGAACACAGTGTAAAAGGAGACCTCCAAACCCACAGCCAGCATACAATGCTCACTACAGAAGGAGCACACATCGTTTGACAACACATCAGGAAGAAGTAACATCATACGACTGCACAGCCATGCTGCTCAGCATGGACTGGACGCTCCACCACTCAGGTGAGGTAATGCTGCTCTCAGCATCCAGCCCGCCTGGACTCGGTGCTGGCTGCCGACACAGCAGCCAGCTGCCCAGATGCAACCCACAGCATCATCACTGCCTGCCATATCGAGTACAGAGGCTAGTCCTGCCACTAACCAGCTCAGCCAGCACAAACACCAGCATCTGGCGGCTTCACCTCACAGCAACCCTTGGATCAATTCTCCGACGTAACAGATGCACACGTAATCGTGGCATTCCTGCTGCAACTCATATCGCACTACTGTACGACTTACCAAGACTTAGATATCTGTTCACGTGTTGGTGCTGTAGTTGTTATTATGTAACAACCCTACAGTATCCCACGTATAATTGGTGACCCCGACAAAGAACCACGTATGTTATATATGTCATATTTTGGTATCAGATTTACTTTTAATGTGGTTTGAAAACATTTCTGACACTGTTACGAAACCTCTGTAACATTCCTTCAGGTGTGATTATTTTGACGTCCCTGACTTTGTCCCCCTGGCCAGCATGAATGAATTCATTCCTGAAGTGGTATCATTTTGTAATTCTTTGGTGTGTGGTAATAAAGACACAAAAGCTAATCTTAACCTAACCTAACCTAACCTAACCACTGTTGGACACTTGGTAGTTTACACACTACTAATGCCTAAGTGTCACCAAAAGTTAAAGAGTTTAATCTGCACATTGGTTAAATTTGTAGAGTTTTGCATCCAGAGCAGTAAATGCCAACCATAAATCACACATTAACTCATCATCTGATGCAGCTTTACTGAAATGCTGTGCTCGATGAATAGCTAGACCAGAGGTCGAACTGAAGTAAGTATCATTTCCTTAAGACCACATGTATATTGTGGCTTGTCAGTAACTGATTATGTGAAATGCTGTGGTAATCTATATGACATAATATCCTTGGTGCTCATTCATGTTAGAATATAAACATGTACCACATTAAATTTAGAAGATGTATTTAAATGGTGGCTGTATCTCTTGATGGCCTTGGTTTTTTGGCTTAGCCTAGACATTAAAATTACTGCACACAGACAAGCGTATGGCATGCCAGGCAATTTACCATTACATTTTTGAGCCTGCATGTTGTCTCATATGAAGGTAAAGGTTAAAATTTCCACAATTAGTAAACTCCCTACCTGGTTTGAACATTAACTTATATAATTTACTTAGGATATATTGCAAATCACTTGTAGGATATCTAAATGTTTTACTTTTATGGCACAACACTCAAGTGATGTCCCTGTAATGGCAGTAGTTGTCCATAGTTAACATCATGTCTAAGATAAATACACACCCGTATTTTAAATATCTTATCACCAGAAGTAGACCCTACAATATAAATTACCCACAGGATAATGGAATGTTTCTGTGGTGCTTATTAGTAAGGCATATTGGTCTGCAGACAAACTAGTATAAGACACAGTGTTAATGAAGAATGATAATGCAGGCAGGTGGTGTGGCCTGTGGTTTATACTGGTTTGACAGCAGACTTGTACGAGAGCATACTTGATTGCTGATGAGACACAGTCATTGGAAGCCATGATCAAATAAAATGAAAATTCCTACAAATGGGTTTAGCAAATCTACTGAAATCTCCCACCAAGCTACCTGTTAGTGTTAGTTACTGTTCAATTTGAATTAATAATGTTCTGACTTTGGCGTGTACAAAAGGAGACTCATCAACAGCATGACAGTTACAAAGATGAAACAATTTTTAGAAAAATTCAACTGAGAACGGGTGCAAGATAATATTAAAATGGATCTTTTGGAAGTACAATGAAAGGGCAGTAGACTGAATGGAAAGAGGAACATGTCAAATAGCCTTTTTCAGTAACACAATTAATAGCAGTGTTGAACTGAAGAATTGGCTGCTGGATTGTTAACAATGAAGTTTCTACATACAATGTGTCAGTACGTGTCACTCTTTGAAAGAATGTCTGAAATATACATTGGTATAAGCAAGACTCGACCATGATCCTGTAGCGTGGGTGGCCAGCTGCACTGGGGCAGGCAGCTTCAGCAACAGCCATGTCTCTGTTTATCAGTAGCAATACTGCTCACTGTTGGAGAGAATGCAGCCAGTACTTGCTGTCAGCGTCACAACGAACTACTGTGTACAGGTATCCACTAATAAAATACATATTTTCCTTGCATTATGGTTTATTTATATTCACACAACTACAATATGTTAGTTGTGGGCTGGGATAGCGTAGTTGTGGGCTGGAATAGTGTAGTTGTGGGCTGGGATAGCATAGTTGTGGGCCTGGATAGCATAGTTGTGGGCCGGGATAGCGTAGTTGGTACAAGAACTCGCTACAGGCTGAACAGTCCGGTTATCAAATTGCAGCTGAAGCGAGATTTCTGCACGTGTCTAGACTGGCCCTGGGGCCCTTTGACTGTCCTATACAATGGGTGCTGGGTCTCCCTGGAGTAAAGCAGCCACAACGTGACGACCATCTGCCCCCTGCTAGCGCCAAGTTTAAAGAAAGAGTATAGCTATACCTCACTATTGATCTGTGCCTTCATGACAGGTTATACCCTGAACTTGTCAGATGCTGAAATAACAGCACTGTCTTCATCACTGAAACTCTTCACAACAGTTCTATTGTCTCTCCCCCACCATCATACAAACATTCTGTGAGG
>Ga0123353_10012012_pt1 | contig 12259 bp, 5 predicted proteins | sample TergutLab28metaG_3_FD_92763 | JGI IMG/M metagenome (GOLD analysis project Ga0123353, IMG submission 92763) | Labiotermes labralis P3 segment gut microbial communities from Petit-Saut dam, French Guiana - Lab288 P3 | ecosystem: Host-associated > Arthropoda: Insects > Digestive system > Gut ... | reverse complement strand
CATTGATATAAAATCCTTCCGATCGCACTATGTCCCTGAGGTCGACTCAGCCTCTAACAGAAATGAGTACCAGGAGCATTTCCTGGGGGTAAAGGCGGCCGGTGCGTAAGTCTGACAACTACCACCATGTTGTGCCGTTGTCATAAAATCTGGGAACCTTAACTTCCTGGAACCCTCTGGGCCACTCCAGGCCTGTAAAGGGACTGCTTTTTTTTTATAATAAACAGATACATCGTTTTGATCTTAAATGAATTAATTTATAAATAATTACAATAAATTCGCCATTTATGAAGCGTTAGTTGGCACTCAGACCTGAAATATTTCTTTGATGATGCTTCAGTTATTCCTAATGTTTGTTTATTGTTACAATTTTCATACAGTCTGTTTATTCCAAATTATTATCTTATAGGAAAAATTCGTTAATATTTCAAATTGATCTCGAAATAAAGGTACCATATTCACGCGTGAAACTCGCCACACAAATGTGTAACTTATTGATTTAACTTTGCAAAACTAAGCTGCAAGTTTAGATACTCAAAGAAGAGGCTTAAGGCACTTACGCACACCTTAGGAGCGAAATATGTAAGGACAAATTTCATAAAATTAATACCTGAATTATTCGTACGCACACCTGCGTGTAAGACGACGCCTAACGTTTAAAATTTGGTACACTCGTTTACTTTAATTAAATGTTCTTATTAATCTGACTATTTCCATTTACGTTACATGTTGCTGCCAGAATAACTATTCCGCTTTTTTTTTCCTCCTACCAGTTGTCACATTTTACTATGCCGAACTTTTCAAATACACTTATACCGCCATTCTTTCTTAAAATTGTGGTCAAAATAATCAGCTTTCCCTTCTGGGCTATTCATGAAACATGCCCTCAACTTCAGTAAAAACATCTAATCCAGTCATAGTTTAGTCCTGCGCCCGGCTGAAGAGAAACTGCACGTGAGATTCAAATATCAGCCACGGAATGTACTTGCACATGGCGTCGAATGTGCGTTAGAAGTGTTTTGTCATGGGCTATGTAGCCACATAGGCATTCTTTTTGTGGATATATATGAGTCAGAATCCAGATACAACGAAATTGATTGCACCGCGTATTTGCTTCACTGGACATTCATTTCAGCAAGCACGCTAGCACACCAACTGTGAAAGGTACTTAGTGGGCATTGCTGTAATCTGAATTTGTTCACATTCAATTAACGAGCACAGCACGCGCGAATGTACCTTCCCGATACAAATGTACCTCATCTCGAATTTTCACGTGTCGTTTCACTATGCCAATAATGCATGGAATGGCAAATGAATTACACAATAGTAAGAAACAAATCTGGCCATAACTGATATTTGTGGTGGCTCCACTCTTGGAATTCATCTGTCTGCGAGTGTGTTCTCCACCTCAGCCTACTGTCAGGCGAGTAGAAGCAGCAGCTGAGTCAATTTGCCTCCACGGGCAACATTTTAAGTAGCAACATTACACGTTCTCGGAAAAGGACAGTCATATTCTTTCACAGAAGGTATCCTGTTTGTGTGAGACAACTTAACTCTGCCATAGTGTTGTAATCGTAAGGAATTTTACAGACTAAATAAATCATCTTGCCCAAATTTTTTCAGTCGTTCTAAGAGGAGTTTACTGCCTTAGTGGGAGTCTTTTGTTATAGCAGCACTACAGTAGCAACCTCGAGGCAAGTGACAAGGAGTAAAAAATGTTACTGGAGGTTGTTCCTAATGGAAAAATGATTTACAGTGGCAACAGATAAAAAGACTTAGTCAAGAAAACCGTCGTGCAAAGTTTAGAACTATTATATTGTGGCTGACTCTAAGCTTCCGCTCCAACAAAAAAAGAGTAGCACTCTTTCAGGTTTGGTGAGGGATTTAGCCCTATGCCCAGACAGTATACTAACTTCTAACAGCTCTTCTTTGGTGTGAGAGTCTTTAACCATTGAGAGCTTTCGCCTTTCGTTCAGACTTTCTTTGTTTTATTCGTAAGAGCTTGCGACGCTTGTCCCTCCTCCTCCCCCCACCCATCCAACTCGCCTCTTTATTTCAAGCACCCTTTTTTCTCGGACAGATTTTACCATTCTTTTATAATGTCTCAGAGATGCGAATATTTAGCTAATTAATTTTAGGGAACACCTTTGAAAGCTAATTGCAGATAAGCTAACCCATTCAACACATTCTGTAGAATCCGAAGACCCTCTATTACGCTCATGCATTAACTCGGCACTGGACAGTGTAACAGCTAGACGAATGCAGTATTCGCCACTGCTTTCTTCTTTTTATGTAAGACTTTCCTTTTTGTTCATCTCCCATTTACGTCAAGATCTTGCAAGTGACTCATTCCTCTAAGGTTTGATTCCTGAAGTATTTTATGCACGTACAGTGTTTTCTTTACTTTGTGGATAATACTTTTTGTGTAAGTGGAAAAAGGGAATGACGTACCTGTATTTCAAAACGGAATAAAAATGTTACTACTCATATTACGGCGAAAAATTGTGCGTGATTACTGGATTCGTTTTTATGCTTCAATTTTTTCAGAAGTTAGATTTATCTGCTCAGTGCCCGTACACAAGACTATTATATTCGGCCTTTTTTATTGTCTAAAGAGTTTTTCATTCACGTAACTCTTCGGAAAGTGGCTTAGTCACGTCATCAGTTGTCATATAAAAAGTTTTTTCGCCTTAGAACAGTCAGACACAGTTAATGTCTGCCCCCTTACTGCTGTAGTGGATGTAATAGTAACCAAAACGTAAGATTTTCTATAAGATTCTCCGAATTCGTTGGTTTTTACACCCTTTTCGTAACAGTTGGTCTTTGTTTTGCTTGCCATTGGCGGTGGCAATGTTCGTTTTTTTTAATTTTTATTGAATAATTTTACGGTTTGGGTTAATTGGCTTGTCATGTTATCTCGCGCTGTTGATATTCAACACTCGCGGCTTATATGTCCTGACTGGAACTGCTATTGCTGTTTTGGGATATGCCAAAAATAATAGGTTTCATAACGTTACTTCCGTATACCCACGGAAGCGTACACAGAGCATACTGTAAGTACGCCTGTGACACTGGACATTGTAGAAGATGCTATTCTTACGCTGAAACAGTCATCGCCACAGACCGTTGGCGAACTACTCATTACTGATATATAAGGTATGACGGTTTAGGCGACGACGGTGCTTATTGTGAAGACCGACGTCACAATTTAATGACTTTTATAACAAAGGGTTGCATTGTCGTCTGTGGTTTCTGGACAGGTAAATGGCCTTTCGTTATAATACGGAACTCAAACTATTTAATTTGCACGAACAGAAATTTATTGTCATTAAAAAATATATTTATGAAGCATAAAAAAAACAGTTGAGTGAGAACTGAAAGTGTAACGGCCTTAGTACATGTATGTATACTGCAGAGGTTTGATTTGGGATCTCCCTACCTCTATTTATACCTCTACGTACTCAACAAAAATCACTCGTAGTAATCAGAGGATCTGCCCGTTCTGGTGGCCGTACTGTCAAAGGCATATTTCTAAAGCCGCTTGACTGCTGGCATTGCTTGTTCGAATCCCGTTGAGGGCATTGATGTTCGACTGTTGGGCGTGTTGTGTAGGTAGAGGCATCTACGACGAGCTAATCACTCGTTCAGAGGAGTCCTACCGTGTGTGGCTGTTTGTGTGTGTGTGTGTGTCTAATTGTATGTGATGTCCAAACGAGACCGCCTAAGCCTGATTTGGTCTGTTGCGCCACAGGAAATAATATGTAAGATCTAAACCTACAATTGCGTTTTTCTAGCTCGGATTTCAGGTGTTTTTGTGAGATTCTCAGCACACATTTATACAGAGAGTAGCATGACGGCTTCCGTTCGTATTAGGTATTTTCAAATAGCTAATATAACCACTATGGGCCTAGTAAGGATAATTATAAGTATAATTAAAGATACAGTCTATACAAGTGTTGTAACACTATAAAATATTAGTATTAAAACTAATATAGTTAATGGCTTCGCTTCCCATGTGTAAAGAAGCAAAAAATTTTCTCACACTAAAACAAGATTGCGTGCGGATTCGTGGTGTTTGAGAACAAATTTCTGGGAAAAACATTCGAAATTGAAAGCATTATCTTGGATAATAAATTACGTAAGATGAAGCCTCGGAACTGTGTTAATCAGTTACAGGAGAGACAGATGGGGGGGGGGGGAGTAGTAAGCATGCGTGAAATGAGAAACGTGTACAAAATTTCGATCAATAGGCCTGGAGGAAGCAGGCTAATGAGGAGACACATATACTTTTTTTGTGTCTCGACAGCCTCTAGGGGGGCAGTGCCTCCTCATTACCGAAGCTTCATGAGCACATTCAGTTACACACGCCACACTGAGTAATATTCCTCTGAGCGAGTGGCCGGTCTGTCACAGAGACCTCTCTACCATAAAATATACAACACTCACAAGAGTCCGATATCCATACTCCCGGCGGGATTTGAACTCGTAATCCCAGCGAGCGAGCGGCCTGAGACCAGGCGGCCACTGGGATCGGCGAGGCAGAATTAGTAGTAGATATTATTAAATGGATCTTGGGGAAAGAGAGTGGTAGGATATACAGTGAAATCAACTACCTCTCTATGTGTTCTGTTGCTAGGCTTTCGAGAATACCATAATAAATCATCAATTTTCATAATTTATGAATCTCCCTGAAAAGTGGACCGTCCACTAACTCTTCAAGCAACACTTAGTTATTTTGCTGTTTGCCACTTATTTGACCATCAGTTTACAATAATATTTCATGCAGCTCTGTTTTCATCTTCCAGAGTGAAGGTCGCTAGAAGATGTCGCTTTGACGCGACTTTTTTATTTCGCCAACTTATGAAAATTTTACTTACAGCTCAGGCAATTTGTTTCGTTTCACTCGTGTTTATCACAAGAAAGTTGTTTATTTCGTGGTTCAGTGTTTCATAACATGGAAACCTCTATCTTAAGAAAGTGAACAGCCTACTTCTTACATGTGTTAAGGTAGCCTGTATAATTGTATCACATCGACTTTGTATAAAAGTGTAAATATTTCAAGCACAAAGTTTAGACGTAAGTTTTGCTGTGTCAGGTGGCAAGTAAGTAAGTCTCTGTGTGTGATGAAAGCTTCCTCTTTGTGGTCAGAGTGACGTCGGAATCAGTTAAACTTATTTTTCAAAATACTCCTGTTTTCCCCTATTTTCATTTTATTTTCCATAATTAACTATATCATTTACAGGCCTACTGTTCTGCATGAAGGTACAACTACATTCGTTTGTCTTCATTTTGTAAGCGTTTCTGCAATTATGTCTTCAACGATCCAGGACGGGTGCAGTACTGTCCAGTTACTGGTTGGTTCTTGTTTCGGAGCTATAAATTGTAATCCTCTTTCTTACCAAAAGAATTAACAACGCAATTTAAAATACAGAATGCTTCTTTTATCATGTCCCTGAGTACAGCAGCTATCACGGGACATCCCGGCCGTTTCATGCTTGGTATTCGTTGAAGTTGTCCTACGCAGGGACAGGCTCAAGATGTAGTATCAGGTGCGTCAGAGAAGAATGTCATTCACGTCTGTTCACTGTGAAAGGACACGGATTATAAGACATATTTTATACTCTCAAAAGTTACCAGAAGTATTTAAAAATACTTCTCCCGCACATTCTCTATGGTGCTTTAAATGCTTTGAATGGGAGACTCACTCATCCACTAAATCACACACTTACTGACGGTGTACATATTAGCCATATTCGCAAAAAATTCCGCAAGTTCTGAATATTTTACGTCACGTATGTAACACAAAGTCTTTTGGAATCTTGCCAGAAGTACATGGAAGATACGGTGAGAAGTGAGGTTCTCTGTAAAATGGTTACGAATTAAACGCTAAACGCACTGTCCAAACGTTGCCCTGCAACTGTAAGTCAAACTGAATGGCCCATGCAAGCTTACAGTGCAACTGAACCGTTGGTTCTGTTCCACCTTAATATAACTTATGTAATGGCACTCAACAAGAGCACTTATCGGCGATAAAGAAGCAAGACTGATGGTCCCTTCAGACTGCAACTTCTCACGCGGACCGCTTCAGGAGTACTGTAACTATGACCACTACAACTGAGTAGTGTTGACGCTAGCGCCTGCGAAGCCACGTTCAGGCTACCCGCTCGTCTCAGGAGTACTATCAAGTTGTCTACCAGAGCAGGCACTCCTCTTTGTCGTCCTGGAAGCCAGCCAGAGATTTTGCTCAACTAGCGATGTGGCTGGTCTCTACATTCTCATAAATCATCACCATATTGCCTACAATGTTCAGTGTTAAAACCAAAGAGCTTCCAAAACATTGCTGTCTTGATGACAGACATTTGTTAATTACACTTTGGGAACTTTATAATTGGCCAATTATTAGGACAAGAAATTGAGATCGAAACCTTGTGGGATGTTACGCCATGTTGCCTCGCAGAGACTAACTGACGTTTCCAAGGGGCTGAGTGAGTTTTTGAAATTATATTACTATGTTTTGTCACCTTTCATTAGTCCACGCATACTAATGTCCTGTAATATTTCAATCGTAATTATCACTGCTTTGAAAACTTCAAATATTGCAGGAAAAGAAAAGAAAACAATTTTAACCCTACAAATAAATTTTCACATAGATTTTATTTTAATTCTCACTCTTAATTTCCATAACAGCGCCTTTTGAAGTGCGCGGGTTGTACGGAATGTTCGACAAAAGTTTTGCAAAATTTAAGAATTGTACGATTGAATGTAGAGTTCCTATAAACACAATTATTTATTGATCTCATTAATTTAAATTAGTGGCTACATGTTTCGGCCAAAGGTTGGTCATCTTCAGGCCAATAGGGGACATAAATAAAATTTTATCTTTATGTCACGTATTGGCTTGAAGGTGACCAACATCTTGACGCAACATGTAGCTATGTAATTTATATTAACAAAAACCAATAAATAGTCGATTATGGTATTATACACACAACATCATGTCTGTAGTAAGAACAGTAAATGCTATTCAGGACGTTGTTATGTGAATCATTTGGAGTAAAAGACGTTATATCAACATGTGCCACATTTTCAACAGCTACACCACTATGAATATTTCTGTGTATGTACATGTCTGGAACCGAAAATTTTACACTACGTATGCTTCGTCATAGTTTACAAATAAAAGGAAATCTGCCTGTCAGACAACACCAGAAAGGAAAGATATCCATCAAGTCTTAACGCACTGTACGCAATATTTAAGATAACAGTAAAAACAGAGGCAAAAATAGAGCCATATTCTACTGGATGTACAACATCAAAAGAAAATTATGCGTCAGGCAAGAAAAACTGTGTCAATTCTTAGTTATTTTACCGAGTTGGTTATGTTAATTTATGTAGTTAAGTGGCAACGTTGAATAAGAACGTCGGTTCTCATTTTAAAATATCAAATACCGTCAACCTTCACCTATGTTACAATCACAAGACAGTAACTGTACAAAATGATCACCAATCTGTATGCACAGTTGCTCGCATCTCAAAGAGAATTTGCTGCCTTTCTGATCATCTCATCCTTTCCCCTTATGCAGTCAGCGGACTGAATGATTTGCTGCAGTATTTTCTCTCTTGTCTGTGATTTTGATGGTAGAACATGTCATTCTTGAGCCCCACAAGAAGTAGTGAAGGGCTGAGAGATCTGGTGAATTCCCAGGCCAAGCCTACGGAGAAGAAAAGGTAAGAGATGAGGTAAAAGGGAGAGGTTTGTGCTGGAAATTGGAGAAAGCTTGAAGGTGTTTCATTAGAACTGATCGAGCACTGTGTCTTACAGTATGTTGAAATATTAAATTGCTCTTAGCTACGTAATGGTTGATAATCGGGCGTATGTTGTTGTATATTTTTAACTCATTGTAACTCATAAAATAACATCTTAAGTTTAGCACACCTTATGTACAACATTCTGTGTAGTCTAATATTAGAGCAGTGGTAAGTGATGTTTTGGAGGGACGAAATAATATAGTTAGTACTGCCGTTTAAGTTACTCGGCCAGCACTTCCCTGGTAGTAATAAGAACAAGACATGAATGTGTAAGTATAAGGTACCATTGAGGCCCGTTCGCGTATCCATTGTTGCCGTGGAAAATCAAGGATTATTCCGTATTGTGAGTGTTTGTTTCTGTAGCCTTAGGTATCCAACGTGCACAGAATATGTACCTTATTATATTTTCGTCGGTGGTAATATAAAGTTTCTCGTCATTATCTCACAAACGGCACTATTTTCGAATAGAATTTTTGAACATAAAACGTGTGTTTTGGGTTTCTCTACAAACTTTTTGTGATATCGCCACATTGGCATGTAACTGACTGCACCCCATGTCTGATGTTATCTAGTCAAAAAATGTAATTGTCATGTGAACCTGTACTGTACATGACTGCTGTCGGTTCACAATTCGTGTTTCGTGTGTGAGGTTCCGGTAGTTTTCCTTTACCTGTAATAGGAAAGAAGTACACACCTTGAATAACCAGCAAGTAAAATAATGTGGTAACGTCTGTTGCATGAAGGAGAGTTCCCTACGCCCGAGTTGTACAGAGTGATTCAGGAGCAAAGGACAATATTTTTTTAGGTGAAAATGTGGGTAAATTTAAGAAAACAAGCTCACATGAACGTGTGTTTAAATTTAAATGTGTTTACCGAGATAGAGCTCTTTGAATCTGCAAATATGAAAACATTGTAAGTGGTAATAAAGAGAGAGAAATTAAGTATTTTAAATTTAATTTAGAGTTTAATTTAATGTGTAATTGACAAATTTATTACACAGAAAATACCAGTTTGTTACAGTCCACAATAAATGTTCGAAAAATCCCGCCGTCAACCTCAATTCACTTTGCAACTCGTGTGCGAAGGTCGCATGTTATTCGTCTTTCGTTGATCGTTACGATTTTATTTCGGCAGCAGTATCCAAAATGCAAGCGAGCAATTCGTCTCAGGCATCCACCTTTCTTAATCCAACCACACACACAAAAATCTAAAGTAGCTAGCTGAAGAATAACAAACCAATTAGATGCTACTTGTTATTTTATTGTAATTCTTGTAAGCTCAATATTTTTCGGGCATTACTATGCCCATCATCAGGAGCTCGCGACTATGATGTTGATTACCACATTGGTCGTATCGTTCTTGGTTTGCTGTACGTTGGAGGTTAGGTGTAGTTAGGCTGGAGTGGTGTCCGGGCTGCAGGCTTGAGCCTGCAACGCGGACACGACTCCAGCCTACCCGCACCTAACCTCAAACATACAGCAAACCAAGAAAAACACGACCAATGTGGTAAACAACATCATAGTCGCGAGCTCCTGATGATGGGCATAGTAACACCCAAAACATGTTGAGCCTATAAGAAGTACAATAAAATAACAAGTGGCATCTAGTTGGTTTTTTATTCTTCTGTTATCACAATGATGCACTGTCAAATAAACATCAAATAAAGTAGTTAGGTCTGGAGATTCAAATAGCCTTCACTCGGTAACCATTCAGAATTAGACTCATAATTGCGTGAACGTTTTTCTTACAGTGACCAGTATTTTCTCCTCCCAAAATCTTGGCCTTTCCTCCCGAATCACCCCGTATAGTGAAGTGTTTCCAGTACGGTCCGTGAGTTCAAAGTGCGCTGTGGTGTCAGTTCCGCAATGCCTCGCCGGTTTTGCTTTTCGACGATGGAACGAAAATTAGTTTTACAGTAACGATCAGTCGAAACACAATGTACAAACAAAAAGCTGCCCTACTGCGTGGATGATTATATGAGTGAGACGAGTTAAAAAAATACCCACAAAGCGAAACACCTCTGCAGCGTTATAGGAATACCGCCAAAGATAGTAACTACAGGAACACCGATAAGCTTGTTAACCATACAGACAGTTTACGGTTGGTAACCATAGTAATCATAAATTATAGATATTACATTTGCCTTCCATTGTAATTTTTTATAACAGCTTCGACTGATGATGGCCTTATAGGCCGAAACATGTAGCGAATTGCGGTAAAAACGGGATGTTTTTAACGATAAAATTATATGTGTTTCATTGGATTGTTTGGGCACAAATGTTTCTCCGTAGGTTGCTTTCTCCGAAAGACTGAGTCACAGTGCTGCTCTGAAACGTATGTGGCTATTTGCCAGTAAACACGACGTAACATCTCAGAAGACTCGAATCTGACGCGGTTAAGTTTATACTTTCAGGCCTTCATAAAGGACATGGAGCAACGAAAGATACTTAACTGAATGTCGTTCGCGTAATTTAATCTGCCATTCCTTGCTCAGTGCGAGTGAACGCCAGTTTTGTGTGTTACCTGTTATGGGAAAATACTTTGAGATTGCCACATTGTGTAAGGGCCGCCTAGCTGTCTTTATATTGTAATTTGGCTCTGGACAGTAGTGACTGGACATCAACACGAAGCTGAATTATTTTTCTTCCGCCCACTTCTACACTAAGCATATTAGTAGCTTCTAGTGAAGTGTGTTTTCCTTTATAGGTGCTTTTCGCAAAATTTCGGAGAGCGACTATTAGCTTTGTCATGTCTGTCTGTCCGTCCGTTCGCGTGCAACAATTCTGCTCCCACATGACGGATTATCATGAAATTTTATATTTGACAATTTTTTTAAAAACTGTCGAGAAAATTAGACTTTCATTAAAATCGGACAAGAATAACGGGTACTTTACCTGAAGACCACTAAATATTTTTGATCATGTCTCGGTCATTTCTTCTTAGAATGAGAAATGTTTCAGAGAAAAGTAGTAGAGAAAATCAATCACAAAGTTTGTGTTCAATAACTTTTTTTTTTTCGAAAATGGCGCCCTTTATGAGGTAATGTGGCAAAATATTGTAGAGTGGGATAGGCCACATATGACAATATGGCGCATGCGCATTGCATGCTGGGTGCCTAAGGCTACAGACACATAATCAGAATACGTAATATTTATTGCTTTTCCACGCTACAATGATTTCACGAACGCGTTTCGGTGTTACGTTATACGTATTTTGCCTGTCTTCTATGCTTTCGCCCAGTAAAATTCCACTGTTAAAACCTCTGTGAAGACAGGCACCTACATTTAACATTCTCAGAAGCCACTTTCATAAAATGCATCGTAATGTTTTTCTCATATTTCTAAATATGTCCATAACGGCCACTCTAACTCCTATAAGGATTGGTTTTTCCCTCGCTTCCACACCACAATCTGCATGTCTTGCTTGCCTCCACCCGGTAGCCACATATTCACTCTGTCTTAAACTTCTTAATTACACAAAGAATAAATATCGCTCTGGCAGCAAAACCTGAAAGTTGAACACCGCTAACCAGCACACTGAGTATTAAATACGATCCTAAGCCAGTAACATCCACTCCCTGTCAAAACCTATTCGACTTAGATTTATCTTAATGTGAACATTCTTGGCCTTCCGAGTGGTATTTTTTCCTGAGCTCACTTTAGCCTGCCCTTTCCCGGGTCCTGTTTTCGTGCCCACCTCAAATCTTCCTGCGGTTGACCTGTATAGAGTGCTGTTTCCTGATCTACACCGCATACAGAGTGTTCCGTTTATATGTAGAAATAGTGAAGCAAGCATGTAAGATGCCTGCCCCCCCCGGCCCCCTGCTGTAATTGACTCAACCACGAAGCTGCCCCCTCCCAACCCCCGCTGTAAAGGCCGCTAGGAAAATTTCCTTAGTCATTCAGTGTAAGGTCATTGTCTTGTTTCTGTTTACTTGGCTACCAGTTGTGCAGTAATTCTCTAATCGATATTTGGGTTTGTTCGAAAGAAGAGGTTTTGTTCATTCTTTAATATCGTTCTGCAACTAAGTACCTTACTGCAGTTCGTGAAGCATTCTTCTGTGTGTCCTATAAAGAAGTTGTGTATGAGGCAAGGATATTCCGGTCTGTGACGTTTTTAACGCACGCTACCGTATGCCTTGTTGAAGAAACGCTAACCCGATTGTTTCGTAAATATTTGAGAATATTATCCACGGAAATTGGTCCAAGACAAGTTGTCACAGCGTAACTTTACAGCTAAAGATATGACCATGTACATTCGAATCAGTGCATCGCCTTCAAGCCCTGATAACAGCTGCAGTAAGTCCGTATTACAGTTTCTTTTGCCAGAAGTAGTTAATGTTTTGGACATTTTGTTTCTTTTGGGGGGGGGGGGGGAAGGGGGGAAAGTTTTTTTTTGGGGGGAAATATAAAAAGTTAAAGGGGCAAAAGGTGAAGTTTTGAAAACCCTT
>Ga0123353_10012010_pt1 | contig 12259 bp, 5 predicted proteins | sample TergutLab28metaG_3_FD_92763 | JGI IMG/M metagenome (GOLD analysis project Ga0123353, IMG submission 92763) | Labiotermes labralis P3 segment gut microbial communities from Petit-Saut dam, French Guiana - Lab288 P3 | ecosystem: Host-associated > Arthropoda: Insects > Digestive system > Gut ... | reverse complement strand
TATCACTTTCCAGTCGAATGCTTCAAATTTGGCGTGCAAATTTCCTAAGCTGCACACATCTTCAATGGCGCCGTCAATTTGTTTGTGGTTGTAGTCTATAATGAGGATGAGGTTATCTACTTTATTTGCTGCGGCAAAAAGGATCGCTTCCCAATTTTGTCCTTCCTGCAGTTCGCCGTCGCCACACAATACGTACACCAAATTGGGGTCTTGGTTTGCTTTTTTGGATAGCGCGGCGCCGATAGCTACGGAGATTCCTTGCCCCAGCGATCCGGAAGCTACTCTGATGCCCGGAAGGTCGTAGTTTGGCGAAGGGTGTCCCTGCAGGCGTGTTCCCAGCAATCGAAAAGTTGCCAACTCTTTTACGGGGAAATAGCCTCGTCGTGCCATAACGCTGTATAGAACCGGCGAAATGTGCCCGTTGGAAAGGAAGAACATATCTTCACTTGCTCCGTTTTCGGAAATATTTTCGGGAGTGCTGTTTAAGATGTTAAAAAACAGGGCGGTCATAAAATCGGCACAACCGAGCGAGCCGCCGGGGTGGCCGGATTTTGCGGCGCAAACCATGCGGATGATGTCGCGACGCACTTGCGCAGCCATTTGTTCTAATTTGGGGATATTCATTGGGTATGAGGTTTGAGGTTTGAGGTGAGAGGTTTAGGGTATGAGGTTTAGTAGCAAATCCTCACACCTCATACCTCATACCTCACACCTGATTATTTCAGCAATTTCTTTAAACTCACTTTCCGTAAATTTTAGTATTTCTTTTCCATGATTCATATCGCCTTCTACGCGAATGGGGATTAGGTGAATGTGCGTGTGTGGGACTTCCAAGCCGATTACTTTGATGCCGATTCTTTCGCAGGGGATTGCTTTTTTTAGGGCGGCGGCTATTTTTTTTGAAAACAGCATCAAGCCGGTGAGTTGTTCATCAGATAAATCGAAAATATAATCGTTTTGTATTTTTGGAATGACCAACGTGTGTCCTTTTGAAGTGGGGCGAATATCTAAAAATGCGAAATAATCATCGTTTTCTGCAATTTTGTAACAAGGAATATCGCCTTTAATAATTTTTGTGAAAATAGTTTCCATATTATCTTGAGATCTTAATAATTTTGAATTGCATGGTTCCCGCCGGTGCCTGAATGGTGGCAACGGCATTTTTCGCTTTGCCGATTAAGCCTTTGGCAATGGGCGAGGCTACGGAAATTTTTCCGGCTTTAAAATCGGCTTCCGATTCCGGCACTATGGTGTAGGTCATCTCCATATTGTTGGCTAAATTTTGGATGGTTACAATAGAGTAAATCAAGACTTTAGAAGTATCAATTTTCGATTCGTCCAAAATACGCGCATTGGCAATCAAATTTTTCAGCTTTCCAATTCTAAGCTCTAACAGACCTTGCGCTTCTTTTGCAGCGTCGTACTCTGCATTTTCAGATAAATCGCCTTTATCTCTTGCTTCGGCGATGGCTGCGGAGGCTTTTTTACGCTCAACGGTTTCCAAGAGCTTCAATTCGCCTCTTAGCGCGGATAAACTCTCTTCGGAATAATACTTGATTTCATTCATAGTTTGTTGTTTTTTTATTTAATACCGACAAAAAAAGAAATTAAAGAGGCTTGTAGTAAGCCTCTTTAAGTTGTAGTCATAAAAGGGAGGAAAATCTTACAAGCAGATTTTCAGTCCAATATAGTGATTTCCTTTCCAGAAATTAGTAAAACGATAAGCATAATCTAACAAGAGTTGTTGGTTTCCTCTTCCTTTTTTAGCTAAAGGCACCCCTACCGTAACACCGGCGCTAGGTCCTAAGTAAAAGCTATCTTGATTTGCAAAAACTTTATCTTTTCCATCAACATTTCTTGTTTGGAAACTTTGTAGCATGTAGCCGGCACGTACTTGAAAAAATTGCATGAATCCGTACTCAATACCTAAGTTGAAGTTATCGCGAGAATAGGCATTGGCAGTAAAAGATCCGGCTAATGTAATGCGGTGCAGAGCGTCTGTACGTGTTAAGCCTTCGGCTTTTCTATCTTCTTTGTCCATACTTTGATATGCTTCATTGAAGATGAGAAAATCGTAAGATAAACCGATGGTGAGCAATGCAGGAAGTTCATACTGAGCTTGACGGAATTCTACTGTGGAGATATGGTTAGTACCTTCCAACACTCCTCTGGTTGATATACCGTCTCCTTTATAGCTCATGGGTACCCCCAGGTTTTGCAGCACTACTCCAATTTTAAAGTTTTCGTAGGGTCCTGAGAGGTATTGTACGCCCACATCAATAGCGATACCATTTGCGCGGAGGTCTGAAATGCTTTCATTTACAATTTTAAATGAGACGCCCCCGTGAATAAATCTGTTAAAGGATTTCGCATAATGGATGCCGATGTAGTTCAATCTTGGAGAAAAGATAGCTCCATTGCCGTCGGGTTGATCTACGGTAGTCATGGCAATATCTCCGAATCCCATGGCAAATATGGAAACTGCTATTGTTCCCAGATCTATTCTGCGGCCGGTTTCTTTATTTTTAGCCGACAGTCCTTGCCCAACGCCGAAAGCATTGATATTAATTCCGCCGAATGATCCGGAGAGGTATTGGGTGTGCGAGAAGGCCACTTCTGTTCTTTTGGTAAAAGCGAGTCCGGCAATATTGCTGAATACGGATTCTAAGCCGCGTGTTTCTGCTACGCCGCACGAGCTCCAACCGGAAGAACGCGCCCACGGGTCAATAAGAAGATGCTGTGCTCCAGACTGACCTGAACGGTCTCTGTTTCCTGCCATTGCGGTAAATGTAACGATACAAAAACCGAGCATGATACAGATGATTAGTAATGTTCTATATATATTTTTCATAATCTAAAATTTTTAAGGTTACTAATTAACAATATGGTTAGAATGTATTCAAGTCGGTTGGACGCATCGTGCAGAAGAATTTCAACATTCTTTCGCCGACACCCGGAACGTTAACATGAATTATATACACACCGCCTGCAATTGGGATATTGGCAAAGTTTTTCAAATCCCAGTTTACAAAAGACGTTTCGGTATCCCCTTTGGTTAGCGTACGCACGAGAATTCCACTTACCGTGAAAATATTAATAGTTACGGGCGCATTATTTTTCAAACCTGTGGGTAGATTGATAATTTTAACCATGGTTTCCAGTGCATTTCCTTCATACAGCGAGGCGCCATAATAAGGATTGGGCACAATGTTGATGTTATCGAGCACGGATTGATATATCCGCGTGTCATTAAATGTAGGCGCCAATTCTCTGGTAGAGACTTTATAAACAGGATAACCCAAGTGATCGAGATCTGCCGGAACGGTATATTGTCTTTGTGCCGGATTTTCATACCATCTTGAGATGTATCGCATATAAGGACGCGTAACCCGTATTTTGTAAGTGACCTCGCTTTTTCCCCATTGATCCCAAAGCCCCGGATCCTCAGGCCGCATGGGAATATGTGTGTACATTACGTTGTTGAATAATTGCATTTTAGTATTTCTCTCCCATATTTGAGTGAGTGGTACTCTTGGCCTGGTTGGATGTCTCGGATCTAAGAATTGATTAAATTTTTGAACTAACCATTCTCCCTGATCATAAGGCGGACATTCATACGTAGGATACTTTTTCGTTGTGGGGTCAATAAAACATTCATACGCAACACTCGGCGCCGAGTTACCTCCGCTTATCGTTCTTATTAAAGTGTCCATAAGGTTAAAGTTACGTTTAGCATTGTTTAGAAAATCATTTTCAGGAAAGTGATAACCGATGTGGTTAGGGTTAGGATTAGCCGGACTGTCATTTGGTTTTGCGACACCACCGAACAATCCATCCGAATTAAAATAGAGCCCGGAGGTGTTTCCTGCGCTATTACAAATATACACATAATGCATTCCTCCCCAAATTCTTTCTATTCCAATATCTATTAATCTAATTTGCTGATTGATTTGTATATCTTCATACAATAGATCGTACTGCCATTGTGGGATGGGAGTTCCGGCTCTTATAAAAGGAATATTCAACGTATCAATATCTTTTACAGCGAGTGCATATACGTGAGTGGGATTGAAGATCATATCGCTTCCATTGACGAGGTTCCCAAATTTTGCCAGGGTAGTGTCAGAATTTTCAGCGAACATGATATTCAAACGCTCTCCTGTTTCAAGGTTTACGGCATATCCGGGGAACCAGCCCATACCTTGATTTCCAGTTGGGCCAAAACCGTCTGTAGCATCGGGAGTAGGATTACCATCTTGATCAACAGATATTGATTTTCTCGGTTCATTTTTATATGCTCCTCCTATTGATTTAGTACGATCCGAGGATGATTCCAATACTACACATCTTGTCCATTTTTCCCGATCCGGCGTAAGCACGACATCTACTGAATACAGATTGGTCATCGCTTGACTATAGCCGGGCTGTCTGGTGGGTATTTGTATATCTTGAAAGCGGTAATAAGCAGGGACGGGTTCGGAAGCAGGAATAGTAGAAGTACCGGTGGCATTGGGGCGAGGAAAAGTATTTTCATCAGGGGTAATATATTTTGCTTGCGGTCCACCATCGTATGGGGAAGCTAACACATATGGCGCCCATGTTCCGTTACAAAGGGTTCTAAATTCACCTGTATAATCTTTAAAAGCGCGATCCGGTAGTGTCCACACTATATTATGTTGAGCATCAGTAGTAAATGTTAGCCACTTCGAAAGGAAAAATGCATCTTCCAATCTAAATTGTTCATAGTCACCCTCAACGACCTTCAAGCCACCAACTCTTGATTGCCATGGGCCCTTTAAGCGATTTCCGGAACGAATCCAGTTTGAGGGGACATCCGTAATGTCGCTCGTCAAGCCTGTAATCCATTGGTTCGCAGGCCTTTCAAAAACAATATCGCCTTGCGGAAGATCAATTTTTCGAGATTGAGCATAATGTAGTTTTGCTTTGTATTCATTATATTTAATAATACTTGTCGTATCTCCCATAATACGCTCCCAAGCTGCAACAACATCGGGTTGGGTGATCGCAAAATCTATATTTGTAATACCGATAGAGATACCTAACGGGAAAATAATTTGTTCGTAACGTTGCCCGATTGTTGTTTGAGAAGTAAATACACGCATTGCATTGCCATTGTTATCTTTTAAGCCGGCTTCTATTAATTCCTCATCATTTATACTGGGGTCAATGGTAAGTATCCAATATGCTTCGTTAGATAGTTCAGCCGCAGTATTGTTTATGATAGAATCTCTAATAACTATGGTGTAATCGTATGGTTTCACGCGAAGTGGGTCTATTACTTTTATATTAAGCGGACCGGCATTCTTTTCATATTTAAGTTCAACTGCTCTATAAGTGCTTTTGCCGGTAGCGTCTTTATCGCCACCTCTCACGATGTAGTCGATCGTTTCTTTTGTAAGTTCCAATGGGACACCGCCATTTCCTTGCCCATCCACACGAATAATGTTCGGAATTGAGCCATAGTCGCTGTTCAACGTAAGGACTCCGCCATGTACATGCGGTGGGTGTGGTATTGCCGGAATAGCTGTAACAGATCTTCCTTCTGCTGTTTTTCGACCTCTTAAATAGGGGAGCTTTTGTCCAACTAATCCTAAGGGGTCAGCATCGTCAATGTAGAAAGGCGCAAATTCGTTATAAGCATAAGCGATAGCAATGAAATAGTATGTTTTATAATTCACCAATTGCCTGTTTCCTGTAGCAAAAGCATCCTGTATAACTTCAAATGAGTGTTCGATACCGAGGTTGGCGCCATTTACCTTTTCTCGTGGAACAGGTACCTGCAAACTTTCATCAAACTCCCAATTGATAAGCCTTCCAACAGGATTACCACTTTTATCGAAGTTTACAATATCATATTGTCGTATTATTCGAGCCAAACTTGGATTGTCTAAATCGTTGGCGCCTACATCAGGGCCTGCCACCTGGAATATTTGGTATCCTTCAAAACGGTAATACCGGTCATAGAATACAGTATCGAATGTTGTTGAAAACACCGTAGTATCCCCACCAAAACGGATAACAGTATCCTTTGTATAATATATGACAGTTTCTATTCCATCTATATTCACTATTAATGAGTCGCTTATTTTAACTATCATTGAATCAATGCGATGCTGTATCATGTCAATTCTATATTCGGGAATAGTGGGGTCCATTTCTTTATAGTCTTCCAGTTCATTATTACCGGCGGCGCTATTAGATAACAATAAGATAAGTTTTTGGTCATATTCTCTGATTGTTAAAGCAGGTGCATCGGGGCCATCTAATACTTTAAAACAGTTTTCAAAAAGCGCCTGACATCTGTCGTCTGCTACTATTAATAAAGCGATAGAAGCTTGTACGCCGCCTTGTGTTGCGCGTGCCCACGGAATACCTACCGTGATATAGTTACAAGCGCCTTGTCTTAGTGTAAATGGTCCTGCAGATTGCATAAAGCGGCGGTCTCCCGGCGGGTTTCTTTTAGATCCTACTCCATTCGGTGATTCTTCCGACCAGTTTCCTGTTCTACCACCGCGTCCATATAAATTTGCCGGACCTTGTCCTTCCGGTAGCTCTCCTCTAGTGCCCCAGTTGCAATAGTCGGTGCCTCTTGGAAACATAAAATCACATTTCGCGGTATTTTTGTTTTCAAGGCCATCTCCACCGTAAGTCATTCGTTGACCATTTTTCCATATTCCTCTCAAGTAATTGTAAAATCCACTAGCTGTATTCGGGTCTCCTTTGTCAGATCCATCATTATTATGGTAAACAAAGCGCCGCATTCCGAAACGTTCATTATCCACAATTCCATCGCCGAAGTTTACCCCATTGATGGCAAATTGATTGTTAAAGCGTAAAGGCAGAGTGTCTTTTGTACCGTCATCATGGGTAACAACAATTGTTTTCGTAGGGTGTGGTTCTGAAAGATTTTTCGGGCCATCCTCTCCCCACTGTTCAAACAAATAATCTACAAATAGCCTGCAGTATTCTCTTTGTGCCTCACTTCCGGTAGCATCAGCCAACTCTTTATGAAATTTAGGATTGTCTGAACCGTCTGGATCAATATAGGGACCTTGAAAGAAATCTACTCCTACTGCCGGAGGATTTGCGCCATAAGCCCAAAACTGTCCGTTGCCATCAATTTCAACACCGTTATAACAATAACCCATACCTCTATTCACATCACAACCTACATAGTCGTCATTTGCATATCCCAAGTCAGGGTCCACCCATTGTGAGAAATAAGTATTTTTGAGTGTATTTCTACCACGGTTAATAATTTCATAAGAGTAGAACGTCATTTTATTTAACTCGTCATTGGTAGCAAAAGCAAATGCTTGTACCCTTATTTCAAGTCCGATAGATCTATTACTTTTTGATTCGGTATGTGGGCCACCCCTATCGTTAAGGAACCAAAAAATGGTTTCATCTCCTTTAAGTACGTGGTCTGCATATATCATCATGTTGTCTCTGAATTCGAAATCTCGTTGTTGGCGTGTCCACACACGTTCCGGAGGCATAGGTAAAGCTTCATTGTTTGGGTATAATCCTGTTGGACTTGGATTTTTTCCATCAGCCGACTCGCTCCAGGGAAGTTTTTTTGCTTTTTCTTTATTTGTCTCAGTCCATGGGCAAAGTAGATTATCGAAGTCGTAATAAGGATAGTCGCCCAATTGAGGACGATATACAGTAGGATCATTACCCGGCCATGTTTGATACGGCGCCAAATACATTGATTCTCCAGCTGCTCCATTACCCGGCCACTCCAAAATAGACTGTGGGATAACATAATCATCATCATTTTCTATTTGGGCTCTGATATGTCTTTCAACTTCTACACGAGAAATTGGGAAGAATCTATCATAACGGCTACAGGTAGGTTGGTCAATAGATCCGTCTTTCATTTTCAGCGGACCAGTCCAAAAGTCGTTTCCTCTTTGCCCGAATGTCATAGCAGCTACATAAAGCTGTTCTGCATCATCTTGTCCTCCAATCCAAAGAGCAGCGGAAAACATAGAGGTTTTACCGGATCCTTTAGGCACCTCATATTCTGCAATTTCTTTAAACCACATGGTTCCATTGGTTTTCAAGAAGGCGCGTACAAGGTTTAAGGAGAGTTCTGTGTTTCTTCCGGGCGCTAAACAATCTGCAGAGGATTTAGGCGCTTTAGTTTTCATAATAGGGCCCTTATACTTTTCAGCCTGCACTTGCAAAGTGCCCATCATGAAAATAAGGGATAAAACAATTAAAAGTTTAAATTTGCTATTCATATTATTTATATTTTACAAGGTGAAACATTAAAAAGAAAACGATACGCCCAGATGCACTCTAAAGGGTCGTGTAAAATTATAAGGATTGGCAATTGCCATTTCGTAGTAATTTATAGCGGAAGCCGCAGGCATTCCGAAAGCAGTTCCTCTTGCTATTTGAGTTTGGAACAAGGAGGAAGACAGGTATCCGTCATCAATCGGGCTTCCTGTGTAGTCATAAACACCTTGCACATTCTTTATATTGAAGAGGTTTTGAAAGTCTAAATACACGGTGAGCAAACCGGGTTTATTTTTGCGTTTTCCGCCGCCGGTTTCTTTTTTACTTGCTAAATTGAGGAAGAACGATTTGTCGATACGCATATCGCAAGTAAAAATCCAAGGCATATTCGCTCCGTTGATAGATCCTTTTAACTGGCCGGCTGTTCTTTCTCCCCATCCTAATGTAGAATATACGATAGCCGAGCGGGAATAAGGCATTCCGGAAGCCGCAGAAGCCATTAAGGTGATTCCTGAATTTTCCAACCATCTGATCTCTTTGGTCCTGTCGGTACCTTTCTTTTGTCTTATAGTTTTTGGCCCGTTGTACTGAGTTCCTGAGTGGAAGCGGAGGTCAATGGTTCCTGAAACATTATGCCGTTGGTCGTCCGATAAGTTAACTAATGTTCTCAAGTTTGGTTGTCCCGAAGCGATAATGGCAAGGTTTGATCCCGGGCTTGATCCGGTTCCTTTAGCAAACTGTAAGGTGTAGTTTATACGGAAAGATAAATTCTTTGTACCTCTCATGTCAAGCCCTAACACATATCCTTGTACCGTACCAAAATCTTGGTTTTCAAAAGAGTAATAAGTGTTTGGATAAGCGCCTGTAAAACGGTAAGATTGAATCAAGTCTCTCTTTTCGGAGTAGTAAGCCGCAATACGAAGTGCAGCATTTTCTCCTACTTTTTGACGGAATCCGATTTCATAGTCTACACTTCGTTGTGCGCGCAATTTCGGGTTTGCAATGATATCGTTAGCAGATTGATTGTTTGTAATAAACAAATAAGCAACGGGGTCAATGAACAAATTCGTAGGGCGGTAAGTCATAATGTTATAGTGCGCATAAAACAGCGAGTTGGTAGATACTGGGAATGAGAATGAAATACGTGGCATCAAACTCCATTGTGGGTTATACCTTTCAAACGCATCGCTTGAAACTTTTGAGGGAGCATCAGGGTCGAGCGCTTCTCTTAAAATAGGTCCACCTGTTCCCAAATAGCTGGTAGGGTCTGTAATTTCTTGTCCTCTGTTGTTATACCATGTTTTCCCCTCTCTATAAGCTACCACTCCCGATGTCGGTGCACTTCCCAAATCATTATCGGCAGTAGATATATAAGGAACCCAATTTCCGGTAGCATTATCGGGGAAATTGAAATTTCTCCAGGCTTCGGGTACGTTTGGATTTGTTCTGAGTTGTCCTATCGTCCAGGCATCTCTCAATAAGAAAGGGTCTCTTAATACCCATTGGTTGGCATTAAAATAGTCTAAACGTAATCCTACGTTGAAAAGAAGGTTAGAAATAGAGAACTTGTCTTGTAAGAAAATTGCCAAATAAACCGGTTCAAAAGCGCCGATAGCATATTTATCTTTTTCGTGCAAATCTCCTCCGCTGAAGAAGTTAGTTAAACTTATTTTTTTATTGGAGATTGCACCGGTATAGTCGTATCCGCTATAGCTAACCAACGGATTAACACCATTTCTGAGCAACTCGAAATTAGAGAATAAATCTAAACTAAATTCATTGGGATCATAGCTGTCAATATCAAGAAATATTTGATTATTGTCAATCCCTTTGCGTGCTCTGAGATTTCTATCAAAGTTAGAAAGATTGGTCAAAATAGGATACATAAGTGTATCTATAATATATTGTCCTGTAGGATCAAACATGGGGTTATTGCCTCCAAGTTGCCAATATGGGTTTGCAAAATCGAACGGAAACTGACCGTCGTCGTAAGTTAACTCTCTCATACGATTCCACAAGCCTATGGCATTCACAGAATAATTTCTTGTGGTAAGTTTTTCAAATTCAAATCCAAATTTTACATCGTGGTCTTTAATATTTAGAGACAAACTGGCTCTAGCGCCAATTGCGTCTTGTCTCGTTTTGGAAAACCCTCCTGCATTGCGTCCCGGAGAGGTATATAATCCGTTTGCAATATTGTTGGGGATACCTCCATTTAAAAGCGCTTGATAGTTTTCATATACTTCATTAGTTAAGTTGAAACCTCCCAAAAACTGCCAAACTAAAGCGCGGTCAATTTCCGAAGCGTTGTTGATATCTACCCCTGTTTTGTCTTTTATAAAATCAATAAAATTTTGTGTATAAGGGATTAAATTGGGATTATAATAGCTTCCGTTATTGAGATATCCGTCTTTATCAAATGTTACCCAGTTTGCAGCCTGATAGTTTGTCAATTTCATAGCTCTCATCATACTATCTCTTCCGGTATAGGGATTATATACCTGCATCATTTCCGGCGTATACAAATCGCTTCTTTCAGTAGTAAACTTACCGATATAGCCATATCCGAAAAGGTTATCTTTAAGAGCTCTGTCTTGAGATTTTCCATTATGTAGTGTATAATTAACATTAATGTCATACATTATATTTCTGAGGATGGCATTGGCGGCGGTATCGGTTTTTACGCGGTGGTTTATTCTAGCGCTTAAACGCAGCGTATTATTTACGCCCATTCCGCTATTGTTTGCGTTAAAGAGTGCATTGTATCTTCCCCAGTTGAACCATTCCATATATTCATACGATCCGGTGAAAGAGATGCGGAGATTGTTTTTAGCTCTTCCGCGCGCATCTTTTCCACCTCCCATGATGTCAATTTTTCCGGTGGCAAGAAATCCCCAATCTTGAGCCTGTTGACGTACTCTTACTTGTTGAAAAGCGTCGCTTTCCAAATCATTCGCTCTGTAATAAGGAACGTACCTTCCTGTGATGAATCTATAGTCTATTGGGTTGTTAATAATATCTTGCGTAACCTCCGGTCTTGCCATCCAGGATCCGCCTCGAAGCGGTCTGCTGTCCATATTATAAGTACCTTCGGCGGCGATGAAGAATCCCATACGTGGCGGGTCTAAAGGATTTTTACCTCTAAGAATAGGACCTGAGATGTTAGCTGCGGCCAACATTTGTCCATACCCTTCAACAGAGCTTCGGAGTTCCACGCTTCCGTGGTAGTCTTTTGCTACCCCACGGGTGGTAATCACGGTGAAGCTCGTACCGTCGCCAAATTCAGCGGGAATACCTCCCTGAATAAGTTCGGCACCTTCTACCGCTTGCATGGGAACGCCGGCGTTTCCACGTACACGTACTCCATCAATCATGGTTTGTTGACCATCACTACGGTTTCCGCGTACTGCTGCGATATTGCCGTCCACAGAGGCAACACCGTCCAAGTTTGAGAGGGCAGCCGTAATAGAACGTCCGGGCGTTTTACGCACTTCATCTCCGGTTAATTTTGAAGAGGAGGTTGTGTTGTCTTGCGAGAACACAGGTGGCACATATTCCACTACCACCTCGTCCAATTCGGTAGAAGCGCAGTCAACCACAAGGTCAATGAACTTCACTTCCGAACTCGACACATAAATACCTGTTTGAGTATGCAAACTCGGGCAGTTAAAAGTTCCACCGGCAGTAATGTCGTACCTGCCTGCCGCAATACCAAAGATTGAGTAAGCGCCTTGGTCGTTAGTGTAATCTCCACCCATTACCTTACCATCCTGTTTTAAGAGGATTTGCAGGAATGGAACCGGAGCACCGTCAGGACCTTTTACTACCCCTTTAATGGTACTTTGGGCGTAAAGCACGCTCCCAGCCAACATACACAAAGAAAGTGTAAAGAGTAATTTTTTAATCATAGCCATTAAATTATATTAAACATAAAATTAGAATTTTCAGGAATGCGAAAATATGAATTATTTCTTTTCGGTTACAAAGAAAT
>Ga0123353_10012009_pt1 | contig 12259 bp, 10 predicted proteins | sample TergutLab28metaG_3_FD_92763 | JGI IMG/M metagenome (GOLD analysis project Ga0123353, IMG submission 92763) | Labiotermes labralis P3 segment gut microbial communities from Petit-Saut dam, French Guiana - Lab288 P3 | ecosystem: Host-associated > Arthropoda: Insects > Digestive system > Gut ... | reverse complement strand
GCGCCCCACGTGCCGTCCACCTTCGTGCGCGTCGCGTCCTTCGCGTGGACATGGCGAATCCACGGGGCGAGCAGTTTGAGCGCGGCGCAAGGCTCGTCCTTGTTATAGAGAATCATGTTTGCGGGGTCGAAGTTCAACGCCACGCTGGGATGGTTCAGCGTAACGAGGAAATCGCGCAAGTCCGCCGCCGACTCCTGCCCCGTCTCCATCAGCAGCGTAACCCCGGCCGCCTGTGCCACATCGCCCAGCGCGCGCACGCGGTTGTAAAACTTCTGCGCATACGCCGCATCCGTGTGGTCGAGGAAACCGACGTGCAGCGAGATGTACGGCACGCCGAAATCCGCCGTGAGCGTGGCCGCGCGTTTGAACGACTCAAACGCAAAGTCCCACTTGTCATCCGGCGCGATGCCGCCCGTTACCTTAATCGTGTCGAGCGTGCTGTAGTCCTCATAGTCGAAACTCAGCATGGTGGACGTGATGGTCCAGCCTTGCCGTTTCACCGCCTCCAGATACGCCTCCCCGTCCGCGCCGAGCGCAGGGGCAAGCGCGAGGTGGATATGCTCCACACCCTGCTCGCGCATGAACGCGCCGACTTCCTCGACGCTGAACTTGTCCGGTCCCCATTGCAGCGACCAGCTACAAATGCCGATTGGCCATTGCCCGCATTTCTTCATGTTGAACCTTTCTCCCTTACAGTTTAACAGTCTTGTTGGTTTTCGCCGATTTCTTCTCCGCGTCCACGATCCGCACCGAATCGCGCGACTGCTCCGGCGTGATGACGCACGGCACCTTCTTGCCGTTCACGAGGTCGAGAAACCACTTGATCTCCAACTCATAACCGTCCGCGACCGCGAGCTTCGGCTCGAACGCCTCCCCTTTCGCGGGATACACGCACAGCGGCTTCTCGCGCTTGAAGTCGAGGATGACGACCGCCTTCTCGAACGTTACATGATACGACGCCTCGAAGCCCATCGTCGGGTTGACACACCAGCTTCCGTCGGCCGTTACCACGGGCCCGCCGACATCGTAAATCGTGTTGATGTGTTGCATGATGCCGGCCTTGTCCCAGACCGCCGTGCTGGTTACGGACTTCGGCAGACCGAACAGGAACTGCACCGTGTCCGTGTCGTGGATGTGCAGGTCGAGGGCCACACCGCCGCTCTTGCTTTCGTCCATGAACCAGCTCAGGCCCTTGCCCCATCCTGGCGGCGGGCTGTAACGCCGGAACGACGCGGCCAGCACGTTCCCGTAGCGCTTGCTGTCCACGAGTTTCTTCAGGAACACATACGACGGCCAGAACCGCAGGCAGTGCGCAATCATCAGGTGTGTGCCTTTCGGCGCGGCGGCCTTCGCCTTGAGCATCGCCGCGCAATCCGCCGCGGTGAGCGCCATCGGCTTCTCGCACACCACATGGATACCCAGCTTCAGCGCCTTGGCCGTCAGCGGAACGTGCAAGGGCGTCGGCAGCGTGATGGAAACGATGTCCGGCTTCGCCTCTGCCAGCATCACGTCGAAATCATCGTAAATACGCGCGTCCCCGAAATCCGTCGAGGTGTCCGCCCCGGCGACATTGCCGCTCGTGATGGGCGACGCGAACTGCGACGCATCCTTATCGCAGAGCGCGACGACGCTGACCCCTTTCATCTTCTTCCAATTCGCATAATGCATCCGCCCCATGAACCCGAACCCCACGATCGCGACCCGTCTTTTCATCATCAACCCCTTTCCCTGCCGAGGACATACACGTCCTACAAAATAGATGAGACACATCATATCAGATTTCGGATAACGATGTATAGCGTGTTTTTACGTAAAGCAAATCTGGCTTGCGGCGATTCATCGCCGCAAGCCAGAACGCCCTCCTCTGCCCCTACAGGGCTACTCCATGTCGGGCGAGATGACCTGCCCCAATGACTGCTCTTTCAGATACAGGTCATGGCCGTGGAAGAGGCCGTTGGAGTCGAGCCAGATGGCCAGACGGCGCATCTCTTCACTGGTCAGTTCGACATCGTTGTGGCCTTTTTTCAGCATGGGGTAAATCTTGGAGGCGTGTGCGCCGAATTTCCCGGGGATGGTGTAGGGTTCGGTCCAGCCTGCGCCGTCGAAGTATTTGACGTAAGGGCGGAGGCTGTTGAAGGACGTGAACATGAAGTTGCGGTCCTTCTCGAATTCGCCGCGCCGCAGGTCGGGCATCTTGTCCTTGCGCTTGTCGCCGTGGCACCCGACGCATTTGTTGTCCAACACGGGCTGGACGAGGCGCGCGAAGTGGAATGGGTTTGTCCCTTCCATCTCGGGCGTGATTTTGGAGGGCGCGCGTTTCATGGCCATGGCGGTTCCGGCGGAGGGCGGGCGCGCCGTCCCGACGCGCTGGTCGTGGCAGCCGTTGCACATGAGGGTCTCGCCAGGCGCGACGTAGGTTACGCTCCTCATCCCCTGCACGGCGCAACCGTTCTCGTCGAGCGCGTGGAAGAGGATCGGCACATTGACGGGCTGTTCCCAGTAAGCGCTGCCGTCCTCCTCGACAGGCACCGTGCCGAGCACCAGTTTCGCGCCTTTCTGGTCGCCGTAGCCGATGCGCGGCTCATTGGCATTGGGCGTAACCTTGGGCAGCACCTGCCAGATGCGCAGGGCCTTGATTTTCGCGCCCTCGGGGAACGGACGGCGCGTCTCATAGACATTGACCAGCCCGACCCGCGCCATCTTCGGGAGTTCCTCTTCGGGGATCGGCGTGGGCTTCTTGCCGTCGGCCCCGCGCGGGCGGCCGACGAGCGTGCCGTGCGCCAGCACCGGGGGCTTCGGACGCGCCATCAGGGGAATGGGGCTGAGGCAGGAGATGTCGGGATGCGTGTAGATGTGGACCTTGTTGCCGAACGCGTCGAGCAGGGTGATGGCGTAGCGGCGCTTGGCGTTGTCAATCGGCCCGTACTGGTTGTTGCCGAAGCCGTCATAGACGCAGAGGAAATAGGTCTCGCTCAGCGGCCACGGCGAGGCATACGCACCCGACGCGCGGTCGTGGTAGAACTCGGCCTCGGGGAACAACTGATCAGGCGTAACGCGCTTGACCTGCGACATCGCGTCGTCGTCGGGAATCGAGGGGTCAATCATGACGATGGAGCCGCGGACCTCCGTGTGGTGGCCCGAGGCCAGCGCGAGGTACTTGGAGGAGCCGGGGATGGCGCGGACATTCATCTCCTGATGTGGCGCGGTGCGCTCCGAGACATGCGTGTTACCGTTGATGGCGCGCGAGTCGCGGCCGTCGGGATAGGTGATCCACGCATGGTGCGCCTGATTGAACCCGCGGTCAACATAGTCCCAACGCGTATAAACGATCATGCCGTTGTTATCCACGCTCGGGAACCACTCGTTGGTCTCGTGCGGACTAAGCTGCGTGATGTCCGTGCCGTCCTCGAACATCGTGTGCAAGGTGAAGCTCGGCACCGGCCGGCCATGGCAGCGGCCGAAACCTCCGCGCCGTTCGGACATGAACGCGATGCGCCCATTCGGCAACCAGCACGGGAAGAGGTCATTGACCGGCCCGTCGGTCAATTGCACCAGCCCCGAGCCATCCGCGTTGCAGCGGAAAATGTGGAACACCGTGTTGTCGTTCCAGACGCGGATTTTCGGTTCGCCGTCCGTGTAGCAGAACAAAATTTCCTTGCCGTCAAACGAGAGGTCGGGCGAGAGGTAACCGCCATTGCCGAGTTTCTGCCCCTTGCGCGCGCCGGCCGCAATGACGCTGTTCTCAAGCAGGTTCCGCGCGACAGGCTTGTCTGACCACGGTTTTTCCAGCACATACAGGCCGTTGCCCGTGGTCTTGCCATGCAGGGTGGCGTGGAAGCCGAAGAACTGGTCGCACATATGGTTGCCCGCGCCGAACTCGTCGGGCGGTAACGCCTCGCGCGTGGTGAACAGGAGGCGCTGGATCGGGGCGAGCAGGGGATTACGCAACGCAATCTCGCGCAACAGCACGTCGCCCTCGCAGAAGAGCGCGGCGCGGGCCTTCTGGTCATCCGTCGAAATCTGCTTTGCGCCGCTTTCCAATTTCTCAAGCCGTGCCTTGAAGGCAGAGAGACTGACCTTCCCGTTCCCCGCAAGGTCATCGTGGAGCGCACGGACGCGGCGGGCCATGATGTCGAGCGGATCGCGGTCGCTCGCCCAGATGTTCGCCTGCGGGTTGAGCGCCTGCGATGCGCGTGTCGCCTCGTCATAGATGCCGCCGTGCGCGCGCGGCTTCTCGGTCAGCTCGCGCATCAGGAGCAGATACTTGTTCTTGGTGTCCCGAGGCACATTGCCATCCGCGAACACCGCCAGCATCTCGCGCTGGAGCGCAGGGTTCGGGATTTTCGCAAGGCGGAATTGGCTGAGGAAATCCGCCGACGGGATACCCGCATAGACAATGAACTGAATCGAGCTGGGCGCAGGGTTGTTCTGCTTCGTGCCAGAGTCATCGAGCGCCACGCGGGTCTTGAACGTCTCCATGCCTTTCGGGACTTCAAACAGCAACAGGCCCGGCGAGTGCGTGCCGATACCGTCGTCGTATTTCTTGCCCAGCACACTCAGCTTGTCGCCGCCCACGCTCCTGTTCTTTGAGGTCGCCTGCCATCCGCACTGCTGATGCTCCCACTCCATCGCGGTCAAGCGTTTCTCGCCCGACGGCCCGACGAAGCGCGGCTCGATCAGGTCCGTGTGGTCGCACCCGAAGCCATCGCCGCCGTCCGTAATAATCAAGGTTACGTACTCCACGCCCTTGATGTTCGCCTCCACGTCCAGCATATTACCCTCGACCTTGGTGGTGAGCATCGGGCTCACATACCGCAACGCGGCCGGATCGCATTTTTTAGCAAGCTCCTCGCGCGTTACCTCAACCGGGGCGGCCAAGCCCGCAGCCGTCGCCAGCGCCAGAACTGCAACACCTACTCGTCTGTTCATTTTTTTCCTCCCTCTCATCATTAGCCACGAATCACTCAAACTCATTTCCCCATATCAAACAATTTCAGGCATCGCCTGAAATCCGCCGGCAACGGGCTGTGCGCTTTCAGCACGTCCCCGAGCACGACCGGGTGCGGCATCTCGATCCCGCACGCGTGGAGCATCTGGCGCGGGATGGTCAGCAGCCGCGGGTCGCGAGCGAACTTCACGCCATGCTCGCGGTCGCCCAGCACCGGATGGCGGATGGACGCGAGGTGGCGGCGGATCTGGTGCGTGCGCCCCGTCTCGATACGCACGTTCAGGAACGACGCATCCTGCGAGAACGCCTCGCGCTTGATGTGGCTCACCGCACGCTCACCGTCCAACTCCTGCGTGATGGTGGACACGCTGCGCGCGAACTTGCCCCACACGATCACCTGATACAACTTCGCCACACGGCGCGTCTTGAACACCGCCACCGCCGCATCGAGCGCTTGCTCCGTCTTTGCGAACAACAGGCAACCCGTGGTGTCGCGGTCGAGGCGGTGGACCGCACGGACATCCATCTGCTCACGGAGCAACGCCTCGGCGCTCTCCTCGCCGACCGACAACAGGCCCGAGGGCTTGTCCGCGACAAGGTAGCAGTCATCCTCGACAAGGACGCGGAGCTTGGGCGGCGCTTTCTTCTGCTCGGGGTTCGGCGCGGCCGCGATTTCAACGGTGTCGCCCTGACGCAACGCATGGTGCGCCATCCACACGCAACGGCGGTTCACCCACACCTTGCGGTCATCCAGCAGCGTCTTCGCCGCGCGCTTCGACACCGACAGCTTCACGGCGACAAACTCCTGCAGGGTGCTTTTGGCATCCAGCTTCGACACGACAAGCGCGTTGATGGCTGACTCTTTCTTCATCCTCTCATTTCAGGCACCGGCAATCCCAGGCCATCGCCTTCTCATGACGGCAAACCGGGGCGGCCGCCGTATCGGCGCGGCGCACGGGTTACTCATCAGACAGCACTTTAATCTTGAGGTTCCGGAACCAGACCTGGTCGCTATGATCCTGCAAGAGGATATGCCCGGCCTTGTTCTCGCCCCAATTCGTCATGCCCTTGAACTTGCTCTTCGCCACAGCCGCACGGAACCCCTCGGAACCGCGCTCGAACGCCAGCACCTTCTCGCCGTTCAGCCAATGCTCCACGTGCGGGCCCTTGCTCACGATCATCGCCGTGTTCCACTCGCCGAGGGGCTTCAGCAGGACCTCGCCCCTGGGCGCGCAAATCACGTCATAGAACGAGGCGTTCCAGCGGTTCCCGTCAATGCCCGCCTTCGCGTCCGGATGGGCAGGGTCGAGGAGCTGATACTCCAGCGACGTGCCGCCGTTGATCTTAGGGTCAATGAAATACTTGATGCCGCTGTTCGTCGCCTTCGCGAGCTTGTAGTCAACCTTGAGGATGAAGTTCGTGTACATCCCGGTGGTGATGAGGTCGCCGCCGCCACCTTTGGGGATGACCGACAACTCGCCGTCCTGAATCAGCCAGCCCTTCTCCGGGAACGCCGGGTTCCGCGTACTCCGCCATCCCGTTGTCGTCTCGCCGTCCCAGAGCAGCTTCCAGCCCTCCGCCTTCTCCTTCTCCGTCAGCGTGTTCTCCGCGCCCGACGCCATTACCGCAACCAGCACCGCGCCTGCCGCCATCATCATCCGTTTCATCTGTTCCCTCCCATTTGTTGAGGCCAAAACCGTTTTGATACGCAACATAATACCACCCTCTCCGACAAAAGTCGAGGCCTGACCTTCACAAAAATATGGATTCCTTACTCCGCCTTGCGGCACGGGGGTTGCGGGTAGATGCCGGCCAGGGCGTTCTCGCAGATCTGGCGGGTGTCCGGCGGGAAATCGTTTTTCACGATCCATTTCAGGAAATTGGGTTCTCGCTGCACGAGGTCGCGCAGCTTGAGGCCTTTCTTCTTGCCGAAGTTGACGACGATCTCGCCGTCCGCCCAGCGCAGGCGCCCGGCGCGGTCGGCGTTCAGCGGGTCCAGCGGGTTGAACGTGCGGTCAAGCGCATCCATGTCGAGCGGCAAGTCGGGGTAACGCCCGAACTGCCCCAGGAGCACATTCAGCGTGGCGCGCGCGTCAGCCTCCGCGCCGTGCGCATCCGTGTGCTCGTCGCCGCAGTAGAACTTCACGGCGGCGGTGAGGTCGCGCGGCTCCCGCGTGTGGTAGATGCGCTGCGCATCGAGCAGGCGGCGGCGGTCGGCATCAAAGAAGATGCCGGCACGCGTGAACTCCTCCACCAGCATCGGGATGTCGAAGCGGCCGGCGTTGAACCCGGCGAGATCCGCGTCGCCGAAGAAACGCTGGATTTCGAACGCCTTGTCGTTGAACGTCGGGCAATCCCTGACCACCTCGTCCGTGATACCGTGGATGGCGGTGGTCTCCTCGGGAATCGGCACGCACGGGTTGAGCAGCCAATAGCCTTGCGTCTCCGTGCCGTCGGGCTCAATGCGGATGGCGGCCAGCTCAATGATACGGTCCGTGCGCGTGCTGATGCCGGTGGCCTCGATGTCGAACACAATCAGCGGGCGGTCCAGTTTGATGGGGAATCGCGTCATCGTCAGTCAGTCTCCAATCGGTGTTTGCGCCGTACCCGGGCGCGGGGTGAAGGCATCGTCGAAATCCACGGTTACCGGGCGCGGCGGCATCATCCCGCCCGTGGCCATCGCGGCCTTGAGCTCAGCGGCCGTGTCCACGTCGTACCACCAGTAGCCCAGCAGGGAACGCTCGTCGCCGAACTTCGGGAGGACCGTCGGCGGCATCCCGAACGTGTCCCAGTGCAGCAGGCGCGTGACGTTGATGTTCCAGAGCAGCGCATACGGGACCTCCGCCGTGAGGATCGCGTCAATCTCGCGGCAGATGGCGTTACGCTCGGCAAGGCTGTAGCACGTCTTCTGCCGCTCAATCAGCTCATCCACGCGGGCGTTCCTGAACCCCGTGATGTTGTTCCCGGAGGGACGGTCCACCTCCGCCGAGGACCACATGCTCTCGGGGTCGCGGAAGGTGCTGCCGCTCCACGAGGCCCACGTCATGTCGAAGTTATACGCGTCCATGTCGCGCATCCATGCGGCGAAATCCTTCCGCACGATCTGCATGTCAATGCCCACCTCCTTGAACGCCATGTTGCAGAGCGCGAGGACCCGCTCCGTGCTGCCGTCGCGCGTGAGGAAACGGAACGACAGCGGCTGGCCGTCCTTCTCCAAGATCCCGGTCTGCGGGTTCGCGGCATACCCGGCCTCTTTCAGGAGCCCCTTGGCCTTGGCGATGTCGAACGTGAAGAACAGGTTGGCGCAGGGGTGCTCCGCATCGTAGAGGTCCTCGAAGTACGAGCGCTGCAGGAAATACGCATTGTACATCATCGTCCGGCTGATGGTCTCGCGGTCCACCAGGTGCGCGACGGCCTGCCGCACGCGCAGGTCATCGAACGGCGGCCGCCGCATATTCATCGCGAAGCCCTGGAACCCGATCGGGTTATAATTGCGGACGCGCCGCTTGACGATCCAGTTCTTGTCGAACTTCTCGCCGATGGTCTTGTTCGCCCAGATGTGCGCCGAATAGACCGCATAGACATCCACAAGCCCCTTCTGGAGCGCCTCGAAACTGTTCGCGTTGTCCATGAAATAGCGGAAGACCAGCGTGTCGAAGTTCATCGTGTTGCGCATGGGCAGGCGCTCCCCCGCCCACCAGTCCCAGCGGCGGGCCAGGCGTATCTCGACCTGCTCCTGCACCCTGCTCAGCACATACGGCCCCGACACGACAGGGCTGTCGAGGTCGAGCCGGTTGAAGTCCTGCCCCTCGAACGCATGGCGGGGCATCACATGCAGCAAGCCGCCCAGCGCCAGCAGGTTCCGCCAGTGCGCCTCCCGCGCGCGGAAGCGGACCGTGCGCACGCCGAGGATCTCCGGCGACCCGAACACGCCCAGCAAGACCTTCGTCGCCCCCGTCGCGCTCTCCGGCGCCATCACCCGGTCAAACGTCCACTTCACGTCCTCCGCCGTTACGGGCATCCCGTCGCTCCATCTCGCGGCAGGGTCAAGCTCGAACGTGTACGCCAGGTTGTCATCCGAGACACTCCACCGGCCGGCCAGCCCCGGCGTGAACTCCATGGTCAGCGGGTCGCTCCCCAGCAGCGTCTCATACATCAGGCTGAAAATCAGGCGCGTGTAGGTGTTGCTGTCAATGTAGTAGTTCAGGCTCTTCGGCGGCTGGAACGCCGAGAACCGCATCACGCCGCCCGTTACCGCATACGGGCTGGCGAGCGGGTCCGGCCTCTCCACCCACCCCGGCGGCGGGAACCACGTCTCCGCCCCAGCGGCCAACGCCCCCCCCAACACCATCGCCCCCAACATCAACCACCCGACCCATCTCATCTGCGCGCGTTCCTTTTGGGCATCGTCAGCGTAACTGCGGCTGCCCGAGCTCCTTCCTATCCCCGTTCAATGACCGTGTGCAATATACCACTTCCGAGCGACGAAATGAAAGCGGAAAGTTTATGGGAACGTTGACGAGGTATTTACCCTTATGCGGAAGCGGAAATAAAAGGAGCGTTGGACGTGGCCAGCCATCCATAGCCCCCCTTGCGGTTTTTACGCTGTCCCGTAACCGTAGGGGGAACCCCCCGATCCATAGAGTGGCGCGCCTCCGAGGGGGTACTCACGGTGTCACAGGCCGCGCCGCCTGACCGTTTCGTCGTGGACAATAGTATCACTTCGCGTGGCAGCCTGAAAACAGGCAAATTCGGCGAAATCGGCATTTTCGTAGACACCCTGAGCGGACACTCTGGCTATATGTATAAGCGCCTTACTTTTGGGGCGTAAAACTGCAGAATGTGAAAAAGAGGAGGCGAGACGATGGGCATTAACGCTGTTATTAGAAAACTTCGCAAAGAGTTCCCCGTGCCGAAGGGCGGGATGGACGACCCTGACGCGATGATGGAACTGAAGGACGAGATGGACGCGGAGCGGTATGTCCGTGAGGACGGCATGACGCGCGAGGAGGCGGAGACCGAGGTCATGCGCGGACACCTCATCGGCGCACTCCGAGAGGGGATTATCGGGGCTGAAAAGGCGGAGGAACTGGCGAAGAGCCTGACCGACGATGAGATACGCGAGATTGCAAAGGGTGGGATACCGAGTTTCGAGCCGACCAAGAAAGGCGAGGATGCTGTATGGAATCGAGGTAGTGCCGGGGGTGTCGTTCATTATGACAGGAACGGAGGCATTGACGGAGTGATGCGGCTCATCGCACCAGACCATCAGCACGAAGAGCAGCGTGCCGAAGTCACCGAAGATGCGCTTGAAGAAAAACCAGCCGACCCGCCTCAGATGGGCAAGCTCGAAGCCGCAATCAAAAAGGTCCGCTCGGAGATCGTGAAGGAAAAGCACGAGATATTTGCCTTGCTGGACGACGACGGCAACGAGGTTGTCGAGAGGGAGATTAGCGGAGAGAACGGCGGAAATCTTCCGCCAAGATTTATAGTTAATGCCGAAGGTAAGACATTCATACATAACCACCCAAGCGGCGTGAACGACGGCACGGGGTTTGGTTTTAGCTTGTCTCCTGATGATGTAATATCAGCAAGCAAACTGGACACGAAAAGCGTCATAGCTGTATCGGAGCGCAGAGATTACGAAATGCGGCCAGGAAAGGACGGATGGCCAGACGATGATGAAATAGAACGTAATTTTAAGAAACAATATTATGATGTTAGAACCGAATTAATTCAGTTCCATAAAAGGCACCCTGATGCAGTAGAAGTGATTAATAAAATACATTTCCATTTGGTGTGGAAACGTGTTGCAAAGGAACTCGGAATGGAGTATATTGTCCATCGGAACAAAAAGCCATGAAAGAGAAGTTTTTTATCATAGACCCGCCTCCGGTGCTTTTTGGTTATAGTGACGATGATTTTGACAGTCTTGTGTCGCTATACAAGCTCGTTTTCGACAGTGCACCTCCAGGTTGCGGCTATAAACCATCGAGAGCATTTGCAATAGAGGAGGCCTTGTTGTTTAAACATCCACTGACAACAAAAAAAATTAAAAGCTTTACGGACAAAGACAAAGATTTTGTTTATGAAAAAGAGTCTGGCAGATGGAGACTCAAATGATTTGGAAATCGTTTTGAGGGAGGAATGATTATGCCGATGTCCGCCCACAAGCGCGAGCGCGAAGTGCTGTTCACGAAAAAGAGCGAGTTCAAAGTGCTTTACAGGCAACAGCGCAAGGGTATATTATATCTGGTTATTGAGGAGGTTTAGGCTGTGAGAAGGGTACAGATAGGCAAGGGCAAGAGGAAGCAGTGGGTGTGGGAGGGCCCGGGTTTCGCGTTCGAGGGCCCGGACGACCACCCGACCAATTTTTCTCCATGCACTAATTGTATCCACCGGACTGGGAAAGATGTCCGGCGCAAAGATTTGAGGGCTTCGACCCCATGCGAGTTCTACCCGGACGGAAACCCTCCCGAAATGAACTACACCCCGTTAAAGGACATTGGGCATAAGGACGGGATGGACTATATGAAGTGCGTTAATGACTTGTGCCTGAAAGTGTGCGAGCATTATCAGCACGGTGTGCCGAAGTTCAGAAGCCAAAATAATTGATTACGCACCTCCCTAAATCAAACGTAGCCTAGTGGTTGTTTCCAAAATGGAAACAGTAGTGGACACTCTGGCTATATGTATGGCGGGTGAATTTGAAATCAAAGGGCTGGACGAGGTCGAGAAGATGTTGCGCGGCTATGCCGGCAGCGTGCCGCAGGCCGTGAACCGCGCGCTGAACCGTATCGCGCTAAGGGTTCGCAACGATGCGGTCAATAACGCCCCTATCTCGCCGATGCAGAAACAGAAAGACAAGGAGATGAAGCTGTGGAGACCTGCCAGCAATGAACGGCTACGGCGGACGGTTTCGGCGTTGGACCAGTCGGTGATGCAGTGGGAATCAGCCGGGAATGCGCCGCGCCGTCGCCCTACCTCAAGAGGAGGATTGTCCCTGACGGGGCGAAGGCGGCGTTGAGGAGGTTGCCTTGGTCGTCCACGGCCCCTCTGACGGAAACGCCTTTCAGCCCGACACCGCGCCAGAGGGTAATCCAGTTGGCGCCGCCGATGAGGGTGTCGTAATGGAATACAGGAATCTCGGCGATGCCGCGCGCCCAGTTGTCCACGGAGACGAAGTTGAGCGTGCCTTTGCCCTGTACCGTGATGCTGCCTGTTACGTCAATGCGGTTGGCGGCCGGGGCGTTGCCGTCGTAGGCAATATAGACGGTGGCGCCGTCGGGGAGGATGAGGCCGCGGTTGAAG
>Ga0123353_10012006_pt1 | contig 12260 bp, 6 predicted proteins | sample TergutLab28metaG_3_FD_92763 | JGI IMG/M metagenome (GOLD analysis project Ga0123353, IMG submission 92763) | Labiotermes labralis P3 segment gut microbial communities from Petit-Saut dam, French Guiana - Lab288 P3 | ecosystem: Host-associated > Arthropoda: Insects > Digestive system > Gut ... | reverse complement strand
TCAACTTATCATTGTATTAATTTTTAATAAATTTCTTTTGTTTTATATTTAATTTAATTATAAGATAAATTATCCAAAAATGATAATTTTAAATAGATAAACATTAAATATAAATATGGAATAATTGAATATTAATATAATTAAAATAAATTAAATGATTTATATAATATAAAATAATTAATTAAATGATTTATACTAATAAAAATAATATAATTGAATATTTATACTGATTAAAATAAATTAAACTATTAATTTAATTTATATTTATCTAAATTAAGTATATTATAATAATTTGTGAGTGTTATAATGAAAGATAAACTTATGGAACCATTACTTATATTTGTTCGTGGCTTACTTATGGGGTCTGTGGAAACAATTCCTGGTGTTTCTGCTGGAACTATTGCTTTAATCACAGGAATATATGAAAGAATTGTGCATAGCATAGGAAAATTAAAGTTTTCTTTTGTAAAACCTTTGTTTAAAGGTGATTTTTCAGGGTTTAAAAAGAGTTTTATTGATGAAATTGATTTTCAATTATTTATCCCAGTTTTATTAGGTATGGCTATTGCTGTTTTAAGTTTTTCAAAGATTATAGAGTTTTTAATTGAATCTTATACATCATTTACTTTTGCTTTCTTTTTAGGTTTAATTCTTGCGTCTGCTTATATTCTATACACTCGAATTGTTCATTTTTCACCTAAACTGCTTATTCTCACTGTTATTGGTTTTGTTTTATCTTTTATATTTGTTGGATTAAATCCTATTGCTGCAGATCACTCTCTTCCAATAATATTTTTTTCAGGAATGATAGCTATTTGTGCTATGTTACTACCTGGAATTTCTGGAGCTTTTGTTTTAGTTCTTTTAGGACAATATAAACATATGTTAACTGCTTTAAATACTTTGAATTGGACTGAAATTATTACTTTTTGTTTTGGTGCTTTAATTGGTATGTTAGGATTTTCTAAAATTTTAGATTATTTATTACAACATCATGAAGAGGTAACCATGGCTATTTTAATAGGAGTTATGATTGGAACATTAAGAATTCCTTTTGATGAAGTAAGTTCTAATTTAAGTGGATCTCTATTTGAAATACCAGTTTGTGTAATTTTAGCAATAATTGGTTTTGTTATAATTGTTTTACTTGAAAGAAAGTTTAAATATATTGAATAGACTTTTGTTTATTTGATTATTTATTTTTTTATTATTTCATTTTATTATGTCTTATTTTTTAGAATTTTATTATATAATTAAAATTTTTATTTTAAATGATTTTTAATGTTTTTTAAAATTTGGAATATGTTATTACAATTCTTATTTTTAATATGATTTTTCTTGTTTTTGAAATTTTAAGTATGTTATTATAATTTTTATTTTAATTATTACTAAATTTGTTTTTAAAATTTAGAACATTATTATTACAATTATTACTTTATTTATTATTATATTGATTTTTGAAATTTATACCCTATTTATTACAATTCTTATATTAATTATTATTTTACTAATTTTCAAATTAAATTCCTTAAAAAATTTGAAAAATTTACTTCGTTAAACAATAGTATAACGAATTTAATTAAATCCATAATTTAAAAATCATCAAAACTTGTGTAAATTAACCAATACATATATATGTCAAACACTATTTACGTCTATTTTTAAGATTTTTAAAAATCAAACAAGAATTAAAATTTTTACACTTGAAATGCACCTTTAATAAAAATGTTTAATTAATTATTAAATATCATAGATTTTTCTAAAAATAATTAAAATTATATAAAAAGTAATAAAACATAATAAATTATAAAGTAAAATTATTATTAATAATAATTAATATATAAATATTACAAAATAAGTAAATTTTCTATTTTATTTAGGTTTAAGTACTTTAGAAAAAATTAATATTTTTATTATAATTTTTATTATAAATTATTTTAAAAAATTTTATTACAATTCAAATTTATTACTAGAAAATTTTAATAAAAAATATAAAATAAAAATATAATTGTATACAATTTATTAAAAATATAATTTTAATCTAATTATTAAAAACATAAATGCAATATAATTAAAGATATAATTTTAGTATAATATATAAAAAATCAAATAAAAATTATCATATTCCAATTAACTCAATTTCACCTGTAGAATTATTTAAAACTCCTTGAACAATTAAATAATCTATAACATTATTAACTCGTCCAGAAGTCTTTTTTGAAGCAATTTTAAAACCAAAATTTTGAGCAACTTCTTTAATAAGAACTTTAGGATCAATAGGATTGATAAATTTTAAAACTAATTTAATATTTTCTTCAATTTCTTCATTAGCTATTAAATCAATATTAGGTTTAACCCTTTTTCTAACAGAAATATTAGATATATCACTAGAAAATATAAAATCATCTATTTTAAAAATTAAGTTTTCATTTTCTGCAATAGAAATACCTTTGTTAACTGTATTTTTTAATTTAGGAGTTGCTCTTTTTATATGGGAGAATTCTTTAATTCTTGTTATAATTTCATCAATATGTATAGGTCCTTCTATTAAGGCAATATGTTGGATAATTGATGATAACTTAGTACTTGATGCATTATAAAAATCTTTAGAAGTTCCAATACCAACATCTTTTGTGTAACTGTATGGTATAATCAAATCATCAATAGTTGTATGTTTAGAAATAGATTTTCTAGTATCAACTTCTTTAAATTTATTACCTTCTTTATTTCTTTCTTGTTCAACTTTAATATAATCTTCATTAACATCATTAATTAAATTGTCTAAATTATCATTGCTAGGATAATGTTTTTGATTTAAGCTATCTTTATTATTTAAAGAATAATTTCTATGATTTGAAGGGTAGTCTCTATTACTTAAATGATTATTTCTATAATTTGAACCATAATCATCATTATCATTGTTAGGATAGTTATTTTCATCATATTCATTAATATCATTTTTTGTTCTATCAATAACAACATAATTTTCAGGAACACTTGGATTTTCTATTTCTTTTAAAGATTCATTTATATATTTAACTCCATTTTTAATTTCATGGATTGATTCAGAAACAGATTTCATACGATTTTTAATGTTTTGAGATTCACCTTTCTCTTTTTTAGACTTCTCATATTGAATAGCATTTCGTCTAAGAGGACTATTAATATCATCAATTCCTTCATAACTATCTTCATCATAACCATTAGCAGTAGACCCCTGATTATTTTCATCCTCAGAAATATTTTCAATATTTTCATTTATACTTTCAGAAACAGACTTCTCAGAAGCATCATTTATATCAGAAACATTATTAGAAGAATCAGAATTACCAATCACTTTGTTAATTTCTAGTTCTAACTCGTCTTTTTTAAGTTCACTGTTAATTTCATCAGAATCAAATTCATCATAATTTATTTCATTAGAATTAATTTCAGAATGCTTATTATCAATATTCTGACTTATATTTTTGTCAATAATCTTATCAATAAGTGGTTTTTGGGAATTGATTTCATTTTGTTTTTGAAAATTGATTTCATTTGAATTTTCTATGTTATTATTATCAATAGATTTTTTTTTATTGTTTATTTCAGTATTAAAACTATTTTCATCATCAAAGTCTATGTTTAGATTAGATCTGAATTTAATTCTTGGTTTTTTCTTTTTAGCTGATTTTTCCTTAGATTTATCATTAACTTTTTTATCAAAATTAATTTCTTCACTAACAATCATTTCTTCATTAACAGCCATTTCTTCATTAACAGCTATTTTTTCGTTATTATTAGCTTCTTCAAGAATCAAATCATCTATATCAACATTTTCTTCTAAATTTGTAATTGCATCAATAGCTATTTCTTCATTATCTTTAAATTTGCCTTTAGAGATATTTTCATCGGTTTCAATATCATTTTCACTTTCAATATCTGATTCAGTTTCAATAGATTCCTCATTATCAAAATTTTCTTCAATATCAAAACCCTCTTCACTATCAAAAGATTCTTCACTATCCAAATATTCTTCACTATCAAAACTATCTTCACTATCAAAATCTTCCTCGTTTTCAGTGTTTTCTTCATCAGAAATTTCTTCATCACTTATAATTTTTTTAATTTCCATAGATTTAACTTCTTCAATGAAGGTTTTTGCTTTGGTTTCTTCAATAGCTGAAAGTAATTTTTCTTGAGCTAAATCTCTATTTCTATACCAATCAGTAGACCATAAATGATATAAATTCCAACCTAATCCAGTTAAAACTTGTTCCCTAAGTCTATCTCTGTCTCTAGCTACTTTAGAAGAGGAGTACATTCTTCCATCACATTGAACGCCTACAATGTATCTTCCAAGATTATTATTATCAACAATAGCTAAATCTACTCTAAAGCCTGCACAGCCAATATTTTTATCTACATTATAACCTTTTTCAGTTAGGAAAGTGTATATTGCATCTTCAAATGGTTCATCTTCTTCACTTTTATTAATAACATGTCCAAAAGATATATTCTCTGCATATTCTAAAAATTCTTTTAATGCTTTAACACCAAAAGGAGGATTTGTAGTTAAATGAATGTTATGTGCTTTAAAATTAGAGAATACTACACATTTTTCTCTAGCTCTTGTAACAAGCACATTTAATCTTCTTTCACCACCTTCTTGATTTAATGGTCCAAAGTTTAAAGACATTTTCCCATTTTGATCAAATCCATAACCAATACTTATTAAAATAACATCTCTTTCATCACCTTGAATAGTTTCAAGATTTTTAACAAAGAATCTTTCATCTAATTTATCAGAAAACAAAGGTTCAAGTTCAGGATGATTTTTTCTTTCAATTTCAAGCTCTTCTAAAATAGCATTCATTTGAGCTACTGAAAAAGTTCCAACACCTAAGCTTTTACTATCTCCATATTTTTTAAAATGATTAAAAATTTCTTTAACAACATTATGGGCTTCAAGAGGATTTGCTGATGATTTTCCACGTAAATAAATAGTATCTGAATCATATTTAAATTTTAATCCAAGTTCTTCAGTATTATGTGAAGGAGAAGGATAAACTAATAATTCATTATCATAAAATTCTTTATTGGAAACTGCAATCAATGATTCATGACGACTTCTATAATGCCATTTTAACATTTTTACTGGAAAAGAAAGTTTACACAGATGAAGAATACTTTCCATATCTAAAGCAGTAGCTTCTTCTTCAATAGTATCAATTCCAGTCATTTGATCAAAAAATGATGTTGGAGGTAATTGTTGAGTATCTCCCATAACAACAGCAGTTTTAGCTCTCATAAAAGCACCAAGGGCATCTTCTGGCTTTACCTGACTAGCTTCATCAAAAATAACAACATCAAATTGTAATTTAGGGTTTGTTGGATCTAAATATTGTGCAATAGACAAAGGACTCATCATAAAACAAGGTTTTATTTGTTTAATTAAACCTCCAGATTTTTCAAGAAGTGTTCTAACTGGAAGATGACCTCTTTTTCTTGTAAATTCACCCGCTAATGTTTTAGCTTCAGGGTTTTCTCCAGCTCCAAATACTTGAGGAATTTTTTTATTTAATTTTTGGAAAATTCTTCTACGATTAATTTCAATGATTTTTTTATCAAGTTCTTCAAATTCAGTGATTTTATTTTGATGTAATTCTCCAATAAAAGTAGATAATGCTTGATTTTCACTAAAAACTATATTTAAAAGACTATCTGCAAAATTTCCAAGAACTAATGGTTTAACATCATCTTTACTAATATTCCTTTTTTCTATTGTATCAACAAATAAACTAGAAGCATTAGCTAAACATGCATTTTTCTTATTTAAATACTGAGACCATAAATGTAAACTTGAAAGTTGCCCTCTCCAAGTATTTAGTTGTTTTTCCCATTTTTCAAAAGGAACATCTTTAGTTTCTTTTTTGAAAATTAATTTACTTCTAGGATTTAATTTAGATTCTAATTTAAGAAGTTTTTTAGTAAAATTATTTCCTGCTTTAATGAAATCTTTAATTTCACCACTAGAATCTATACTAAAAAGCTCATTAGAAAGTAGTTCAATAGTTGTTTCACTATAAATACCTTCTTTTAATAAGTGGTTGAAATTTCTTATCCAATTACTTGCTTCTTTTAAATCAACAATCGATGCATCTAAATGCCATAACTCACCAAAATACTGAATTCCAATTTCATCAAGCTCATGAATTTCTTTTCTAAATGTAATATGTTCTCTAGCTTTTTTAATATCATTTAAAGCTTTTTTATCATTAGGAATACTTGTTTTTGATTTATAAATAAATTTAAGTTCTTCTTCATAATCATTATTTCTAAATAGTTTAAATCGTTTATTAACAGATTTTTCAAGGGTCTCTATAAGACTATCTAAATCTTCACTAAGAATATTATCATTAAACTTATTCATGACTTTAGCTGTCATTTGATATACTTCAAGCTTTTCAATTAATGAATTAGCTTTTTTAGGATTATTTAACCAAGATTTATTTGTTAAAATAGAACTATCAACTAAATGAATACTTTTATCATTTAGAAGATTTAGAGAATCTATTGATTTTTCATATTCTCTTAAAGTGTTTGGAATTTTAACACCAAATTTATTATAAAGATGTTCAGCTTCTAAATTAAATTCATCTAAACCATCAACCGTTTCCTTAATAAGCATTTCAATTTCTCTTAAGTCTGAAGGAAGCAAACTTTTTGGACTACAATTACCCCAAGGGTTATTATTAGCTATAGTTCCATGAAGCTCTGCTAAATTTTCAAGATCAATAATTATGTCATCTAAATCTTTAACAGTAAAATTTTCAGGAGATTCAAATCTAACAAGAGCTAAAAAAGAATTTTTATCATCCCTCTTTTTCTTTGAAAAATATGCATCAGCAGATTCTTTCATTCCATATAGCTCAAATGGAGACATATTAACTCCATAATCTGGGCGATGAATAACATCTGCGTATTCATCTAATTGACGACGTAAAGTTTCTAACTTTCTTAAAATTTGATTTACTTTAATATCTTCCATAGACCTAACATTCAATGCTTTTTGAAGATCTTTAAGAAGTTTTCTTCGCCTTGTTTTGTGACTATGAAGCTCTAGTACAAATTTACCTAATCCCACACTATCTAATCTGTTTTTTACTACCTCAAGAGCAGCCATTTTTTCACTAACAAAAAGAACACTTTTTCCAGAAGCAAGTAATTCAGCAATTAAATTAACAATAGTTTGAGACTTACCAGTTCCAGGAGGACCTTCTACCACAAGATTTCTTCCAGCTTTAACATCTTCAATTACAGCTATTTGGGATGAATCTGCATCAAGAACTTGATACATATCTTTGTAAAGTAGTTCTTTATCAATATCTTCTTCATTAAAAGCAAATTCATGTTTGTTTTTACTTGGATTGAATATAGCTTCTATAAGTTCATGTTTTGTTAAATCAACATTTTCTTCCCAACTCTCAGGGTTTAAATCATTATACATTACAAATTTAGTAAATGAAAAAAATCCAAGAGCAATATCATTGTTCACTTTCCAATTTCTCCGACTAGAAATAGCTTTTCGAATATCTTGAATATAATGTTCAACACCTTCAATATAAGAAGTGATTTTAAATTCAGGTAACTCTATTCCTTCTTCAGCTAATTTTCCTTGAAGTGAAATGTTTGTTTGAATATCTTCTTGATTCCAACTTATGTAAAATGATTTTCCAACTTTTTTACGTTCCATAGTGACTGGAATTAGAATTAATGGAGCTAAATGAACATCTTTTGGTTTTATATTATCTCTCCATTCTAAAAATCCCATAGCTAAATACAAAATATTATAACCTTGTTCTTGAAACATTGTACTAGCTTGTTGATTAATATAAAATAATCTCTTTTGAAGTTCATTTGGAGTTAAATCTGCCTTTAAAGACATATCTCCCTCAGAAAAAATACTTAAATCAATTGGAGGATGTTCCCATAAATTAGATATTCTAGATTTAATTCCTCTATTTTCATTTTCTGAAACTTGTTTATTATACCTTCCAGTATCTTTTTTATTTGGAACAAATTGCATCTTCTTTTTTTGTAAAATAAGTGTGTTATATATTTGTAAAGGAGTTTGATTGATTACTTCAATAGTTTTAGCCCTAGATTTAAAATTAAGAAGTTGATTTTTCAAAGTTAAATCTAATAACTTATTTCTTAAGTTAATGAACTCTTGAGTAATGTTATTTGAAGATGTTTTTCCCATTTATATCACTAAAAATTAAATAAATTTTACTAAGTCATTTATAAATACATTAGTTATTTATACACTCTATTATTAATAAACTTTTCTAATATCTTAAAACATAGCTTTTTTTATAGCTAAATCAAATATTCTTTTTAAATTAGATATGTATAATAAGTTCTTTTGAATTTTCATTAAACTAATTTATTATATTTTTTATTATATACTATATTATTATAAATTTTTTAAAATAAAAATTTTTTTAAATAAGAATATTTTTTTAAATAAGAATATTTTTTTAAAATAAGAATATTTTTTTAAAATAAGATTATTAATAAATTTATCTAAAAAATAAAAATAATAGATATATAAATGAATATAATATAAAAAAAAGATAATATAAATGAATATATAATAAAAAAAGATTTAATAAAAGAATATATTATAAAAAAACATATTATACAATAATAAATTAAAAAATAAAAAATTAAAGAGAAAAATATAAAAAACTCTATTATAATTTCTCAATTGTTTTAACCAACAAATCAATGGTAGCTTCAATATCTTTCATACTAGCTATACTTACAGTTGTATGAATATATCTTGTTGGTACAGAAACAACACCTGTTGGAATTCCGTCTCTTGTTAAAATAATAGCTGAACCATCAGTTGTACCCCCTTCACTTACTTCAGGCTGATACTTAATATTATTTTCTTCTGCAGCTGAAATTACAAGATTTTTAACCTTTTCAGGAGTTATAATTCCTCGACCACTAGCATCAACAAGAACTACAGCAGGACCTTTGCCAATGAAAACTGGTGCTTCGTCTGGTTTAATTCCAGGATGATCACCAGCTATTGTCACATCTAAAGCAAAAGCTATATCTGGGTTTATTTTAAATGAAGAAGTTTTAGCTCCTTTTAAACCTACTTCTTCTTGTACAGTTCCTACACCATAAATAGTAGAATTTGAATCTATTCTTTTCATGGTTTCAATCATTATATAACAACCAATACGGTTATCTAAAGCTTTTCCCATAATAATATCATTGGGGAATTTTTCATAAGTGGCTTTAAAGCTAATTGGATCTCCAATAGCTATTAATTTTTCAGCTTCTTTTTTTGAAAAAACACCTATGTCAATAAACATATTTTCATATTCAATGACTTTTTTTCTTTCAGCAGCTTTCATTATATGAGGAGGTTTTGATCCAATAACACCAGTTATATCTCCGTCTTTTCCATGTATTGTTACTGTTTGATTTAATAGCATCTGATCATTAATTCCACCAATTTTAGAAAATTTAACAAATCCTTTTTTATCAATATGTCTAACCATTAGCCCTATTTCATCCATATGTGCAGCTAACATTACTTTTTTTCCTTTTTTGTCTCCTTTTTTTATAGCTATAACATTTCCCATTAAATCATCTTGGATTTCATCAACATAAGTTTCAAGTTCTTCTTTAATAATATCAACAATATTTCCCTCAAATCCAGAGATTCCATTGGTGCTTGACAATTTTTCCATTAAATCCATTTTTTCACCAAATTATAATTAAAATAATCTATATATAGTCTATTACAAAACTTTTTACAAAATAAATTATATTTATTTATATATAAACTTAAAATTTATTGAAAATTGTTAAGTAATGAACTATACAATAATCACAATGTATTATATAATAATATACAATAACATATACAAAATAATCACAATGCTTTATATCAGCAATATACAATGATTCATAAACAATAATCTCAATAATTATATAATTATTACAATGATTTATAAACAATAAATATTCCTATTACTATAAGAGCTATTTGTGGCCACATATCAAAAATAATCGGAGGAATTAACCCTAATTTTGAAGCAATCCATGTAATAGCCATTACAATCATTAAAATTCCAATAAAAATACCTGCTTTACTTATACTACTTTTTATTATTATAGGAATCTCATCATCATCTTCTATCATTTTATCACTCCAATTAACTAATTTTTTTTATATTATAATGAACTATTATATATAATTACTATTATAAAATTATTATATAGATTATTATATAAATAATTATATATTCTTAAATAAAATAAATAATTATATATAAATAAAATTTCTTTTAAATAAGATAATACTTCATAATTCTAAATATCAATAAATTTATAAACATTGCTACAATATTTAAAATATATATGATACCTAAAAACCATCCCAGATATGAATCTCTTATTTTAAGAGAAAAAATTAAAAAAGCTCATAAAGAAGGATATTTAGCTGAATCAGGAATGATAGCTCATGGTAGAGGAGAAGCTTTTGATTATCTTTTAGGTGAAAAAACTATTGAAACTGCATATAAATCTATTGAAGTAGGGGTAGCCTGTTTACTTTTAGCAAAAAAATCAGTAATTTCTGTAAATGGAAATAATACTGCATTAGCTATTGAAAATATTATAGAATTAGCTAATATAACTAATTCAAAAATTGAGATTAATTTATTTTATAGAACAGCAAAAAGAGTTTCTATTATTAAAGATTTATTTAAAAAATATGGTTATTATAATATTTTAGGTACAGATGATGAAAAACTTAAATATATTAATAGTATAGATTCTCCTAGAGCTACTGCAAGTGAAAAAGGAATATATTCTGCGGATGTAGTATTGGTTTCTTTAGAAGATGGTGATAGAACAGAAATTTTAACTAAAAGCGGGAAAAAAGTTATAGCTATTGATTTAAATCCTTTGTCCAGAACAGCTCAAACTGCAGACATTACAATTGTAGATAATATAGTTAGAGCTATTCCTTTAATGATAGATTTAGCTAAAAAATATAAATTAAAAAGTGATGATTGCTTAAAAAATTTAGTAAATGATTTTTCTAATGAAGATAATCTAAAATCTTCATTAAAATCAATTGAAATAAAAGAATAAGATTGTTGTATATATTTTTATTATTATAAAATATATTAAATATCTGGTATCAAAATACAACAGTAAAAACACGACAGTAGAAAAATACAATACTAAAAATACAATTTAAAAACTATTATTTCATTTTTATAAATTAATTATAAATCATAACAATTATATGTTATTAAACATAAATATAATTACTTCAATGTACTGAATATAATTTTAAGTATATCAAAAAAATAAGGAGATTTAAAAAAACTTATAAATCATCTACAATTTTATTTTTAAATAATATAAAACAATTAAGGGATTATATGAAAATTATTGGTGTGTCTGGTCTTCCAGGTTCTGGAAAAAGTTTAGTATCTGAATTTGCTAAAACTAAAGGTATTTCTGTAGTTAGTATGGGAGATATTGTAAGAGAAGAAGCTGAAAAAAGAAATGAAGCTCCAGGAATAACTGCAGTTAATCTTAGAAAAGAACAAGGCGAATATGTCTTAGCTAAACTTACAATTGAAAAGATAAAGAAATTTTTAAATGATAATTTAAATGAGGATGATTTTAATAGTGACTCTGATGATGAACCTGAAAAAAGTGATTTATTATTAGTAGAAGGAATTAGGAGTCCCTATGAAGTTAATATGTTTAAAGAAAACTTTAATGATTTTATTATAGTTTCTGTTTTTTCTTCACCTGAAACAAGATTTAGAAGGTTGAAAAAAAGAAATCGTGAAGATGATTCTTTTAACTTAAAAGATTTCCAAAAAAGAGATCAACGTGAACTTAAATTTGGTATTGGTACTGTTATTGCATGTTCCGAGTTTATTATTATAAATGAAAGTGATATCTTCTATTATAAAAAACAATTCAGTGCATTTTTCCAAAAATACATTGATTAAAATAGTAAATTTATTAAAAGTAAAAGTAAGTTTATGAAAAGTAAATAGTAAATTTATAAAAAATAAGTAGTAAATCTATACAAGAAAACAATAAATTTATAAAAAATAGTAAATTTATAAAAAATAATATTTGTTAATGGTTTAAAATTTAAAAAAATATTTAATTTTGTGTTCTACTTACTTATTTATCTTCTAATATTACTTTTTTTATAT
>Ga0123353_10012005_pt1 | contig 12261 bp, 4 predicted proteins | sample TergutLab28metaG_3_FD_92763 | JGI IMG/M metagenome (GOLD analysis project Ga0123353, IMG submission 92763) | Labiotermes labralis P3 segment gut microbial communities from Petit-Saut dam, French Guiana - Lab288 P3 | ecosystem: Host-associated > Arthropoda: Insects > Digestive system > Gut ... | reverse complement strand
ACAGGGAAGGGTTGTTAGCACCTCGCCCAACCCCCAAGCTGGAGGACCACCCCTCGTCGGCTGTCCGCGACTGCTTATTCAATTTATTCGCAGCTACCCTCCTTATCGGAGGCCGTTCCTTTATCCGCAACCTGAGGACGCGCCATGCCGTTGTGACAGGGACCCACTACATGGCCCCGTTGTGCTAATACAATGCCTAAACAGTAAGACGAACCGTCCGTAGCTACATGTTTCGGTTGTACGAGACAGCTATAATCAGACTTCACGTTTAAGATATACAGCTCAATATGATTTATTTTTTATGTGTATGAAGTGCGAAGTATAATTATGGCTGTTTCGTACAGCCGAAACATGCAGCTGTTTGCATTACTATACTAGTGCTGTGTACGGATGGTGTGTCTTAGTGTAAGGGTATTGTTCGTTCCGTTTGTTGGCACTACGCGCCAGTTGGCCAAGGAACTGCATGTGTCTGTGAAGTCTTGAAAGCAGCTGTGGAACATCCAATTGTCGTGGGCAATTGCATGTCGTGTCACGCAGTAATGTGGGCACTGAGTTGGGTATGTTTTGGGGCTGAGCTTCGAATCTTGCCCGAGGAATGTATGGGTGTATTGATACTGTTAGATTGGCTGATGTGCCTTCCATGGAGCAGTATTGCGTGTCTACGTGCGTTTTAGGGAACTCCTATGGCCTGCACTTCTGCCTCTCGTGAGTATTGCACATAGTAGTAATAAAATAATTAATCCTGGAACTGCGTCCCTGAAGAAAGTGCAGTTCCTTATTATTATTTCACCTGTCTTCGTGACGTTCTGTATTTGGTGCCAGCTGGGCCGATCCTGGTGGCCATGCGGTCTAAGATGTCTTTTGATTGCTGGGATTGCAGGTTCGCATCCCACTGACGGCCATGGATGTTGTCCCTTTTGTTTGCTGTGTGTTTTGTAGGTAGTGGCCTGTGCGACGGGCTGATCACTAGTTCAGAGGAGTCCTACCGTGTGTGTGTGTGTGTGTGTGTGTGTGTGTGTGATCTAGAGACCTCAACAGTGAGGCGGCCTAGTCCTGTGTTGGGCTGTGGCGCTTCCGAAAAGGGAAAGTGTTTGCCAGTAAATTCCTGCACACTAACCTAACTTGGCGAAAAGCTGTGTCAACCTTTAAACGTCCTACCCCCCCCCCCCCTGTGGGGCCCAAATCCCCTTGTGGGCCAAGGCCTCCTCATTGACGAGGTTTCACGATCACACTCAGACACACCACAATTACACCACAATTGGTAGGATTCATCTTGACGAGTAATCAGCTCGTCGCAGAGACCTCTACCTGACAACACACAATACTTCCAAGAGACAGACATCCATGCCCCCGGTGGGATTCGAACCCACAATCCCAGCCAGTGACCAGCCGCAGACCTACGCCTTAGACCGCGCGGCCGCTGGGCTCGGCCTGACGTAAATGTATGTAGCTGGTCTTCATACGGATTGTAATTCCTTACATTTGCTGGCTGCATAAAGACTTGGATTTGGATAATTGATTTTTAAGCGCGGTTTTGCATGTAGTCATGTCGGTTGGGTGGGGCCGGCTGTTGACTGGAGGAGGGGAGCTGTGAGTGATTCTTGGAGATATGGGTTCCTTGAGTCTCTGGAAAAGTTACACCGTCTTCTGGGTCAAAATATATGTACAGTTTATGTAAATCATCCAGTGCCATAACACGGCAGTTAATTACGTGGGAGCGGAATGCCGGCAGAGCATGTTATGGATGAGACGTAAGAACACAGCTGAGGCTGGTTATTTTGTGTCTTAATGATTTTGTAAAGGGTGGTTATTGCTGTGTCTGCCTTTATCCAATCTGCGCTTTTCATCCTCAAGACAACTCGTAGGAGTATAAGTGTGCACCGCTAGTACCACAAGGTGATACGGATTTCCATCGGAACACTTGACAGAGTGGTAAACAGCCGCCTGGTTATCCGCCTTACGGCTCGCAGCGCGCGCGAGATGATTGGTGTAGCGTTCTGAACGTCGCCCTGCGCTGCTGTAAACGGCATTTTTTAGTGTACGAAATGGCGATCCGTGCTGTCGACGTTGGGAAGACGGTGAACACTGACCTCTCAACGTTCTATTGCAAATTTGTCTGCTTATGTATAGGATATTTAAAATGTGTGTCCACAAAACCCTGGCTTTACGTTTTTTTTTTCTTGCGATATACACAACTTCTTAATCTAGGCGCTCTCATTTTCCGTTTAACGACCTTTGGCTGGCTGCCCTCTTACACTAACCCCTGCTTATTCCATCTTTTAAAGTAATATCTTTTTTGATTTACGCTCATTTTTCACGAACACAACTAGGGCGTAAAAAAAGGGGCTTGGTGTGTTCTGTCTTAGAGTGCGTAATATTAGCTTCAAAATGAGCTGTCATTGAGGTCTGACGTTTTAAAGACGAAACTGTGTCTGTCTGATTTAAAGACTCAGTCCGTACCGCGCAGTAAACTTTCTTTTCCTCAATTATAAAAACGGGTAAGTTAATGTTGTATGGAGAAATAATCGCTGTTTGTTCTGAGATCCACGCAGAACGCGTAAATGCATTGTGGGTAGAACACAGAATTTCTGTACGTTCAAGCTGGTGGTACAGTACGTACATAAAGCAAGTCTTAGACGTTATCAGTTTAAACCGTTTCAGATGTACTCCGTTGAAAGGAGTCGCGAGCGGAACGAATTTAGCCAGTTTATGAAAACTGTAAGATTGCATGTGTCGAAAGATAATCGACCTGTCGACCTAGAGGGCTCATCTTGAATATCGATTAGTTTCTGCAGATTCCGCAGGAATACAGGACATTAAACAGTTCAAAACACAGGCCATTTTCACTGTTGGTGTGTGGTTGTAAATGGAATCGCCCATTAGAGGGAGGGAATCGAAACGTGACTGCTTGATAAGTGTGAGCGTGGCATTATTTGTAGTGTTTTGTGTGTTTATCGGTTTGCTTGTCGTCTCCATGGAAACCGAGTGATGATGGCAGCTATGATGTCACCCCAGTATGGCAGCAGTTAACAGCAGCGTCACACGTGTTGTGGTTAGTTGCTGAAAAATATCCGTCTGATCACCTAGCTACTTCTGTTGTTGTATCATTGCATGACGTTTATTTGCTGGAAGCTGACGGGTCCTTAGCGGTCAAAAACTTCCCCGCATTTTATGGAACCCGAATGTTCGTTACCGCATTAACAAGTTCCGCCACCTGCCCCTGTCCTGAACCAGATCAACCAAGTCCATGCCCACATCCAACTTCTTGAAGATCCATTTTAATATTACTTTCCTATCCACGCCTTCGTCTTCCAGGTGACCTCTGTCCTTTATGTCTCCCCACCAAAACCCTGTATGCACCTCTCCTGTCTCCCATACGTGCCACATTCCCTGCTCATCCATTCTGCGTTACTGGTTTCGAAATTACTTTGACTTTGTGCTTGAAGTTACAGTATATGTAAGTGATTCTAAGACACTGTCACGTGACGGGTGACAGTAATTTTGTGCTGTGGGCTCCTTCGTCACGTAACTGCGTGCATGATTCTGTGTTTACTCGTATTGTTCAGTTGAAGTGTGCGTTCCGCAGACTTACTCTGTCAGCCGCCCCCCCCCCCCACACACCCACACACACACACACAACGATTTAGTGTGGCACTGAACAGAGGCATTGTTACGCAGGTGAAAGGAATGCTGACGTCACGTAAATAGCGCCGCTCGTGTTACGGCGCTGGTGGGAACTGTCAAGTTCCCGGTTGAGTTCACACCGTCGTGCCACTAGTGTGAACTGATCCTCGAAGTTGATCATCAGTTTCCCTTCCAGTTTATAATTTTTCTAGTCTTTTGTTTTCAGTTGATTATTTTTATCTAAAAATTTAATTTTTTTTTTTAAATTTTTATTCTGCGAACTATCTTGTTTTCATTCCGTGTTTGTTCATGCGATTTTCCCAAGTTGCTCTCGCACTGACATCTTGCACGTGTTTCAGTTCCGTCGCAATATTCTGGCTCACGTGCGAAATCATGCGTTCCCCGTTAAATTCTGTACAATGCCCTTCTGCCTGGTTGCATGCTCTGTACCGGTAGACCCGTGTTGTACATCACTAAATGTGCGTGTCTGCCTGCGATCTTGGTTTCTAACATTCTGTATCTGGCTTCTCACTCTCTGTAGATCTAACCCAGTGTTCAGACGTCTACTGTACGTAACCGTCACTAAATATGTGTGTGTGTGTGTGTCTAACCAGTATTCAACCTAATGCGAGCCACGAATTGTCGCCACTGCGCCCGATCATTCTAGGTATCCGACTCCTGCCGTCTGATGACCAGTCATCATGTCTCCTGCATGTTCTAAGTGCCTAATTCCTTCAAGGTTTAACATTCGCCTTTGAATTAAAAAGTCTGCAATTAATCTTTACGTTTTACAATTTTGTACAATTTATATTTTAATGATTATTGTAAACTTACGGGATCCCATAAGTCAATATGTCTGCATTATATTTTACTTTACTTTGAGATTTCGTTTGGTGGCCCGATGGTGATTGTTATTTTCCGAAACATGTAGCTGTATTAAAATAAAGGAAATCATTGCTTGTGTTCCGCGGGGGAAAAGGCGTTTTGTTTTATGTATTCTGTAGCCGCAACATGTCCTCCATTCAATTAAAAGATAAAGGTAAAGCCCAGAACAGAACATGAAAGCACAGAGGAGGAGTAGAGGTATAGCTGTATTCTTTCTTTAACCTGGGCCCTAGATGGGGTGGGTGGTCAACGCCCTACCCTAATGAAAGAGACCCGGTACCCTTTGTATAAGGAGGCTGGGTGGGTACCAGGTCCGGTCTGGGCAGGTGCGGAAAATCTCGCCTTCACCGGGATTCGATCCTCGGACTGTCCAGCCCGTAGCCAGTCGATGTTTAAGTACACTGAAGTAAATTGGTGTTAGTAAGCATACTGATTGAATTAAGTGGCCGATGAAACAGTTCATTGGGCTGAAGCTACTCAGAACTCGTGTAATTACAACACACAAAGTCTGCTAGAAGATGTTCTTATGATATCTAGTTTAAGTCTTCCTGATGGGCATCTTTGTACATGTGGCGTACACACATGGGAAGCAATTTGATACCTTCTGCAGCAAGAGCTACTGAAATATCTTCTGCTACATTATGCTACAAATTTTAAATTCTAGTGGGAAAGCTGTTCTGGTTGCAGAGGACGCAGCTTGGTCTGAAATGCAGAGAATCGTGTTCGATGGGTTGTTAGAATGCTGGCTATGTGAGATGTCGTTGTGTTTTATTGGTGGAGAGGAGAGAAGTCACGTTTCCACGAAAGTAACATTTAACTTTACAACTGCAGTACAGTAATAATTTTGTGTGATGTGACGCATGTATCGTGTGACAGGCTTGCTGAGTAGTACTGCAACAGTGGCTTGTGTGTTGTTGCGTGTGCGTGATTTGTGTGTAACTGACTGATTTCATTGGAACAGAGCTCCTTCTCAGAAGCTAACAGTTACTCAGATAGTCAAGACACTTCGCACATATTATGGAAACCGAAGGTTCATTACCGCATTTACAAGGGGCCACTAGCTGTTCCTATCCTGAACCAGAGCAATACAGTCCATGCCTCTCCATCCAATTTCTTTAAGGTCCATTTTAATATCATCCCTCTACGCGTAGGTCTTGCGAGTGGTCTCTTTCTATCAGGTCTCGCCACCGCGTCACTTTTTGCGAATCTTAAATAACTGTGACGTGACCGAGCCGTGTTCGGTTACACTGAACACAATACGACAGCAAATAAACGAAGTACTTATTTCCTCCCGTAGTATATAGTGTCTGACCGGTGTTCGGGCCTCTGAGGACACAACGGATCTCCGCTAACTCACATTTGCAAAATTCACAGTCAGAATAACAAAGTCGAACTGCGTGGACAGCTGTGGCACTGTGTGATTGTCCTGCTTGTCCTGCTAATGTTCTGTTGTTGTGTGAAACGAACTCTTCACCAAATAGAACCGGCAGAGCCTCGCTCGGTATAGCGAGCAGGCTACAGGTTGGACAACCGAGGAATCGTTCTTAAATTCCTTGGTCGGGGGGCGCTACGTGTTCGTCGTCTGCAGTACGTCCAGACCAACTCTCGGATCCACCCAGCATCCTGTTTGATGGGTACCAGCGACACTTCCACCGGGGTTCAAGTGCCTGGTCTTGAAGGATGTGTGACGTTGTGCTTCCAGTGCACCATTGACGTCGTGACGTGCGCAGCGACGGCGTCTTTTTACTATTAACTTAAAGAAGTACTTTTAGGGTGCTCAGAGCAAGAAGGTCGATATAGGCGGGGCACGTAGCACGCGTGGGTAGATAAGATCTTAGTCTGAACGCAAGAGACCGCTTATTGGTTTTATACAGGAAGGATAATATTAAATTGGATCGTAAGGAAATGGTCTGGATTAACTTGCTGAGTGTAGGATTCATTTGCGGGCTATTGTGATCGTGATACTGAACAAAATATGCGCTCCTACAAGGCAGCAGACCTTTAAATCATCCGCACTTACGTCACACAGACGGTAACGTTGTGTTGCAGTAGCGTTGTCAGGCCATCGTTTCACGTAGCAGTGTCTAGAAACACCAGTCCGCGGTTAGTGATATTGTGCGTGGTACATCCGTGACTTCTTGTGATTTAACATTTCGTTTTGTTCGGAGTCGACGCAGGTGATTTTTTGTTCGTCCACATTCTGTTTCCAGTTTTCGGCTTTGCTGTTCGCACCTGCTGCCGCCCTGCAGTTCGTAATGCCGACACCGTCTGGAACAATTAACATTCTTAGCGAGTGTCAATCTGGAGCAGTTTTTGTCCACGCCGGACCGTAATTGAAAGCTGCCGACTCACAGCCCACGATACTCGTTAGTAACTGATGCCATTTGATTTATTAATTCCACTTCAGCTGATTCACATTGACAGCCAACCTGTGCACATTTTGCAGGACGCAACATGAGCTCGCCTACCTCTGTTCGAAGAGAACAAGCAAGAGCGTGACCATGTGTTTATATTGCAAGAGATAGTGGAGTGGGCCGGGATCGAGTCCTGGTGGGGGCGAGATTTTCCGTACCCATCAGACCGACCCTGGGGCCCACTCTATCTTCTGTACAGTGGGTACTGGGTCTCTTCCCTGGGGGGTAAAGTGACCGGTGCGTGGCGTTGACCACCCACCCTTATCTAGCTATACCTCTACTCCCGCTCTCTGCCTTCTTGTCATCTTCGAGGGTGATGTTTATGTTTACCTCTTAAGAGAGAGATTAAACTTGAATCGCTAGATCTGCGCAGGATGAACCGTGCGGTGGTTGGATGCGTCGTTTTTCGCATTACGCGCTACCTATAAACAATTAGGGTAAGATGGCGGGTTACTTCTGTGGACGCACAATATACCACTGCAGTTTGTAGTGTTAGGCGCTCAGACACCTGCCGTCTCTCGATGGCTCTGTATTGTAACGACAGAAGAAAATAGGCAAGACATCAGTGGCAACACAACTTGCACACTGTGTCAGACTCACTGGCTACATGTTCCGGATTAAGTGATCAGACAAACAGCAGGTACAATGTGATGACATGTGTCTGCTGTTTGTCTTGTATAGGGCCTGGTGATGAGTCATTTAATCCGAAACATGTAGCCAGTGCCACTGACAGAGACTGAAAGTTGTGTTCTACTGATGTCTTACATTTTCCCCCTACTGATTTATAACACAACGGTTAGCTAGACTGTAACATTCATTAAGCACGTTTGCCATTATTTAAAACGCTCAATCAGCTGATGAAGTTAAGTATGTTAAGCGTCTACCCACATGATGACTGCAGAGGACCAGCAGTCAGGTTTGGCCGTTCTCGGAACTCAAATCCGGCTGTTGTTGGCTACGAAGGAAGTGCCGCATTGTGTTGTAGGCCTGCTTACCTGCGGTGTCCAGTGATGACGGGGGCATTCACACGGTCTGTTATTTCGTGCAAAATCAATACATTGTGTGGGCACAGTGTAGATTTGCCAATGCTAAACAACTCTGCTTTAAAAGGCCACTCTTTGTCGACTTTATTCCACCGTTTTTGTGCGAAGGAGGGCGCTACTGTTTCAGGAAGTTGCCCACCGGCGCATGGTCACGTTCGAGTGCGACACGCACACCAGCATCAGTGTTGTAGGAGGGACTCGAAACCGCGACCTAACACTTGGACTTACACTGAAGAAGGCTAAAACAAGTACGGGACTGCCTTTGTTTCAGCTGTACGTCACTTGCAGCCATTATGAAAGGAACAAGAGACCCTGAATATCAATTAGACGCATTAAATAAGTTGCGAGCCACACACAGCAGGTGACGGGGGATGACAGGGGGTGCATTTTTTGTTTACACAGTACAAGACAGTGCTCAGGAATTTACCTGTAATGAATAATCGGAGTGTTCCATCAAGTTTGTCTGTGCCTGGGTATCAGGGAGCACTACAGAACCCCCACGGCGGGGCAGAAGGCAGACGAAAAGCAACAGAAATATCATACTAGTCTGTTAAACTGAAAAGAGGCACACAGCCAGATATGTTGACTGTGCGATCGTAAACGTCTGTATCATTGCCCACCCTGAAGTGCAGTTGTTGTAAACGGGACGACCGCAGTCTGCTACTGACTTGTTCGGTTGAGCGAAGATTCTCACAAAGATGTCGGTGGTGAAGAGTCGGAGCTTCTGGGATGTGATGCCTTGCCGAGTGGTAAACATTAACAGACTTCTGGGTGAACTTGATGCCTCCCTCTTCAGGGTGGTTCGCGTGGAATAGAGACATGGACTGTTTTTACACTACCTGAGTGACGGCAACAAGCTCGGGAACCATGGTGCCTTCTACCAGTCAGCACGGCATCATGTACCGGGAGATGTGTTGGTGATCATCTCTTGTGGATGGTTCCTTATTACGCTGAGGAATTGTGACTTTCCATACTTTATGACATTAAATGTGCCACTACTCCGTCATAATGACAGCTTCAACGTGTCACTACTTTGTCGTCTCCCATTCTGTTCACTGATTAGGAAAATACGGATGCCTTTCCCGCCTGAAAGTGTCTGTTTCTGTTGTCTGACTGTTAGTGCATTACATTCCGTTATGTCTTCGACCGCCTGTCTGTATCTCAGTCTTCGCCATGTACGTTCTTAACTTCATGTTATCGTCAACCGCCTGTCTTCATCCATTCCTCTTCCTCCAAAACCTGTATTCAGTTCCGTTCCTGTCGTTTATTTTTCTTACGTAATTACGTGTGTCCAGTTGTGTCTAGTTTTGTCCGGTTGTGTCTAGTTTTGTCTAGTTGTGTCCAGTTTGTTTGGTTTTGTCTAGTTGTGTCTAATTATGTCTGGTTGTGTCTAGTTGTGTCCAGTTTGTCTGGTTGTGTGTAGTTGTGCCTGGTTTTGTCTAGTTGTGTCCAGTTTTGTCTGGTTGTGTCCCATTTTGTCTGGTTGTGTCCCATTTTGTCTGGTTGTGCCCAGTTTTGTCTGGTTGTGTCTAATAGTCCATATTCAGCGTTGAGTCTCAGATTCATAATTCGTGCAACTTCTTTCCTTTTTACACCCCCTCATATCGTGCGTGTCTCCGTAACCAAGTAATGCCGTGATATTTATGTGGCTAAACCTGGGAGGATGTAGGCCAATCGGCAATAGAAGCTTTATTTTTTAATGACATACTTAGTGTGTTTCGTTATTGCCTGCCCATGTGACAGTGGTGAGTTGCGCATGTGTTCAGCTCCATCGGACCACCGTCTGGCGAATCAAGGAAGTGTTCAAGTCTTCATGTTTTGGTGCATTAGCTTTTTATGAGCGTTTGTGGGATTGCGTCTTGTCAGCCCTGTTAGCAAACTCTGTGACCGTCTGTGATTAGTTTACCAACGTTAGTATCACAGACACATCCACCGCGCGAAAACATTATGACATTAGATCCCAAAATCTCCATGCTGTCCGGCTTCCTGTTGTCGGCAGTAGCAATATGGCCACTGCGCGAACTTGCGACATATGATACGAACGCTGTTCAGCGTAGTTTATCTTTAAAATGCGAAGGTTTTTTTTTGCGGTATATTCGGGAAAATAAGAGGGAACAACGATGTAACCTCGTGAAATATTTTGATGCAAGGACTGTCAGGGACGGATCATAATGCGATATGCGAAGTTCATGCGGTGACATGTTGCAGAGCGTTCCGACACTGCCTGTACCTGGACTGAATTGGACTGGACTGGACCGGACTGGCCAGCCGTTCGGGATGCTGAAAGGCATTGTGCCATTGGCGAATGTCTTTAGTGCCGATTTTGATGGCATCAGAATTTGCATCACCTAATTAACCTTGTTCTGTTGCGTGAAATTTAATAAGGTTCGCCTTCCATCATCGTTCTTTGGGTAATTATATTTTATGGCACAGTTTGTCAGACGCTATTACCATTCCACACCAGCCGTCGTCATTTTCAACGTCACTGTGGAAACCTTGCCTTGAGTTACGGACAGGGCGGAGAGCAAATAACTTCAAGTTCATTGACGATGGGCATTCATTAAAAAAGAGAAAAACATTCCGCCCCTAGGTACTGGACGTCTCTAGACCGCATGTAAATGGACCATTTAACAATCTGTTTGTATACATTAAGTGATCAATACGACAACTTATGGGCCTGTGTGTTGTTTGTTCACGAGGGGGAAGGAGTTCTCATCGTCCGGTATAACTTATATACTTTGCTGTTTCACCAGTCCTCTTCAGGATGCTTACTGCCTTCTCTGAGAGTTGAAGTTGCCTGTGTCTCAGACTGCCTAATCCAACGTGTGCGTAGAGCTACCTTTAGTTGGTCACGTGCCAGTAATTTAATCCTTTACTGATGAAACGCCCGTAGGCTGTACAGTTTTAGTTCAGACTAAATGATTTGCGGTGGCAGTATGTACATTTGCCTTGTTGCTGCCAAACTTGCCGCTGCAGGCTCTTTTGTGCAAAATGGAATATCGCTGACAAGAATAAGCTGTAAATTCGAGGTACCAGACGTATCCTAAGCATATAATATTCAAGAAATTGTGTTTTTGATCAACCGTTACCATATGGAGGACGCTCAGCAATGACTGATTCGCATCCCGAGTAATCAGTCTGGTTGACGTCTTCACAACTAACCAACTGATTGACTAACTAACTCTATTGAGCAGAGTTCTTTTTCCTTGTATGGAATCCGAGGATTTGTTACCCTAATAACGAAGAGTGCTACTGCTTCGTCTGTTTTAATATCATGCTTCCAGCTATGCCTAGGTCTTCCAAGGTGCTTTCTTCCTTTAGATTTTCTCACCAAAGCCCTGTATGCATTTCTGTTGTCTACCGTGCATGTTCAATTCCTGAACTGTCCTGTCGTCCTTTATTCTATGTTCCCAGCTCATTGTTGCAGTATTCATTCGTTTCTGCTGGTGTCCACGTCTAGGCACTGGCTCCTCCACTTCACAAATTTCGGCTAAAATTGCGACTTTCCCTTTCTTGTCCGTTCGTAAACGTTGTACTTTTCTCAGTCAGCGAATGTCACCGCTGCCTGTTGACATTTCTGGGCTCCGGGGATTTCTCACGCTGTCCGAACAGAGTGCCGTGCTGCTACTGTACTTCCAGTTAGGCCACAACCACTTGCATGTATGTCCTTCCGGTTCACCGTTCAACAGTCCTGCTTGCGTTGCTGAAGGTACCGGCGATTTGTACAGATTCTGTGTGTGTGTGTCTGTGTGTGTGTGTGTATACACACACACACACACAGACACACACATATACATGCCATCAGTTGCGGGTGACGTGGCCGCTCCGCACTGACGGTACGTGTGTAGCGGTGAACGTGCACAGGACCTCCCATTGCCGCGCCAATAACCTGCCAATCAGTGACCCGTATGTACAGTTCAGCCGGTCAGTCTCGATGTCGGCCTGCAAGTGTTTGACAGCGTTCCTGTCGTTAATACTGTTACACGTAAAAACAGAAACTTGTGTTGTCACTGAGATATTAATGCGTGTGCTGGTCTGTGGCTGTCTTTACCCACCCCTGCGTAACGGACCGTTTCGAGGGCGCTACGTTAGCTACTCAGACAACTCCCTTATGATGGCTGTATGACGTGCCGAAACATGTGGCAGACTTAATGACGTCTGATGTGTGTATTTCGGTGCAGGTAATGTTGGTTGTATGCATTAATTAAGCACAGCAACTCGTTGTTGTTGTTGTTCCTGCAGCAGGTGTTTATTATTATTATTATTATTATTATTATTATTATTATACCAAGTGT
>Ga0123353_10012004_pt1 | contig 12261 bp, 7 predicted proteins | sample TergutLab28metaG_3_FD_92763 | JGI IMG/M metagenome (GOLD analysis project Ga0123353, IMG submission 92763) | Labiotermes labralis P3 segment gut microbial communities from Petit-Saut dam, French Guiana - Lab288 P3 | ecosystem: Host-associated > Arthropoda: Insects > Digestive system > Gut ... | reverse complement strand
CGATACCACCGTGATGGCTTGACAATCTCTGATCTGCTTCACGGAAGACAGTAGCCGAGAAGTTGTTACCTTCCTTCGAGATTCGATAAAAATAAGCCCCAACGTTGTAGGAGCACGATGCCATCACCACATCACCGCAGAGGACCGGGTCGGAGCAAACGGCAGTGGCACCGGGAAAACCCGCCCGCCAGAGTACCTTGCCGTCGGCGGCGGAAATTCCTGCAATGCTGGCATTGGTCAACAACATGTATTGCCGGACTCCCCCGATCTCGACGGGGACAACTGACGTGTAGCCCACGGGGTCTTTCAAGTCGGTCGAACGCCAGAGAAGTGCGCCCGCCTTGGTGAACGCTCCCAGGGTTCCCCCTTCACCGCCGATGGCAATCAGAACTTTATCACCGTCAAGAATGGGGGACGTACAAAAGCCCCAGCCGGACATGACGGCGGCACCGAATTCTCTTTGGAGATTCTTGCGCCAACGCTCTTTTCCGTCCCTAATATCGACGGCAATGAAATCGGAAAACTGACCCATCGCATAAACTGTTTCGCCATCGCACGCAGGGGTACTGCGAGGTCCGATATACCCGCCGCCGCCGTCGCCGGCTCTACCGACAGGTGCCCGCCACTTTTCCTCACCGGTTTTGCGGTCCAAGGCGAGCAAAAAGCACTGGTCGCCGATGTCACCCAGCGAGAACATCAGGTCGCCGTAGAAACTGAAGTTGGAATAGCCAGCACCAACAGTGTTGATCTTCCAAAGGAGTTTCGGTCCTCCTTCGGACCACGACTCGGCAATGCCAGTCGAGAAGGAATGGTTGTTGCTATTAGGACCACGGAACTGGCTCCAATTCTGTTCTTGGGCAAGAACGGCAAAACTGAACACAAAGAGAACACAAAACGAACCGACGAAATGTCTCATCGAAAACTCCTTTTCTGAAAGGGGGGTTAATAAATCTTCGGCTATTGTATGCGAAAACAATACCGGTGTCAATACAAGTGACGAAACACGATTTCGCAAGAGCGGGGTGGCATTAGCCTCCCGGTTGCTCACCACATGAATCCGGCATTCATTTCATAATCTGTCCTCCCGTTACAGGAATCGCCTGTCCGGTCTCATATTGTTGCTCCACGGCGTAAAGAATCGCCCTTGCCATGTCCTTCACCGTACAGCCTCGTTTCATTGGCACTATCGACTCGTAATACGCACGCACATCGGCAACAGTTTTCGCACCGGGTACCTTGCCAGCCTCTAAATACTGCCTGAAAAGCCCCTTAACCGGGTCCGACCACAAGGGACCATCAAGCATGTTACCGGGACAGACGGCATTGACCTTGATCCCATGTTCCACCAGTTCGAGGGCAAAACTCTGCGTCAGTCCGATACCGCCAAACTTGCTACCAGCGTAGGCGCAGTTTTTTTTGCTGCCAGCCAGTCCGCTTTTGGAGTTGATCTCGATAATATCCGCCGTATAGTCGGGACTGCACTCCCGCTGGATTTTCATCGGAACACAGACATGCTTCACGCACAGAAAATATCCCGTGTAGTTCACCTTCGTTACCAAGTCGAAATGCTCCTGCGTCATCTCTTCCAAACTGCCCGCGATCAGCACACCGGCATTGGAGACCAAAATGTCCAGTCCGCCAAATGCTAATACTGCCGCATTCACCATTGCCTTGACCGATTGTTCATCCGACACGTCGGCACGAACTGCTATCGCCTTGTCGGCACCGAAGGTTCGGTTCAATTCTTCTGCGAGTGTTTTCGCACCTTCTATATTTAAGTCCGCCACAACGACATATGCACCTTCGGCCGCTAGTTCTTGAGCAATTCCCGCCCCGATGCCTTGGGCACCGCCGGTAACAAGTGCTATTTTTCCCGCAATTCGACCCGGGCTTGCCGCACCGGCTAGTGCCGCCTTTTGTCGATAGGTTTCCACTTCCCAGTTGAGAATGAAGTCGGTAAACTCATCCGGCAACTGAAGATAGCCGCCGAAGGATTCCGCATAGACGGCAGTCTTCATGGCATCCAAAAACACAACCCGGGCGTTTTCCGCTTCCCGAATACTCGCACCCAAACTGAAAATACCTAACCCTTTTACTGCAACGACTTTGGGCATGTATCCCTTCTCGTTTCGATAGGCATCAAATGCCACCTTCATGTCGTCCCCCTTCATGGCATCACTGTGCTCGACAAACAACGGCGCATCCTTGTAATAGACAATATGATCCGGCGAAAACGGCTTCATCAATGGTTCCATCGTTTCACGCGATGCCACAAACTCATCGGACAGCCGATTGGCACAAAAGACGGCAACGGACTTTCCCTCCGCAGAGTAGAGTATTCTCAGCATCGGTGCGATCCGACTTGCCAAGTCAGCATCAAAACTAGAACTTGTCATGTCCGGCTTTCGTTTCAGTCGTTTTCCCAGTGTGGACATAACATCGCCCATTATGTTGTCGATTTCCTCTACCGTATTTGCCGCGACAAAGATACCGTGATTTTGGAGGAGGGCAATTTGCGGAAACGCCCCTGTTTTTGACTTAAAATCTTCAAACGTTGACTTGCATTTCAGTGCCAGTATGTAGCCGGGCTTGGTCAGCGGAACCCAGACCGCCTTTCCGCCGAAGATTTCTCGGCACAATTTTTCGCCGTCCACTGCGCAAGTCAGTCCGTTAATCAGCGGCGGATGAACATGGAGTACGAAAGCGTAAGGAAACATCCCGTGCAAGAGTCCTTCCACGCTCGGTCGCTTATGTTCTTCGCCGGGCTGTCGGGCTGCCATCATCTCTGCGAGTGCCGCCGCCTCTCTTGCGGCATCGTTTTGGGGATAGTTCGCGTGAAACATTTGGGCGAGCCGAGCCAAATCCATCGCCACAAACCCTTCTGGCTTGATGTCGGTCAGCGATGTACCCGAGCCTTTCACGTACAGGGTTGTTTTATCCTTAAACGAGGTATTTCCGCCTCCAGCCAGTACATAATCCTCCGTACCGTAACGGCGGGACATTTCGGTCAACGCATTCAGACTCACTTGTCTTCTCTTTCACTTTATTAGCAATGGAAACGGGGTGATTATAAGATAATACGTCCTTTTGTACAGGGCAATGCCGAGGACGAGCGATTTCCCCAAACGAGTTTTACATAAAAAAATTACAGAAACTAAATAGCACGCTTTCCCAGCCGCTTGTCCAGTTTTTCCGCCTGCTGATTGATGCGGTCGACGAACCCCTTTAAGGAGTCCAATTCGTCCCGGAAGGTCAAAATCCGTGTTGTCGTTGACTCCAAAGACACAAAGAGACCATTCAATGCGGGCAAACGATGCCAATCCTGCGATACTTGCTGGATTGCCTGCTCAATGCCCTGCCGTAACATCAACGTGAAGAAGAACAGCAACACCCCGCCCCAAAGAATCAACCAACCTATCGACACCAGGTAAAAATCAAGTCCGAACAGTGGCGAACCATAGACCGGCGAATCAACGAAAAAGTTTTTGGCGGGTCGTACTACTAGGAACAACAGCATCGCACCGAACAACACTTCGTAAAGACTGCGGAACCAAAGCCGCTGGCATCGCTGGGCTAACTTGTCGGTGATCGTTTCCAACTCCGCACCGATTTCGGCAAGCAGTGCTTCGTTCGTCTCCTTCGATTCCGACTGAATCACATTCGGCTGACAATGCTGCGTTGGAATATTCGCATCCGTTGCAAAGCCGGTTAAAATCAGTGCAGACTCTTTCAGTTGGTTTGACTCCTCAAGGGAAAACTCCGGCAACACTGTGGATTTGTTGAGTTTGCGGTTGCGTAACTGGCGGACGGCTTCAAATGAGCCCCAAAGTGCCAGTTGAATCGGCGAACGGACGCGAGTTAAAAATGCCCCCGATACAACTGTGCCGAGCCCCTGATACACTCGGAGTAACAGCGAAAATGGACTGTATCCCCATTGAGCAGAAACCCGACCGAGAAGTTTGGACTCCCAACTTCGCCGGTCACGGATCAATTCGGAGCGGATTTTGTTTGCCATCCGCTCACCGAATCGTTGCCGTTCTTCGGATATGCGCTCCCGAAGTTTGCTGACGGGCAACCAATCGCGCTCGATGATCTGTTGGCAATCGGTTACGGCTTCTTCGGCAAGTCCGAAGTAATTCGCCTGCCGAATGCGAATCGCGGCTTCTTCGTTCAAGTCGCGGGTCAATAACTGGCGGAGTTCCTGCAACGAGTTGTCCTCTTCGGGCTTCATCGAGTTGACGAAGAACATCTGTCCTGTCTCGTAGTCGTTTTTCAATGATTCCCGCCAATCTTCCCGAATATCGGTGTCCTTGTCGGCGTGAGTTTGAACGAAGACAAGCCTTGCCCCTGGAGCGGCAGCGGCAAGTTCATCAAGCACTCGCCTACTTCGGTACTTCTGCTGCGTTGCCGTTACGAGAATGACATCACAAAAGGGCAACGCCCGACGGAGTTTATCGAGATTGGAATCGGGATCGTTAGTTTTAGCAGTGTCGGTGGTATCGGGGTCGGGACAATCGAGGATCATCATTTGTTCGAGATGCGGATTGTCCCGGCGTTCGATGCGAAACTGTCCAAACTGGTAGGCACTGGCGTGGGTATGACAAACGAGTACGGGTTCGTTGGTCGTGGGTCTTTCTTTGCCTTCCGTAACGACTTTTTCGCCGATCAGTGCATTGAGGAGCGAACTTTTACCCGCGCCGGTACCGCCAAGCATGGCGACGACAAGGGGAACATTTGCCGACTTGGGCGGGGATAATTTTGCCCTGTCCTGAAATCGGTCGATTCGTTCCCGGCAGAGCGTTGCCGCCGTCCAATCGGGAGCGTTGCCGATCCAATGTTGCAGTTGTTCGCCGAGATTGACCATACGGAGTATTGTACCGTTTTTCCGGGAAGCGTCGAGGCACTTAGCCGCCTACCCAGTGAGGCGCGCAGTCCGCAGAGCGATTGCGGCTCCGTACTTTGCGGGTATAATTATCGCATTGCTTATGAAATGGAGTTTGCCCGATAATGTCCGACCAGTCTGATTTCTCCTCGTCTGTTTCCAACCTCGATTATCTCACGCCGGACAGACTCCGGGAACTCCAATGGGAAAAATTTGAAATCATCCTCCGACACGCCTACGAAAACAGCCTTTGGTATCACGGACATCTGCGAGTGAAGCCCAGCGACATCAGAAGTTTCGACGATATGCACAAATTGCCCTTCGTAACGAAACAAGTGTTGCGCGATACCTATCCCTTCGGTCTCTTTGCCGTCCCGATGGACAAAATTGTCCGAATGCATGCTTCCAGCGGCACGACGGGCAAACCGATTGTCGTTGCTCACACGAAAGAAGACATCGCCGTTTGGACGGAAGGGGTCGAACGGGCACTACGTTGTTACGGAGTCGGTCCCGGCGATATTTTGCAAAATGCTTACGGTTACGGACTTTTCACCGGCGGTCTGGGGTTACACTACGGCGGACAAGCCCTCGGCGTTATCGTGGTGCCGATTTCCGGTGGCAATACCGAACGGCAAGTGATGCTCATGCGGGATTTTGGGGCGACCGTTGTTTCCTGCACGCCGTCTTACTTTCTGCACATCATTGACCAAGCGAAGGAAATGGAAGTCGATCTCCGGGAACTGCCGGTGCGCGTCGGTGTCTTCGGGGCGGAGCCGTGGTCGGACGCAATGCGGCAGAAGATCGAAACCGAAGCCAATATCAAGGCTTACGACATTTACGGGCTCACAGAAATCTGTGGTCCCGGTGTCGGAGCGGAATGCATCCACCAAAATGGCACGCACCTTTTCGAGGACCATTTTTATCCCGAAATTATTGATCCCGAAACACTGGAGCCTCTGCCCGATGGTCAAATGGGAGAACTCGTCTTCACGACATTGGATCGCTTTGCGATGCCGATGATCCGCTACCGAACGCGGGACTTGACCTGCTTGATGACCGAACCTTGCCCTTGTGGTCGGACTGTCCGTCGAATGAAGCGGATTGCCGCCCGAAGTGATGACATGTTGATTATTCGTGGGGTCAATGTCTTTCCGAGTCAAATTGAGATGGCACTGCTTCAGGTTGAGGGAACGGAGCCGCACTATCAGATCGTGTTGACCCGGGAGTTCGGCGGTTTGGACGAAATTGAGGTTCGATTGGAGGTTCGCCCGGAAGTGTTCAGCGATAAAGTTGGCGAAATTGAGTCCTTCCAGCATCGCATTCGGCATGTGGTTCAACAGATCACGGGCATTCATGCAAAAATTTCGTTGGTGCAGCCGGGTTCGATTCCTCGCAGTGAGGGCAAAGCGAAAAGGGTGATTGACAAACGAGTCATTTAGCCGGAACTCCGTGCGTGGAACCGGAGGGCTCACGCCGCTCCGCTCTTACGTAGCCGCTCCGTTCTTACGCTCATGCTCACTTACGCGCTCATGTTCACTTACGATTGTTTCAAATCCGCCTCCGGGGTCGAAATCGGCGCAATCTGAAACTTCTCGACCAATACGCCCAATACCGCCGGGGAAACAAACGCCGGTAGCGACGGTCCCAACTTGATGTTCTTAACACCCAATGCCAAAAGTGTCAATAGGATAGCGACCGCCTTCTGCTCGTACCATGACAAAATCATCGTCAGTGGCAAACCATTGACATCCGTGCCAAACGCCTCTGCTAACGCAACCGCAATCTGGATTGCCGAGTACGCATCATTGCACTGACCAATGTCCAGCAGTCGCGGAATGCCGTCAATATCGCCGAAGTCCATCTTATTGAACCGATACTTTCCGCACGCAAGCGTCAGAATTACGCAGTCTTTCGGCACCTTTTCGGCAAGTTCCGTGTAGTAATTCCGTCCCGGCTTGGCACCGTCGCAACCGCCGATCAAGTAAAAATGCTTGATTTTCCCTGCCTTGACGGCATCGATTACCTTCCCGGCAACGCTCATCACGGCGTTGTGTCCGAAGCCAACGAGGATCGTCTTGTCAGTGCCGTCCGCCGTGAAACCGGGCATTGCCTGTGCGACCTCAATGACAGGAGTGAAATCCTTCATGCTGCCGGATTGACGGTCGGCAATATGTTGAATGCCTTCCCAGCCGACACAACCCGTGGTGAAGATGTGGTCTTCGTAACCCTTCGGATTTTGGATGCAGTTGGTCGTCATCAAAATCGTACCCGGAAACGCCGTGAATTCCTTGTGCTGATCCTGCCATGCTCCGCCGTAGTTGCCGACGAGATGAGGGAATTTCTTCAAGCCGGGATAGCCGTGCGCCGGCAACATTTCGCCGTGTGTGTAAACGTTGATTCCTTTGCCTTCGGTCTGTTTCAACAGTTCTTCGAGGTCGAGCAGATCGTGTCCCGAGACGAGGATCGCCTTTCCCGCTTTCGGTCCGATGGAAACCGCCGTCGGTGTTGGATGTCCGAACCGCTCCGTATGCGCGGCATCGAGTATCTCCATCACTTTGAGATTGATCATGCCGCATTCCATGCAAAGAGCAACCAATTCGTCAAGGGTTGCCTGACCAAGCGCAAGTGCTGCTAACGCTTTCGCAAAGAAGGCGTAGACTTCGTCCGATTCTTTGCCGAGCACCAACGCGTGATGAGCGTAAGCCGCTGTGCCTTTGATGCCGTACAGGAGGAGTTCCCGGAGCGAAGTGATGTTTTCGTCGAAGGTTGTTTGCGCCGCACAGGGTGCAGCGGCTAACCGGGTTGCAATTCCTTTGGCTTCGCGGAGGAGTTCCGCAAGCCGGGTGTCATCAAAATCGACGTTCGTCACTGTGGCGAAAAGGGAATCGAGCGTTGCCCGATCTGCGTCGGCATCGATTTGTCCCGACTTTCGGAGTTCGTGGTTATGGTATCCGATTTCCTTGACGGCTTGGACGATGTCGTCCTGCAATTTTGCCGCCGAAGGTTTTTTCCCGCAAACACCGCTAGCGGTACAGCCTCTGCCGCCCGCCGTCTGTTCGCACTGATAGCAAAACATTGTCATGATAGTAGTAAGGGTTAGGGTTGATTAACTGATACTATTTTAGTATTAGTTTTTAGGGTGTCAAGAGGGTACAAACAGAGCCGGGGACTTGTTCACGGGCGACGAAACTCACGAGAGTATGGCAAGTTGACGGATTTTCGAACTACTTGATCTTCTATCGTCCCAAAGAGGATACATTACAAATTTTGCGTGTCATTCACGGTTCAAGAGACTATATGGCGATATTTGAAAAGAAAAGAAATGACGTAACTGAACTTTTGCAAATTTAATAAACTGTTATACGGTAACTTATCACACCGTAGGGGGTTGCCAAACCGTAATTATTGGGATTGTCCCATAAATTCTCGCGATGGTCCACGTAACGCTCGACCACCACCCTAATGACCTGCCCATCGGTATTCGGCGTGATAATGGTACCATATCCTCTGCTGCCGCGACTGTGCGTTAGACTTATAGGAACAAAGAAATTGTAATAAGCCTCACAATCGGGAGCATCCTTTAGCAAAATGGCACCTTCTTCGTCTCTGGAAATTCTGCCTTGCCAGTTTTTTATTTTCCATCGATGAGCGTCTTTGATTAGCGGGTCAGTGGAATATGCGGATACACCATCGATTACCGGTAACTCTTCTTCGCCTTCAAAAGAAAAATGCACACGCACATCTTTACCGGGTTTGAGCGTCCATTGCAAATTTTCCTTGTTTTGGTTCAAGTCCACTACAATCCAACGAGATGTCCAGCCCTCTTTTTTGAGCAAAATTTCAGTCGAGGTGCTTTTCTCGTTGGGAACGACACTGACTCGAAGTCTGCCGTCGGCATTGGTACTTCCTGTGCCCGAAGCCAATGGTTGAATACTACTTTGCAACGATTGGATACCAACACCTTCGAGCGGTTGCCCTTTGTCATTGACCACACGAAAGGAAAGCACTGTGGCTTTTCTTAATGTGTTCTTGACAAATCCGCCGCGAAACCATATCTCCGAATCAAGATAGCCTTCCTTATTGACATGGATTTTCGTGAGATGTGTCTGTTCTTTTGTAACAAGCGGGAAAGGTACATCGGCAATCCATTTTCCGTTTTTATCCGTAACAACTGGCGGTGCCGACCGGGAATAGAAACTCTGGGCAACTGTTACTGTTGCACCTTGAACTGGCTTACCGGCTTCATCTTTTACCAGTCCGACCAGTTTGCCTTCGGGAGAAAGAATGATTTCCACTTCGTCCGGCAACGTCTTATAACTGCTTCTCGAATGGGCAGTTGACTCAAAACCAATGATGTGAAAATAATCACTTTCGCGATAACCCTTTGCCGCCACTTTGATCCAAAAATCTTGGATGTCGCTCACATCAGTCTTGCTGAAATCAAAAATGACAATGCCGTTATCGTCGGTCGGAAACGGTTTATCGACACGAATGAAATGTCCATATGAATCGCCATACTCGGAACATGGTTCGACCAACGCTCCAGCGAGCGGTTTCAGGTTTTCGTCAAGAACTCGTACTTTCAATACTTTGGAATCTTTCCATGTCGTAAAATTGATAGGAAAAAAATTGTATTCATCTTTTCCTAACTTTGCCGTTATGACGTGCGGTTCTTCCTGCGGTTTGAAATGATGAACACCCGGCACGGAATATGCCAAACCATTTTTAGGCTTCTGGGCGTGTCGAGCGTGAACATGAAATTCGATTGTCGTATCGGCATCGGCGGGGACATTATGCCATTCCCAAATACCATTTTCGTCCGTGTAGTGTGTCTTGTTCGCAATCGGTTCTCCGGCACTGCCCTCAAAGGCAATTCTTGCCATGGGATACTCATAACTGAACTTGCCGAGTTCCAGCGTGTATCGCGGTTTAACATTGACTCCTTGCAACGGTTTACCGTCTTCGGTAACAACCTTGATACGGACGGGATTCGCTTTTTGGAGCGTAACGTTGTTCTCCGTAACCCGTTCGGGCAGCGGCAACGTTTGAACGTGGAGCCGCTTTCCGTCTTTCTCAATGAGTAAAATTTGATCCGAAGGAAAAAGTCCTTTCAAATGATAGCGACCGTTTTCATCGGTAATGGTTTCTTGGTCTGTTATACGTTTTTCTCCAGATGCAAAAACATTTGCACCAGCAACAGCTTGTCCCTGATCATCGACGACTTTGCCGAATATTTCGCTACCTGATTGCAAAGTTACGATTTTGTGCTGATCTGCTTGCGTGAGGGTAATGATTTGATTCTGAAAATCCGGGTGCAATACTCGAAATGTTTGATCTGAACGTTGCACGGGTAATGGTCCAAAAGTCAACGCACCTTTCGAGTCAGAGACTTGCGGATAAGGCGTGTCCTGGTGTATCTTGACTCCTTCTGCCACAGGTTTCCCGTCTCCATCGACGAACTGAAAAGTTATCAAATTGCCCTCGAATTCGAAAGCGATTTCCTCGGGTATAATAACCGCCTCGCCCTGTTTCGTGCGTCCCCATCCGCGCCCGTCGATTGAATGGGTGTATTTTGATGAGTTTACGTGCAAACTCACGTAAGAAATTTTTCCCTCGAACCATTCGTCGGGAAGTTGGAGAACGACTTTGCCGTTTTGGTCTGTTTTTCCTTCGATCTTCAAAGATGTGTAATAAGCGGGAGTAAAAACTCCGCCGTCGGTGCCTGCCAGAACGACTTCCGCATCGGCGAGCGGTTTCCTTTCGTGATCCGTAACGGAGACAGTCATCGTTTTCGGAAGGGACACCGGATAATGGGACACTTCGATTAAATGCACATTATCGCTGACAAAAGTAGGTGTGTTTACTTTGGCAGAAATGCACGAAATTGTGCAAAGAGCAAGGCACAAAGGCAAGGACAGAAAGAGACGCATAGGTTCGTCGTTGTTGAATTTCTGACAATTCTAGCGGTTGTTGCGAAAAAAACAAGTGATTCAAACTTACGTTCAGCAGAGCCCGTAGCGTAAGCAAAAGGGTGTGACGATGCACAGTTGCCCAAAATCCGATATGATGGGAGAGAGTGTAGCCACAGAATACTGCCACGGAATACACGGAAAAGCACGGAAGGAAAATTCCGTGGCAAAAAACAACATGACTGAACCCAAACAATCGCTCAACTTCATCGAACAAATCATCGAGGAAGACCTCCGCACCGGCAAGCACAAGGGACGAGTTGCCACCCGATTTCCGCCGGAACCTAATGGCTATTTCGGCAATTCTAATGTATAATGGAGTAGTAAGAGTTATCGTCCCAAAGAGGATAAAGGCGCGAAAAAAAGCGACGCATCGGTGCTACTAAGGGCGCAGTTCACGGAGCCGCAAGCGTAAGATTGCGAAAAAGAGAATCAAAGTTATAATAAGGCGCAGTTCCCGGAGGAGTTACAACCATGACCGCAATACCCGCCAAACTCTACGAAGCATTTGAAAAAATCCGCCTCGGCAAAGTCGAAGAAGGAACCCGGCTGTTCGACAAAGTGGACGGCGGTGATGCCATCAAATCTATCGCTCTCGCCGAGTTGAGTTATTTCCGACACGATTGGAAACGCGGTATGCAATTTCTATGCGATTTTCTTGAATCCGCAGAGGATTGGGAAACAGTTCGATATTTTGGGGGCGGTTACGGCAGTTACAAAGAACTCCATCTCACGCTGTTTGTTATTTGTACTTGCCAACTCGATGCTTGGAAAGAAAGCCGCTCGTATCTTCAGCAACTCAGAAAACAATACGACTATTACACACCGTATCATCAGGCTGTTTCTTTGATCGCTGACCCGGAAAACACAAAACGTCGCTTGTTGGAATCCCGACCAAAATTGAAAGGCGAAGGAAAAGAAAACTTGGAGTCATTGGAACTTAGCACAAGAAGTGCTATATCAGAACAGCAACGTAAAAGAAAAGGATACTGGCAGAACTACCATCGATCATTTGACAGTATAAGCGACGGGAGCGTTTTCCCTTTTGGGGCGTTCTCACGCGACTTTGTGTAATGTTGTATAGCCTTGTTTTTCAATGTTTTTCCACCGATTTGCCTTGTACACACACCGCAAGAGCAACATGTCATTCGCCGTCCTTTCTTTCCAATACACGCTTGCACCCTTCAATCGCAAATTGACGACCCGGCGAATCGTACTCTCAATCACTCCACTGCCTATCGGCAATTTGTCCCGCCGTGCCGCCGCATAGTTCATCCGACCCGCCCGCGAATGTTTTAGCAAGTAATTGCCTGCCGTCCGAAGATCAGTCTTCTTTCGACTGCCCCGTTGCAACAACCTCACCTCCCGCTCAAACGACTTGTTGTCTCCCGAAAACAAAAACTTCGTCAT
>Ga0123353_10012002_pt1 | contig 12263 bp, 11 predicted proteins | sample TergutLab28metaG_3_FD_92763 | JGI IMG/M metagenome (GOLD analysis project Ga0123353, IMG submission 92763) | Labiotermes labralis P3 segment gut microbial communities from Petit-Saut dam, French Guiana - Lab288 P3 | ecosystem: Host-associated > Arthropoda: Insects > Digestive system > Gut ... | reverse complement strand
GTACCTGACCCATAGCTTCTACCGTTGGATCTTCGCGTTCCCAGCCGGAATGTTCATAGTATACTTCCACCCACGCATGGTACTCAGTGGGGGTATGCCCAACAAGTAACCTGGCAGGTATGCCAAGGCTGCGTATCATTGCAACCATCAACGCGGCGTAGTCAAAGCAAATTCCCGTCAGTTCCGTATATGTACGATCCAGGTCTGGTATATACCCCGTTTCCACATTCTCAGCCATTTCAGTGCTATACCTGATATTTTCGGAAACAAACTTACTTATTGCACCCACTGCAGCGCGGTCACTGCCAAGCGCTTTAAACTCAGCAGCTTTGTCCAAAAAAAGGCTATCCACGTCATAATTTACATATTGATTCGGATAGAGGAACGGTTTAAACTCATTCGAAAGCGCTACATCGACTGTAGTGACGAGGATGCTTGTATACATGGTATCCGACGTTTGCCTAAATACTTCAATAGCGTATTTGCCATTGCCCTCTGAAAGGGGAAATACATCGAACTCATTGTCTTGATTAAGCGCATAGATATAGACAGTACTATTTGGCGCAGTGACAAGAACACGCAGTGCTCTGTTGGTTGGCGCCGAATACCTGACCATTACATAACCTTCTGATGTATTAGAATAGTCGATCTCTGCTTCTCTGGTTTTAGACGTCTTTTGCCCTGAAGCTACCGGCATGTGTAATTGCAACAGGTCTGTAGCAATGGGTTGGGGGTCTGTTAAAACATCAACATTTTCACTGACAAGCGTATAAACCGGCAGCAACAACGTAAGGCATAATGTAATGATTAATTGATCCATAATATCATTGCGGTGTATGCCCGGTATCAGACATGTGGGCTACATTCGCTTCCCCCAATATAATATGTGTTTTCGTTGATTGTCGTGGGATATGGTCTGCAATCCAGACATCGATTATATACAGACAATTAGACAATAGCAAGCATAAAATTGAAAAATTATGGTCAAAAAGCACAAATAACGATGATAATAATGTGTATAATTTCGACATAATGGAGTATATTTGTATAATTTAATGGATAACAATGCTGCTGCAAAACAACAGTAATGCAGCAGCATACAGCAATTCAAATCCCGGCTAGGTCAGATTGACAAGCTATATGAAGACAAGCGATAGACTAAGCTCCTGCTATGAACATTCTTACGAATTCGTTTGCCGGAGTTTCCTGGAGTTCGCTGAATGTGCCGATCTGCTCTATCTTTCCCGCGTTAAATAGCACGATCCGGCAGGCGAGCTTGCGCGCCTCGCTTAAATCGTGCGTCACAAAGACTATGGTTTTGTTCAGCCGCGCGTGGATGCCCACCAGTTCGTCCTGTAATAAACCTCTCGTTATATTGTCGGTAGCGCCGAAAGGTTCGTCCATCAGTACGATTTCCGGATCGGCTGCTAATGCCCTGGCTACCCCAACGCGCTGCGCCTCGCCGCCCGACAATTGGTGAGGATAGCGCATAATGCAGTCCTCCGGCAAGCCCACCAGTTTCATTAAATCCCTGACACGCGCCAGCCGCGCAGCCTTTTCCACCCCAGTAAGCGTAGGCACATATGCGATGTTGGCTGCTATGGTCATATGAGGAAACAGCGACGTATTTTGCACACAATAACCGATAGACCGCCTTAAGGCAACCGGGTCGGCGTTTGCTACATCTTGACCACGTACGATCACCCGCCCGGCATCCGGTATTACCATTGCATTGATCATCTCAAGCGCCGTCGTTTTCCCGCCGCCGGAACGACCGATAAACACAATAAACTCACCCGGTTCAATGGACAGGTTCATCGCGTCGAGTACTGTGTTTTCACCGTATCGCTTGCAAGCGCAAAGAAATTCGATTATACTGCTCATAGTAGGTTTTTAAGCTCGAGGAATTCCCTGGCAACGTCCTTAGGATCGCGACCCTCAGTTTCCACCTGATCGTTCATGTAGATCATCTCTTCGGCTGAGATTTGACCTGTGAGCTTTTCAAGCACCGCCCGTAGTTCGGGGTTTTTTTTGAGCGTTTCGTCTTGAATAAGCGTTGCAGCATAGAATTCCTGGAAAAAGTGCTTGTCGTCTTGCAGTATCGTAAGCTCAAAACGCGCCAGAGAGCCATCTGTTGTGAAAGCGTTTATAGCGTCTACCCGCCCTTCAGACAATGCTATATACTTCAGACCAATGTCCAAATCTACTGTCTCGAATTTAAAATCATAAGCCTCAGCTAAAGCTGTGTATCCCCCGGATACCTCGTAGTAATCAGGATTGGCGCCAAATTTTAAGCTGTCCGAAATGGCTGCGATGTCACTGATGGTTTTCAGGTTATTTGCATCAGCAACTTCTTTTCTGACGGCGATAGCGTAGGAATCGTCAAAACCATAAAAACCAAGCCATTCGAATCCGAACGTATCTGTGTATTCTTTTTTCATTTCGACAACCATCTGATCATGAGTACCATCGAAAGGCTCATGTTTGAGAGCATAAAGCCAACCCGAATTGCTATATTCGGGATACATATCTATCTGCTTGGCTATCATAGCCTCGTGGACTATAGGCGTGCCTCCGGAAAGATCCAGCACCGTCGCCTTTATATCGGTGTGCTTTTCTATCAGTTGCTGAAGCATAGAAGCCAATATATATTGCTCAGCATTGCCTTTGTTGCCGATTATTACGCTTTTTTCATCCTGCTTACAGCTCGACAGATATGCCAGCGCTGTTACTATAAGCAGTGTGATCACAACAACTTTCTTCAACCATTTCATTATACCTAACCACCTTACTTGTTTTTATAAGCAATTTTAGTCCATAAGTTACCAATACGAGGATTCTTTGCTTTTACTATAAATGTCTTTTCGACTAAACCAAGCAGCAAGTCGGCAAGAATTGCAAGTAATGCGACCAGCACACTCCCCGCCAGTGTCAGTTCAGGTTTATACGTAGTGATACCGCGCCAAATAGCAACCCCCAGACCACCAGCGCCAATAAATGACGCTATGCCGGTCATGGCGATCACCATAATGACCATATTGCGAAATCCGGCAAAAATCACCGGTAGAGCGAGCGGCAATTTTATTTTATACAATAATTGCCATTTAGTTGATCCCATTGCAGTAGCAGTTTTTATAACGCCCTGATCTACATTTTGAAGTCCGGCTAGTGTGTTCCTGATTATCGGCAACAACCCGTATACCACTATGGCAACGATGGCGCTCCGATCCCCAATGCCGGTGATAGCTACCAGAAATCCAAACATCGCGATCGATGGGATGGTATATACAACGTTTACGATGCTGAGCACTACCGCCGACAACACGCGCTTACCCGCTATGAACACACCCACAGGCACACCGATAAGCGTTACGATAAAGATTGCAGTCAGCGCGATGTTTAAATGCTTAAGTGTAAGTTCCAGAAACCATTCACTCCGCTCGAGCAATATGTTATATGCGTCCGTGATGAGCGACATTCACAGCCTCCCTTGCGAGTTGTTGACATAAAGCATATCACAAACATGTAGATATTTCAAATTTATTATACAAATATTCCCAGTTTAGATTACAGTAACGTGACGCTCTGCTGCCTTTACGCAACACAATAATTCACTAGGAGCTGGAAAATGCGAAAGTGTGACTTTAAAGCATTATGGCCACTGTTTATAACCTTTCTTAAGGCAGGGACATTTACTTTTGCCGGTGGTTTAGCTATGCTTCCAGTCATTGAAAAGGATGTTGTTGAAAGGTACAGTCTGTTAAGTAGAGAAGAATTTTTAGAGTATGCTACACTCTCGCAAACAATACCCGGTGTTGTGGCGGTAAACTGCGCAAGCTTCGTAGGTCGACGCGCCGCCGGTACGCCCGGTATGCTCGTTGCCAGCCTCGGTGCGACCCTTTCGGCGTTCATTCTTATGTTGGTAGCAACTATCTCCATCCAGTTTATCCCACAGACCGGTCCCGCCATGGGAGCAATGCGGAGTATCCGTGCAGCGTCCTCGGCTCTTGTACTCTCGGCTTCGTTTACGCTGGGCGCTAATAATATCAAGTCCACTTTTTCGGTGATCATTATGCTTGCGGCCTTTGTATCGGTATTATTTCTTGAAATAAGCACACCTCTTGTAGTATTGGCCGCCGGTGTGATCGGTTATGGATACAAACGCTTTTCGCAAAAAAGGGGGGAAGGCAAATCATGATGCTATTATGCAGTTGCCTGCACCTTTTTCTGAGTTTTCTGAAAATTGGTATTGTAGGCTTTGGCGGTGGGTATGCGATGATGTCTATGATCATGATTGAAAGCGAAAAATTCTCAATAACTACTGCACAATTTGCGGACTTAAATGCGATTGATATGATTGTGCCGGGACCTATCGCTATTAATGCAGCGACGTATGTAGGATATTTACATTCAGGCTTTTGGGGCGCTTTAGCCGCTACCATCGGCGTTTCACTGCCTTCTTTCTTTATTGTGACGCTAGTCATGCACTTTATCAACAAGTATCGCCAGAACACGATCATGAATGGTGTGCTTTCCGGAATAAAACCGGCTGCCGTAGGTCTCATTGCGGCTGCGGCGCTTATCATTGCCTCAGACGTACTGTCAAAACCCGGTATGGATGCAATCACGCTTTACCCCAACACACTGGATACGATATCTATTTTTATGGTCGTCGTATTTCTTATTACTGCTGTTGCAAACATACGATTCAAAATCAATCCGATAGTACTGACATTGCTGGCAGGAGTAGCAGGCGCAATTATTACCATATAAAAGCACTCCACTCTTCATTATCAACACTTGAGCTGCGAAGCAGATTACTACCCGGAACTGCTTTTGCAGCCCTTTTCGTGGATGACTAGTAGAAAAGAGTTCAAACCGTGCATAGCGAGTTTATTGTTGATTCATGGGCGTTTTCCCCTTTTTACACTAGCCGCGATCTGTAACCCCTTTTCTATTTTGTTGAATTTTTATTTCACTCTTAGCTTGACTATCTATCAAAATTCAGATAAAATTGTAAAATAATGTAGAAAAAGTAGAAAAAGGGAGGTTGAAAAGTAGAAAATCAACCATAATCATGGGAGAATGCGCGACATCAGAATGAAATCTAATTTAGGAGGAGTTTACAATGAAACCCATTCGTTTTCTGGCAGCACTTCTGGCAATGGTTATGATTTGCACGTTTCTGGCTGCTTGCGGTTCTACCGGCGGCGGCAGCGGCAGTGACCCGAAAGTATATTTTCTGAACTTTAAGCCCGAGCAGGATGATCAGTGGCAGGATATCGCAAAGCTCTACGGTGATAAAACCGGCATCAAGGTAACTGTCATCACTGCCGCCTCCGGTCAATACGAACCGACGTTAAAGGCGGAAATCGCAAAAAGAGAAGCGCCTACGCTGTTTCAGGTCAACGGTCCGCGTGGGTTGGACAGTTGGAAAGACTATTGCTACAATCTAGCCGGCACCGGTATATATGGCGAACTTGTGAGTAATGATTTCTCGCTTCTAAATGGCAGTGAGGTAGCAGGCATAGCATATGTTATTGAAACATATGGGATAATCTATAACAAGGCGCTGTTGGCACAAGCTGGGTATACGTCAAATCAAATCAGAAGCTTTAATGACTTGAAAATGGTCGCCGAAGACATCACTGCACGTTCAGACACACTGGGATTTTCGGCGTTCACGGTTGCCGGTATGGATCCGTCTTCCGATTGGCGCTTCAAAACTCATCTGGCGAACCTCCCCATATACTATGAGTATTTGGAAGATGGTATTGGTACGACTGAAGCGATCAAGGGTACATACCTTGATAATTACAGGATGATATGGGATCTGTACACAAATTATTCCACAACCAGCCCATCGCTTCTGGGTACGAAGATCATGAATGATGCGATCGCCGAATTTGTCAGCGGAAAGGCTGTGTTCTTCCAGAATGGCACATGGGCGTATAATGACGTCAAAGATATTGGCGACGATAATCTGGGAATGCTGCCGATATACATAGGTGTGCCGGGCGAAGAAAACCAGGGGCTTTGCACAGGAACCGAAAATTATTGGTGTGTAAACAAAAACGCGTCTGAAGCTGATATAAAGGCAACTCTGGACTTTTTGTTCTGGTGCGTGACTGACGATGACGCTGTCAAGATCATGTGTGAGGATATGGGATTTGTTATCCCGTTCAAGAAAAATCTGCCCTCATCAAATCCGCTGGTGAGCGTTGCCAACGAATACGTTACGCAGGGGTTTAAGTCGGTTGACTGGACATTCCCGACTATGCCCTCCGAGGACTGGAAGAATGGCGTTGGTTCTGCTCTGACTGCATATGCAGCCGGCACAGGCGGTTGGGATGGCGTAGTATCAGCCTTTGTTGATGGCTGGGCAAAAGAATACGCTTTGATCAACGGGTAAAACCATAACAAGACGCACGATTCGACCCGCCAAAATCACCATAGGCGTTTGTCGTACAAAGATATGAGACAATCACACTATCAGGTGGGCGGCGATCTAGTGCTCCGCCCACCCGTACTCATAAAAGAGGTGAACTATGGAAAAAACCCTCAAGCGGTATTTCCCGTTCTTTGTTATTCCCACTCTTGCGGCATTCCTCCTTGGTTTTATTATCCCATTTCTCATGGGACTTTGGCTTTCTTTTACCGAGTTTACAACCATTATAGATGCAACCTTCGTGGGGTTTAAGAATTACGGCCGCGCTTTTGCCGATGAGACATTGCTACACTCCCTTGGTTTCACTACGCTATTTGCAGTTATCAGCCTCGTTTTGATAAATGTGATCGCTTTTGCGTTAGCGATGTTGCTTACAAAAAAGCTCAAGGGTACGAATATATTCCGTACGATCTTCTTTATGCCGAACTTGATTGGCGGGATCGTTCTGGGATATATATGGCTGCTCATTTTTGACGGGATCTTGCAACAGTTTGATACTGCTCTCATCCTGCACGCAGGCTATGGTTTTTGGGGACTGATCATACTTGTCTGCTGGCAACAGATAGGGTACATGATGATTATTTATATTGCCGGGTTACAAACCATACCCGGCGACTTGAATGAGGCTGCGGCAATAGATGGGGCTAATGGCCGACAAAAGCTTTTCCGTGTCACAATACCTATGATGATGCCATCCATTACGATTTGCACATTCCTGTCGGTGACAAACGGATTTAAGCTGTTTGACCAAAACCTTGCCCTCACCAACGGTGAACCCGCTAAAGCAACTGAAATGCTAGCGCTGAATATCTTCAATACGTTTTACAGTAAGGTTGGCTTTGAAGGAGTGGGACAAGCGAAGGCTGTTTTGTTCTTTATCCTTGTTGTTGCCCTTGGGCTGATACAATTGCGTATCACACGTTCAAAGGAGGTGCAGCATTGAGTACACAGAGAAAAGTTAGGCGGGGAATTGCCTCGGTACTGCTTGGCATTTTCAGCCTGATCTATGTTTCTCCGCTCTTCTTGATCCTCATCAACTCGCTAAAGAATAATACAAATATCAGCAATCAACCGTTCCTCCTCCCAACAGCGGAAACTTGGGTGGGATTTGGGAACTACCAATTAGCCATCGAACATCCTAACTACCGCCTGCTTTCCGGTGTGGGCTGGACGCTGATCATCACTATAGGATCGGTCTTTGCGATACTGGTACTTTGTTCTATGTTTGCCTGGTTTATAACAAGGGTTAAAGCAGTTTACTCGAAGATTCTATATCTTCTGTGCGTTTTCTCAATGGTAGTTCCGTTTCAGATGGTTATGTTCACCCTGTCAAAGGTAGCCGACACCCTGTATCTAAACACGCCCTGGGGTATAATAGTCGTCTATTTAGGGTTTGGCGCAGGATTGGCGGTGTTCATGTTCTGCGGATTTGTGAAAGGTATCCCACTTGAGATCGAGGAAGCAGCGATGATCGATGGATGCAACCCGATCCGCACGTTTTTTAGGGTGGTTATTCCCATAATGCAACCTTCGTATATCACGGTGGGGATTCTACAGACAATGTGGATATGGAACGACTTCCTACTTCCATACCTGGTTTTGGATAGAAGGCATTATACTACGATTTCGTTGCTTATCCAGACCATGAGAAGAGGCTTTGGAGTGGTCGATATGGGAGCCATCATGGCAAGTCTCGTAATGGCTGTTATACCAATTGTTATATGCTATTTGTCCTCACAAAAATACATTATCGAAGGCGTCGCCGCCGGGGCAGTGAAAGGGTAACGCTGATTGTTTGGCGTTGAAAGGAATCATCTATGGATGTAAGCAAGCATGGGTTTGACCAGCGTTCGGCGGGTGTGCTTTTACCTGTCAGCAGCCTACCGTCGCCCTATGGCATAGGCAACTTTGGGGAGGATGCCCGAAAGTGGGTGGATTTCCTTCACGAAGCAGGGCAGAGCTATTGGCAAATCCTGCCGCTTACCCCTACAGGCAAAGGGGATAGCCCCTATCAGAGCTTCTCAGCTTTTGCCGGCTGCCCGTTTTTCGTCGACCTTGACACGCTTTGTGAGGAAGGCTTGCTCAAGCGGGAGGAGTATGACAACCTCAATTGGGGTAGATCTAAAAACCGCGTAGACTATATGACAGTTTATCGAAAGCGGGAACCCGTCCTGCGGAAGGCTTTTTCACGTTTTGATGACGATGCCTCCCTGGACGGGTTTGTTGAGAAAAACCCGTGGTTTGAGCATTACAGCCTGTATATGGTTATAAAGGTCGCCCAAGGTCTCCATCCCTGGATGGATTGGGACGAGCCGCTTCGCAACCGCCGACCGGAGGCAATAGCCCGAATTAGGAAGGAGTTTGCGCAGGAGCTGCGCTATCACGCCTTTGTGCAATACCAGTTCGATAAGCAGTGGGGCGAGTTGCGCGCCTACGCCAATACAAAAAACGTAAGTATTATTGGCGATATACCTATCTATGTCTCGCTTGACAGCGCCGACGTATGGGAAAACCACGACCTTTTCCAACTGGATGAAAACAACATACCAATCGAGATAGCAGGCTGCCCCCCGGACGCTTTTTCCAGTGAAGGGCAACTGTGGGGCAACCCTCTTTATTGCTGGGATGCAATGGCAAAAACAGGTTATGAGTGGTGGACGCAGCGTTTGCGAAAGAGCTTTGACCTATTTGATGTGCTGCGCCTGGATCATTTTCGCGGACTCGAAAGCTATTTCGCGATTCCGTATGGAGATACGACTGCGAGCAACGGGTACTGGAAGCCGGGACCTGGTAAAGATTTTATCGACGTCGTCGAGCGTACTGTGCCTGACGCCAGTATCATTGCTGAAGACCTTGGATTCCTCACGGATGAAGTGCGTGATTTGCTGGAGTATAGTACATACCCCGGTATGAAGATCGTCCAATATGCTTTTGATGAACGCGAGGTCGGTGACTACATACCATATGGTTACGATATAAACTCGGTGGCGTATACCGGGACCCACGATAACGACACGACAAAGGGTTGGAGTAAACATGCTCCGCGCGCCTGCATTAAACTTGCCAAGGACTATATGGGGACCCGCCGCAAGAGGGATATTCCGCTCAATATGATACGTCAGGCATTGCAGTCCCGTTCGAATCTGGCGGTAATTCCCATGCAGGACTGGTTGGGACTCGGTAGCAGCGCTAGATTTAACACCCCATCCACTGTAGGTGGGATCAATTGGCGCTGGCGCGTGAAAAAAAGCGTGCTAACTCCCCAGCTTGCTGATATAATATCCAAGATGACCTCGATGTACGGAAGGCACAAGACGGCTGACGCCGAATTAAAATATAAATTGAAAGAGTGACATATTGTTGTACAAATCTTCCGCTTCCCGCCACCCTTAATCATTAATCAGTAGGAGGACAAATACATGGCAAGCATTTCTTTCAGACACATCTATAAAATATACCCTGGTGAAGTAGTTGCAGTAGATGACTTCAATCTTGAGATAGCAGATAAGGAATTTGTGGTATTAGTCGGTCCGTCCGGCTGCGGCAAGTCGACAACACTCAGGATGATTGCCGGCTTGGAAGATATTTCCAAGGGGGAACTCTATATAGGTGACAAGCTTGTCAATGATGTACCTCCCAAGGATAGAAATATCGCAATGGTATTCCAGAGCTATGCGCTGTATCCACACATGACGGCGTACAAGAATATGGCGTTTGCACTTGAATTATCCAAGGCGCCAAAGGATGAGATCGACCGCCGTGTCCGGGAAGCTGCAAAAGTCCTCGATATAGAGCATTTACTAAACAGGAAACCAAAAGCGATGTCCGGCGGTCAGCGGCAACGCGTCGCACTTGGACGCGCAATGGTTCGCAATCCTGCGGTCTTTCTGCTTGACGAACCACTGTCAAATCTTGACGCTAAGCTTCGCGCCTCGATGCGGACAGAGCTGATCAAGCTCCACAAGCAGCTCGGAACGACATTTGTCTATGTCACGCACGACCAGACTGAAGCAATGACAATGGGCGACCGCATCGTAGTCATGAGCGATTCTATCATGCAGCAAGTGGATACGCCGCAAAACCTGTACGATTCGCCATGCAATATGTTTGTAGCGGGGTTCATCGGAAGTCCGCAGATGAACTTTATGGACGCAGTTCTCGATTATGACAAAAAGGGTTATTTCCTGAAGATCAATGACGACCGCTTGTACATACCTGCGGAAAAAGCCAATGACGAACTAAAACAGTACAAAGATCGCCCCGTAAAGTTTGGAATTCGCCCAGAGGATATCCGGGACGACTACCTTTTTATAGCAGGTAATCCCGGCGCTATAATCAAGACGAGCGTGGAAGTCAGCGAACTCATGGGTAACGAGGTCTATCTGTACCTGAAATACGGAGATTCCACTCTCATTGCACGAGTCGCCCCTACAACAACCTCAAAGACCGGCGACAGTATAAGTGTCGGTCTCAATATGACAAAGGTGCATCTTTTTGATCCCGAAACAAAAGAAGCGATTTTGAATTAGCGAGTTGAATTGATTTGATCAGGCAGGAAATACAGAAGGATCAGCCGCGAAAAAAAGGTCTTTGGCGATTTGCCGAGGTGTTTTTTGGCAATCTCCGGGACCTTTCTAAGCTGAATCTTCTGTTTTGCCTTTGCGTGGCTCCGTCTGTGGTGATATTCTTGCTTGGTTTTTTTGGCTTTTATACGGGAATAATGTATGCATTATCTCTCCTCGCGGCTTTTCCCGTAGGGGGGGCTATAGCTGCGTACGTTTTTTGTACCACGAGGATGCTTCGTGATGAACCCGGATATATATGGGACGATTTTAAGCGCAAATTCCTTGAAAATATGAAGCAGGCGGCGATGCCCGGTATACTTTGCGTTGCTTTTATCTATGCGCAAGTTTTGTTGTGGGGAACTTTATTATTCACCAGTGCAAGTATTGATGCTGTTTGGCTGGCTCTCGGAATTAGCGCTCTGGTGGTTTTCGGGATGGTCACACCGTATGTTTTTCTTCTGATTGCGTACGTTGACATTAAAACAACGCAGGTGGTAAAAAATAGTATGGTAATTGCATTTATCCACGCGCCGCGCAGTTTTATGGGAGTGTTAACGGGCGGGCTGATTTGGATCGCGCTCATTTTGTTTTTACCGGTATCGCTGTTGGCAGCGCCACTGATACTGCTTATTGGAGTCTCATTCTCATTATTGCTATGCCTAATGTGGGTGTGGCCGCCCGTAAATAAGCTGTTCAAGATTGAAGAAACACTGAGAGAACGAAAACAAATTGGATAGAAGGACTGATATGGTGAAGGTTTTTTGCGTTTGTGGAGTCTCAAAAAGCGGAAAAACTACAACGATTGAGCAAATTATACGTGGGTTGAGAGCGAGGGGATATAAAGTTGGCTCTGTGAAGCAGATTCACGCCAGAAACTTCTCAATTGACCCTGATCCAACAAAAGACACAGCGCGGCATCGCCTGGCTGGCTCGGAACTGGTCACAGCCAGAGGGCTTTATGAAACGAGCGTGCTGTTTCAAGGTATGCTTGATACGCGAAAAATCCTCTCATTTTATGAAGGGTTTGATTTTGTCGTGCTGGAGGGTACGAGTGACGTCCCAATGCCAACAATTGTTGCGGCAAACACACCTGTGGAATTGGATGATAAATGGAGCGATAAAACCTTTTGCGTATCCGGCAGGATCGCGGATGAAATCACGCAATACAAAGGCGTCCCGGCGATTTCCGCTATTACGGACTCATCAGCGCTGGTTGACCTGATTGAACTTAAGGTCCACAGTACGTTGCC
>Ga0123353_10011999_pt1 | contig 12264 bp, 13 predicted proteins | sample TergutLab28metaG_3_FD_92763 | JGI IMG/M metagenome (GOLD analysis project Ga0123353, IMG submission 92763) | Labiotermes labralis P3 segment gut microbial communities from Petit-Saut dam, French Guiana - Lab288 P3 | ecosystem: Host-associated > Arthropoda: Insects > Digestive system > Gut ... | reverse complement strand
TGCTGGGCGCGGCGGCGCTGGTCACGCTGTGCACCTGGGCGATGGGCCTGCTCGGCATGGACCTGGCGATCTGGTTCGGCGTGCTGCATTTTCTGGCGGCGGCGGTGCTGCTGTTCGCCCTGGTGGAAAAGCCCCTCGCGAAGCTGCCGCCCCTGCCGCAGATCGCCCTCTTCCTGGCGCTGTTTTTCGCAAGCGCCGGGCTACTATTCGGCGGGCGCGCCGGGATCGGCTTCGGACGCTTCCTGCTGCCCTTCCCCATGACGCAGTCCATCCCGCTGTTCATCCTGGGCTTCCCCAGCCGCACGCTGACCTCCGCCGACTATTTTCCGCTGATCCCCTGGCTGTTTCTTTTCCTGACGGGCACGGCGGCAGGCATCTACGGCAGGCAGGGGCGCTTCCCGGCCTTTTTCGCAAAATCCCGCATCCCGCCGCTTGGGTGGCTGGGCAGGCATTCGCTGCTGATCTATCTGCTGCACCAGCCCGTGCTGTTCGCGGTCATGCTGCTGGCGTTCGGGTTCCCCGCGTGAGAAAATCATGAAAAAATTGTTGCCTCGTCCCCCTGAAGCCCTCCAAACCCCTTGACAAGCCCTGCCAATCCTGCTATAATAACAAATTGCGGCGCTGCTCTTCAGCCGCCGCCAACATCCTTGCCGCAGTGCAATATCTGTTGGCAAACCCAAAAGGAGGAAACCAATGGCAGTCAATCCCTACGAGGCAATGGTGGTCTACTCGCTCAAAGGCGGGGAGGAGGCCCTTGCCGGGCTCAAGGAGCGCTTCCAGACGCTCATCGAGCAAAACGGCGAAATGGCCGAGGTGAAGGAATGGGGCAAGCGCTTTTTGAAGTACCCCATCAACAAGGAAACCGAAGGCTATTACGTGCTGTACCTGTTCACCGCGCCGCCGGAATTCCCCGAGGAATTCAACCGTGTCGCCAGCATCACCGACGGCGTGCTGCGGGCCCTTGTCACCCGTCAGCACGAATAAGGAGGGACAACAATGCTGAATGTAGCGATCATCATGGGACGGCTCACCGCCGACCCGGAGCTCAAAAGCGCCGCGGGCACGACGGTGTGTTCGTTCACCGTGGCGGTGGACGGCCGCTCCAAGGACCAGAACGGCGAGCGCCAAACAAGCTTCATCCGCTGCGTGGCCTGGCGCGACCGCGCCGAATTCCTCAGCCGTTTTTTCCGCAAGGGCTCCATGGTGGCGGTCACCGGGTATATCCAGGTGCGCAACTACGAGGACAAGAACGGAAACCGGCGCGAGGCCGTGGAGGTCGTGGCGGACCGCATCGATTTCACGGGCGAGAAGAACCCGGGCAACGCCGGCGGCGGCTATAGGGACGACATCCCCCTGCCCCCTCCGCCACCGGAACGCGGTGGCATGCCCTCGCCCGAGCGCGGCGGCTCCCAGCTGCAGGCCCAGCAGCCCGCCCCCGCCTATTCCACCGCCGACGCGGCGGATTTCGACGAGATCGCCGGCGACGACGATTTACCTTTCTAACCACCCCGGCCTTCGGCCATGGGTTAGAAATGTGCCAGAGACACATTTCTCCCAGGGCGCCCTAGCGCCCCTCCAAGGGAGGGGAATGTAAATATAATGAGGAGGAAATTTTATGCCCTATGAAGCGCGTCCCCCCCGGGACAGGAATGATGCGGGAGATCACGGCGGACGCCCGCCGCAGCGCCGCCGCCGCCGCAAGGTCTGCTCGTTCTGCGTGGACCATATCGAGTATATCGATTACAAGGACACCGTGCGCCTGAACAAATATATCAGCGAGCGCGCGAAAATTTTGCCCCGCCGCATGACCGGCACCTGCGCCAGGCACCAGCGCGCCCTGACCACCGCCATCAAGCGGGCCAGGCACGTGGCGCTGCTGCCGTATACCAGCGACTGAACCAAATGAAAAAACGCAGGCGGGGCATTGTGCCCCGCCTTACGCCTTGCCTGCCTATTCCTTGCTAATGGTTTGCATCGCTTGGATGACCCTGATCGCAAGCTGAATGTCGTCTTCGTTCTTGCAGTCTTTCAGCAATTCAAGGATTGCCCGGATGATGGATTGGTACTGTTCGTTGGTCATGCCCATAGGATCACCTCCTCGGCCTTAGTATACCATTTTTGCGGACGATTGTCAATATCCACATTTTACTCCCATTCTTCCCCGTCCCCCCGCAGCAGCCGCACCCGCGTGATCGCGGCCCCCGCACCGCCCAGGGCTTCCGCTAGCAGCGCGGGGTTCAGGTTCACCTCGCTCCCTGCCGCCAGGACGCAGCGCAGCAAGGCTTCCCTTTCCCCCGCCGCGAGTTCGCAACGCAGGATCAGCGGGGTCAGGGCGATCTCCTTTTCCACCTTGCGGTGGCCCTTCTTACCCATTTTCCTGGCCGTCAGGCCGCCTGCGGCGAGCAGGTGCTTCGCGTTGTCTATCCAGGCTTGCGGATCTTCGCAGGGCAGGTTGATCTCATACGCCGCCGCCCTGATTTCCCCCGGCCCGGCCCAGGGCCGCGCCGCCTCCAACACGCGCAGCCCCTCGGGCAAAACAGCGTTGAGGCGGGCGGCGATGTCCTGCGTTTCTTCTGTCAGGCGCAGATCGAGGGCCTCGCGCAAGCCCTCCTGGCCCAGGGGCAGGGGCAGGGGGAAGGACAAATAGGGGTGGGGGTTGAAGCCCTCGGTATACCAAATCGGCAGAGCGGCCCGGCGCACGGCCCGGCTCATGGCCCGCATCAAATCCAGGTGGGAGATATATTTTGCGCGCGCGCGTTTTTCAAACCAAATGCGGATGTCCTGCATGGTGGCTCTCCTTTATTGCTCCCCCCAGGCCTCCTGCGGGAGGCCTTTCCCCCCTCGCAAAGAGGGGGGCTTTTTATGCTCCATCCCAAATTATGATTGAGGCAGAGAAAGCCCCCCTCAACTGAGGGGGGTGGTGCGAAGCACCGGGGGATGCCTAGTCATCCAGGAATTCGTGATAGCTGGCTGGCAGTTCCTCCGCGAAGGGCAGGGCGCACTGGGCGGAGGAGGGCTCCTGCATGGGGGGCAGGGCCTCTTCCTCCTCCTCGGAAAGCTCGGCGATGAGCTCCGATTCCAGCCGGGCGCGCAGGCGCTCGTTTTCCTCCAGCAGGGACTTGAAGCGGTCCTTGGAAAGGCGGCGGTTCATGCCGCTCTGGATGGAGGCCAGTTCCCGCTGGAAGGACGCCAGATCGCGGCGCACGCCGTCGGTGGTGTCGGCGAAGGCGCGGGAGATGGCGTCCACCTGCTCCAGCAGGGAGGAGGCGGAATCGCTGACGCGGCCGATGTTGCGGCTGGTGGCGTCGGAAATGAACTGGGCCGTCTTCAGGTTGTTGTCCACATAGAGGTTGGCGTAGTTGAAGGAGGAGAGCACCATGGAGCGGACGTTCTCCTCGCTTTGCGCCGCCGATACCGCTTGTAACTCACTGATCTGCGTGCGTAAATGGGCGTCCTCCTGGGCGAGGGCGTCGTATTGCTGCCGGGCCTGCGCCTGTGCCTGTTCCAGCTCGGCGGCGCGCTGCCGCAGGCCGTCGCGCTCCCCCTGCAGGGCAACGATCACCCCGGCCTGGGCGGCGGCGTCCTGGGCGCTGTTTTCCAGCTGATCCCTGGCATCCTCAAGCTCTGCGGCCAAGGCGGCCTTGGCGGCCTCTAGGGCAGCTTTGGTTTCCTCTCCGGCGGCCTTGGCGGCCTCCAGGGCGGCGATGCGCTGGGAGGATTCCTCCAGCCGGGCCAGCTGCGCCTGCAGGGCGGGCAGCTTCTCCTCGCAGGCGGCCCGGTTCCCCTCCAGGGAGGCCAGCTGCGCCGCGAGGGCGGCCTTTTCCTGCTCCAGGATGAAGAGTTTTCCGGTCTGGTCGGCTTTGTCCCGCTCCTGCGTCGCCAGGAGCGTTTCCTGCGTCGCCAGGAGCGTCTCCTGGGCCTCCTGCTTTTCGGCCAGGAGCGTCTCAAGGGCCGCCAGCTTTTCGGCGAGGATCTGCTTTTCGGCCTGCTGCGCCTGCAGCGAAGCCGCCATGGCCGTCAGCTCCTGGTCGAGGGCGCTCTTTTCCTGCTCCGCGGCGGCGCGCAGCCGCTGCTGCAGCGCGCCGTTCTCCTGCTCCAGGGCCGCCACGCGGCTGGCGTAGGCCTGCACGGCCGCGACCTGCTTATCCAGCTGCGCGCGCAGGGAGGACTCCTGCTGCTGCAGAGTGAAGCGGGAGGCGTCCTGCGGGGCCTGCGCAGCCTCGCTCTTTTCTTCCAGGGCGGCGGCGAGCTCCCGGGCGCGCTGCCGCTGTTCGGCCAGATCCTTCTCAAGCTCCAGGCAGCGGGCCTTGAGGGCCGCCAGCTCCTTCGTCTCGGCCGCCGGGAGGGAGGGCAGCGCCGGGGCGCCCCACTGGTCCGCGGGGGCGGCGCCCCGCTCCAGCTGCTCCTCCAGCTCGCGGACGCGGGCCACAAGGGCGGCCTTTTCCCGCTCCAGGCTCTTGGCCTGGGTATACCAGGCGCTCTTCGCCGTCTCCAGCTCCTCCATGCGGGCGAGGTGCTCGTTGCACCGCTGCTGGGCCTGGCTTATATAGTTGATGACGTCTTCGCGGTCGAATCCGTGTTTGCCCCGGGGGCGGAAGGGGTATTCCTGCTGCTCCATAAAAGGCTTCCTCCTGCCACATTTATAATCATCCGTTATACTACTCCGCAGTTAGAAGCATAGCAGAATGCAAGCAAAATCTTTGATATATGGGTTTTGCGCAGCATTGTGCGCAATGCTTCTTATTGCGGAGTAGTATTACCAGCATCCATTATAACGTATTTCCCTCCGCTTGTCCATGCTTTTTCCAAAAAAATTCCCGGGGCTTTTTCGTGGAGAAAAAATGGTTTCACCACCTCCTCTGCCGCCTGAGGCTTCATTGGGGGCGATTTCGACGGTTTCAATTAAGCATGGAATTTTACATTGACACCGCGCCGGAAATGCCGTATGATTAGCATGAGGTGATGTGTCATGACCGACCTCCTCCACGCCCTGGAGCAAAACGACGCCCTCCCCTTCCACATGCCGGGCCATAAACGCAACGCCACCCTGCTTGGCGGCGCATTGCCCTATGCACTGGACATCACGGAGATCGAGGGCTTCGACAACCTGCACAATTCCAAAGGCGTCCTGCTGGACATCATGGAGCGCGCGCGCAAATATTGGGGCAGCGACGGGGCCTACCTCGGCGTCAACGGCAGCACAGGGAGCATTCTGGCCGGGGTGCGGGCCATGACAAGGCCCGGGGACACCGTGCTGGTGGCGCGCAACTGCCATATAGCCGTCTGGCACGCGGTGGAGCTGTGCGGCCTGCGGCCCGTGATCCTGGAGCCGGAATGGATGGACGGCTGGGGCATATATGGCGCGGTCACGCAGGAGACGCTTGATAAGGCCTTGGAAGAGTGCGGCGAAGCTGACCGCCCGCCGCAGGCGTGTATTATCACCAGCCCCACTTATGAGGGAATAACCATAACCAGCGGGCCGCGCTGCCCGGTTCCCCTGCTGATAGACGCCGCCCACGGCGCGCACCTGCCATTGCTGGAGGCCGACATCACGGTGATGAGCCTGCACAAAACCCTGCCCGCCTTAACCCAGACATCCCTGCTGCATGTGCGGGGAGACCGCGTGGACCGCGGGCGCCTGGAGCGGCAGCTGCAAATGTTCCAGACCAGCAGCCCCTCCTATGTGCTGCTGGCGTCCATCGGGCAGTGCGTCGCCCTGCTGGAGGAGCACCCCGAATGGTTTAATGCGTGGGAGCGGCGGCTGGACGCGTTCTACGCCTATGCGCGGCAATGGAAAAATCTCTGCTTGTTTGTCCAGCCGCACGACAGAGGAAAGCTTTTGCTGCGATGCGATGCGGGTTTTGCGGCCGCTTTTCTGCGGGCGAAAAAGATTGAGCCGGAATACGCCCGCGCAAACCTGCTCCTGCTGATGACCTCGCCCTGCGACACGGATGCGATGATGGAACAGCTCACGCTGGCCCTGGATGAACTGGACATGGTATGCCCGCCCGCTCCCGCGCCGCTGCGTCCCCCGTCCCCTGCCCCCTGTATCCTGCCGCCCGCCGCCTGTTTTGCCCTGCCCCATGAGACCGTCCCGGCTGCGGAAGCCGTTGGCCGCGTCTGCGCGGAGTATATCTGGGAATGCCCGCCGGGCGTGCCGATTCTGCTGCCGGGGCAGCGCATAGACCGGCCGGTGGAAGGAAGGGAATGGGTAGAGGTGGTAAAATAAAAATTGGTTTCGAGGCAGCCTTATTTCACGCGCTCATAAGGCTTCTTTTCATCTGTCAACCCAGCAATATAGTCCATGCTTGTATCCAACGCAATGGCAATGAGCCTGCATTGGTTGAATGACATCCATCGTTTCCCTTTCTCTATTTTTGAGTAGGCGCTTTGGTCAATTCCAGTCAGCATCTGCATCTTAATCTGTGTGTAGCCCTTTTCTTTTCTGAGATCCCTTATCCGATTCATACATAATTACCTCCCACACAATTATGGCGGATTGTCCTATTGACAACAGGGGCAAACTGTCCTATAATTTAGAAATAGGGGGTAGAATTATTTCGCGAACAGCGGCGTGCTGAGATACCGCTCACCTGAATCCGGCAGCAGGACTACGACCATTTTCCCGGTGTTTTCTTCCCGCATGGCCACCTGGGTGGCAGCCCACAGCGCCGCGCCGGAGGAGATCCCCGCCAGCAGGCCCTGGGTCTGGGCCAGCCGCCGGCTGGCGGCGCTGGCATCCTTTTCGCGCACGGGGATGATTTCGTCCACCACCTCCATGTTCAGCACGGCGGGCACAAAGCCCGCGCCGATGCCCTGGAGCTTGTGGGGGCCGGGCGCGCCGCCGGAAAGCACGGGGGAGTCGGCAGGCTCCACGGCGACGATCTGAACGGCGGGGTTTTGCGCTTTCAGGTATTCCCCCACGCCGGTGACCGTGCCGCCGGTGCCCACGCCCGCCACGAAGATATCCACGCCCCCCTCTGTATCCCGCCAAATTTCCGGGCCGGTGGTTTCCCTATGGACGGTGGGGTTCACGGGGTTTTCAAACTGCCTTGGGATATAGCTATTAGGCGTGCGGGCGTGCAGTTCCTCGGCCTTGGCGATGGCGCCCTGCATGCCCTTCGCGCCCTCGGTGAGCACCAGCTCGGCCCCATAGGCCGCCAGGAGGTTGCGCCGCTCGATGCTCATGGTTTCGGGCATGGTCAGAATGATCCGGTAGCCCCTGGCGGCGGCGATGCAGGCCAGGCCGATGCCCGTGTTGCCGCTGGTGGGCTCGATGATCACCGCGCCGGGCTTTAGCTTGCCCTCGGCCTCGGCGGCGCCGATCATGGCCCTGGCAAGGCGGTCCTTCACGCTGCCCACCGGGTTCATGTATTCCAGCTTGGCGACGAGCTTTGCGCGCAGGATTTTGTCAGCGGAATAAGCGTCCAAAGCCAGCAAGGGCGTGCTGCCGATGAGGTCTGTAATAGAATTGTGGATCATGGATGGCCTCCTTTAATGCGCTGTAGGGGACGGCCTCCCGGACGTCCCTGGGAAATACAACGTTACTGTTTTTCTCTTGGGACGCCGAGGACGCCGTCCCCTGCTGTTGTGCTGTTCTATGCCACAGCCTTAAATCCCTGCTCCAGATCCGCGATGATGTCGTCGATGTGCTCGCAGCCGATGGAAAGGCGCAGGGTGCCCGGCAGGATGCCGCCGTCCAGCTGCTCGGCCTCGGTCATCTGGTTGTGGGTGGTGCTGGCGGGGTGCGTCACCAGGCTCTTCATGTCCGCCACGTTGGCCACCAGGGAGAACATCCCCAGACTCTCGGAGAATTTGCGCGCCTCCTTGCCGCCGCCCCTAATCTCGAACGTGAAGATAGAGCCCGCGCCCCGCGGAAAGTATTTCCTGTACAGTGTATGGTCGGGGTGCGCCGGCAATGCCGGATGATTGACTTTCTCCACCATGGGGTGGCCCTGCAGGTAATCCAGGACCAGCATGGTATTTTCCACATGGCGGTCCATGCGCAAAGCGAGGGTTTCCAGCCCCAGGATGTATAGGAATGAATGGAAGGGGCTAAGCGTCGCGCCGAGATCCCGCAGGATGGTCGTGCGCAGCTTGGCCAGGTAGGCCTGCCTGCCGCAGGCCTCGGTGAACACGATGCCGTGGTAGTTGGGATTGGGCCGGCACAGCCCCGGGAATTTTGCGCCTTCGCTTTCCCAATCAAAGACACCGCCATCGACAACTACGCCGCCGATGGAGTGGCTGTGCCCGCCGATGAACTTGGAGGCAGAATGCACCGTGATATCGATGCCGTGTTCAAAGGGGCGGAAAAGCCAGGGGGTGGCGAAGGTGTTGTCGGCAATCACGGGGATGCCATGCGCGTGCGCGATGGCGGCCACGGCATCCACGTCCACGACGGTGCAGTTGGGGTTGCCCAGGGTTTCAAAGAAGACGCACTTCGTGTTTTCCCGGATGGCCGCCGCAAAGTTCGCGGGGTCGCTGCCGTCCACAAAGGTGCAGGAGATGCCCATATCGGAAAAGGTGTTTTGGAACAGGTTGTAGGTGCCGCCGTAAATGCGGCTGTCTGAGACGATATGGTCCCCCGCCGCGGCGATGTTCTGCACCGCCGCGGCGGCCGCCGCCATGCCGGAGGCGAAGGACAGCGCGCCCACGCCGCCCTCCATGGCCGCGACGCGCTTCTCGAACGCCTCGTTGGTGGGGTTGGTCAGGCGGCCGTAGAGATTGCCCGGCTCCTCCAGGGCAAAGCGCGCCGCAGCCGTGTCGGCGTCCGGGAACACGAAGGCCGTGCTGGCGTATATGGGCACCGCGCGCGCGCCGGTGGCGGGGTCGGGCCGCTCCTGCCCCGCGTGCAGGGCCAGGGTTTCAAATTTGTATGGCATGTATCTCACTCTTTCCTACTAATATATATTTTCATGGAAGAAAAAATCCCTAACCCTATCTCCTAATCCCTACCCGGCCATCACCACAAACACCGTCAGCGCGGCCAGGATGGCCAGCAGCACGGCCATGCCGGAATTGCCGAAGATCGCTCTGCCTTCCGGCGGCGGGCAGATCCCGGCGGGCATGGAAAGCTCCCCACGGCGGCTGAGCAGGAGCACCGCCGAAGTGAGGCCCAAAACGCCGATCAGAATCAGCGCCCTGCCGAAGAGCATCGTGGACAGCTCGCCGCCGCCGAAGGAAGTGACCAGCAGGGGCAGGCCGCTGCCGATTAAGTTGACCAGCAGGTGCAGCGCCACAGAGGCCCGGATATTGCCGGTGTAGTAGGTGAGCCCCGCCAGCACGAGCCCCAGGGCGAAGGCATAGAACATCTGGTAAAAGTTCACGTGATAGAGCGCGAACACCAGGGCGCTGAACAGGATATAGGTCTTCGCGCCGAAGGCCGCCAGCTTTTGGTACAGCAGCCCGCGGAAGACGTACTCCTCAAAAACCGGCGCCAGCAGCACGACGAACAGCAGCACGGCCCAGGGGCTGCTGTCCTCCAATACGAGCCGCTCCAGGGGGTTCACCACGTCGCCGCCCTTGAGCCTGCCGATGAACTCGTTGATCCACACGCTGCCGTAGTTCAGCGCGTAGACGGCCGCGAGGGAGGCCAGCGCCAGCTGCGCGAACCGGGCGGGGCGCAGCCGCCGCGCAGCCAGCGGCGGCAGGCCGGGGAGCCCGCGCAGCACCGCCAGCAGCAGGGGAAAGCCCAGGAAGTACAGGGGCAGGAAGTTCATGCACATGAGGAACCAGCTGCTTTGCAGCAGCGCCGGTTTGAGCATCTGCGCCGCCGCTACAACAACGGCCTGCCCGGCCTGCTGGAGGACCACCATCGCGGCAAAGGCCCAGCCGATGCGGCTGAAGCGCCGTTTCGCCTCCGGCGCGGGGAGGGGCGCGGGCTCATATGCCGGGCTGCACTCTCCATAGGCATTGTGTTCGTCCATCATAAATCCTCCCTTTCCGGTTTTAGCCGTTTGATGAGCAGCATGGCTGCGGCAGGCAGGATGGCCAGGGAAATCCACTGGGAGGTGGACAGCAGGAACACCCCCCGCGAAGCGTCCCCCCGGAAGAACTCGAGGGCAAAGCGCCCGACGGCGTAGGCCATGAGATACAGCGGCAGCAGAATCCCCGGGCGTCTGCGTTCCGGGCGCAGCGCCAGCAGGGCCGCCATGACCAGGAGATTGAAGCCCGCCTCGAACAGCTGCACGGGAACCAGCGGTACGCCGTTGGGCGCGGAAAGCGCGTGGGCGAAGGCGACGCCCCACGCGGCTTCCAAACCGTAGCAGCAGCCCGCGCAGAAGCAGCCCAGCCGCCCGAAGGCGTGGAACAGGGGGACGGAGGGGATCAGCAGGTCGGCGGCGTCCCAAAAATCCAGCCTGTATTTGCGGATATAGAGCAGCATGGCCGCGAAGGCGCCGATCAGCCCGCCATAGAACACGCCGCCGCCGGACAGGACCCCCATCCAGGCTTTCAGCGTCCAAAAGCCGGGGTGCGAGGCGTGCTTGAAAACGAAGCCGACCACCTGGAACGCCTTCGCGCCCAGCATCGCGCCCACCAGGCAAAGCAGCAGGATGTGCAGCACGTCGTCGGCAGCGGTGCGGAAACGGCCGCCGCGCTGCCGGAGCATGGCAAGCCCTCCCGCCAGCACTAGGCCGGTGAGCCCGCACACCCAATACATCGGGATGGCGCGGCCGAGTATATGGAGATATGGAAGCATAGGCCCCCCCTTTCTTCCGTGGCGTCAGCAGCCGCAGTAGCCGGCGCAGGGTCGTTGCAGGTGCACAGCGTGGCCCCGCAGGCCAGCATGGTGTTTTCCGGGTCTTCGTCCCTATACAGGGTCGTGGAAATGAGTGTCTGATAATCATTGCACATGCGCAAATAGGATACGACGCGTTCACAGTAATCCTTTACATGCAAAATGATCTGTGCATCGCTAAATCTCATAGTATTCTCACCCTGTCTTTCTGGATATTGTAGATAATCCAAGGAGACCATTTGCGTTCTTCCGGGTCGCTCAGGAACTTCGTATCCATCAGATCAATGCTTTTTCCTAAATTTTGGTTCAAATCATCATACAACAGAAAAAAACGGCTGTCTTCCGCTGGCGTACCCTCGCTCTTCACCAGAATATCCACGTCGCTTTCCTCCGTGGCCTCGCCCCGGGCGTAGGAGCCGAAAATATACACTGCGGGCAGCCCATAGGCTTCGGCAATGGGCCGGATTTTCTCCCGCAGCTCATCCAGGGTGTATACCACAAAATCACCTCTTTTTCATTACAATACCCTATTATACATGATACTATGTTTGCGTAAAAAAATCAATAGCTTTTTTACGCGCTTTCGCTTTAGCACGCGAACCAGTTTCCCTTTCCCCTTGACATCCGCCGGAAGATGTGATATAATGAAATGCATTGCTTTAATGCTTTTAGTCGTTAAAGTATGAATATGTAAGGGAGTCTCTCTATGCCTATTACGGAATTTTTGTCGCGCAACGCCGCGCACTACGGCGACGAAATCGCCCTGGTGGAGGTCAACCCCGAGCTGCGGGATCTGGAGGCCCAGCGGCCCGACTGGAAAGAGATGTCCCTGGTGGAGCGCAATTTCCACTCTGGCTACCGCAAGACCCTCAGCTGGCACGCCTTCGACGAGCAGGCCAACCAGTTCGCCCACCTGCTGCTGGAAAGCGGCCTGAAAAGGGGCGAAAAGGTGGCCATCCTGATGATGAACTGCATCGAATGGCTGCCGGTCTACTTCGGCGCGCTGAAAGCGGGGGCGGTGGTGGTGCCCATGAACTTCCGCTATTCGGCGGACGAAATCCTCTACTGCCTGGGGCTGGCCGGCGTGGACATCCTCATCTTCGGGCCGGAGTTCGTCGGGCGCATGAACGCCATACAGGACAAACTGGGCCTGCGGCTGCAATTGTTCGTCGGTGAGCCATGGGAGCGCCCCGTCTACGCCAAATCGTATACCGCCCTGGCCTCGAAATGCAGCGTGAAGCCCCCCATGGTCACCCTGCACGACGAGGACGTGGCGGCCATCTACTTCTCCTCCGGCACCACGGGCTTCCCCAAGGCGATACTGCACAACCATCGGGCCCTGGTGTTCTCCTGCGAGGTGGAGCAGGCCCATCACAGCCAGGGCCGCGACGACATCTTCCTGTGCATCCCGCCGCTGTACCACACCGGGGCGAAGATGCACTGGTTCGGCAGCCTGCTCGCGGGCAGCCGGGCGGTGCTGCTGCGGGGCACGAAGAGCAAGTGGATCCTCGAGACGGCCTCCTGGG
>Ga0123353_10011998_pt1 | contig 12265 bp, 7 predicted proteins | sample TergutLab28metaG_3_FD_92763 | JGI IMG/M metagenome (GOLD analysis project Ga0123353, IMG submission 92763) | Labiotermes labralis P3 segment gut microbial communities from Petit-Saut dam, French Guiana - Lab288 P3 | ecosystem: Host-associated > Arthropoda: Insects > Digestive system > Gut ... | reverse complement strand
TGTTAATAAAAATCCAACTAGATGCAACAGTATGCAGATATTTATTTACTGCAAAGTCACTCTACATGTTTCGGGTGTCACAGCACCCATCATCAGGAGTACTAAAAACTGTAACCGCAACCTACGGTACAGGTCATAATATCGGTACAGCTACTTCCCTCCAACGTGACTGATCAGGCCATGTTGGAGGGAAGTAGCTGTACCGATATTATGATCTGGGTTGGAGGGAAGTAGCTGTATCGATATTATGACCTATACCAGAGGCTGCAGTTACAGTTTTTAGTACTTCTGATGATGGGTGCTGTGACACCCGAAACATGTAGAGTGACTTTGCAGTAAATAAATATCTGCATACTGTTGCATCTAGTTGGATTTTTATTAACACTGAATTATGATGCATGGAACCATGAGCTTAAAATTTACCTACAGACTGTATTAAACGTAAGTAATTCAAACCTCTTAAAGCAAAAGAGAGGAATAGGATGTAAAGGTATAATCAGTTTTCAAATGCATTAAATGCATTATTAGAAACATACTAATCAAAAGGGTCATTCTTTTCCCAGGTCTTCATTTACATATACTGGCACTGTGTTTAAATTACAAAAGTAACAATCTTATGAATATACACATGGTGCAGCATTAAAAAGTGACCAATATTAATCACCAATAGGAGATACTTAAAGTGCCATCCACCCACATCCAGACATTGCTAAGCATGTCTCAGGTAGATCCTTAGTAAGAACTTGAGTTTGCTCCCTTCAAAGACTGTAATTTCTGCCTGGATGTTCACTCCCAACTTGGCATATGTGTCAGAGGACCCTTCTAGAAAAGGTATGGGTTATGTGTGGCTCAATACTGACTATTCTCAGAGTTCATGCAGCCATTCAGACAAAACATGAAATACTGTAATGGGAATAGCAATTGCTCAGACAAAGGTTTCAGTAATCGCTCAAAGTAACAAACATGTTGATGGGCATCCTTGAGACATAATTTGTGAACCACCAACCTATGGTACGGCTTCAGGTGTATATTGCACACACTTGCTACAACATACACCTTGTAAACTTTGTTGAACTATCTGTTACACTCATCTGAATGGTAGCCAGTATTGCAGTGCAAATGGGACACTGCCTAACATGCTGTGACATCCACCATGCCCAGTTTTCTTCAACTCTTCATTAAGCTTGAGAGAGTGCATCTACTTGGCACATGTGAGTTCACATACTTGGCGCAAATGCTCTATGTGCTTCCTTGAATGATCTAGTCTCCATGTACACTTCCACAATTGCAACGTGTTCAAGAATACAGAAAATCATTTTTAAAAGGAAGTACCCTTATGATGAATGCACACACTAAAGAAAGCACAAGTGAATCATAAGGTTATGACAATGGTAAGTGCACTCCACAGCTTTAAAAAGAAGATCAGAGTACAAACAGTATGACACAGTAACAGACTGAGAGTGATGCAGCTACATTTAAGTGTACCACCCTATACTTCTGTCCACTGATGGCATGTTAGACCATAGGATGAAATAAAAAAAAGGACAGTCATTGAAATGGGTTCAGAAACAATTTAGAAAGTGAGTGTTATTTAGTGGCATTTGTTCTGACACAACTGTCTGCTACAAAATGAAACCAATAAGAGTGTAGCTTCCAAAAGAAACTTGCAGAGGGGAATGACTGGCTGTGAGAACAAGTGCAAAGTTAAGTGGTGCATGGTCTGTTAACGACTGGCTGCATATGAGTCTGCAGGTAAACAGCCTACAATAACACTACAAACAATTTAATTATGGAGAATAAAACATTGTTAGTCAAAGTGATTTGGCTATCTCTACAACATTAAAGAATGCCCCATATTAGAAAACAATGTCATGCAATGTGCTCTGATGATAGATGGTATGGCATTCCCCATCATAATGTATGCATATGTTATGAAAGTACTCATGACAGCCCCCCTTCCCCGTTTCCACTCTGGAGAGTGAAGATTACTGTCCTCACCTGATATGTCCTGAATCCCCTGAGCTGCTCTGCCTACTGTGCTGTGATTGGCTATTGAGGGAACTGTAACCTGATGCTTTGCTCATCTGACTGGTGTTGGAAGAATTACGTGAATGTCCTGGTTCATGCCCTTCATCTGTCTCAGCAGCGGCATCCGCAGCTTCTAGAGTGTCTGGGACAGGACCAGTCACTAGTTCTGTACACAAAAAGTTACATATCACTGTGGGGAATTAAGAACAAAAGACCAGACTTCACCTTTTATAATTGTACATGTACATATTGACTCACTGTGGTAATATGTAGGAAAGATATCTATCTTAAAGATAAGACTTACAGCATAGTAGCATTGTGTGAAGTCAGATAAATCATGCACACACCTGACAGTACATAAGCCTGCTTCAGCATCTACTGATTAAAGAAGCCAGAGCTGTTCCTGACAAACATGGCAGTCACTGAACTGTGACAGAGGACAGAATAATGAAAAAGACAGGATATCAAGACCATACTAAAGGACACACCTGAAGCAAATAAGGGCCCCCTCTTCTTGGACAAACTGCCGAAGCCGGAACTACCACTAGCTAAAGATCCAGCAAGAGAGCCACTGGAGAACTCATCACGACACTCAGGCCCATCCTCCTGGACTGCCACTTGCTTGTGTTTTGAAGAAGGAGAAGGACTGGAGAAAGAGACAAAAATTACATCTATCTGTATGTGTTGTACCATACCCACAAATAAAGCATATCAATAAGTGTTGCACCACATCTAAAAATTAAATCCATCAATACGTACTGCATCATATCCATAAATTAAATCTATCAACATGTGCATGTGTGTAATATCATATTCTTTAATGTACCTCCTTCAAACCTATCATTATTAAAAGACTTCACTATGCATTTCAAAGTGTATAAAAAAGAGAATATGGCAGTAATGTCAATATAGAGAACAATCTGAAATTACAGTGTAGGTTCTCATGGTAGCGACTATGTAGAAAACGACATTCTAGTTTTTGATGGCATACGGTCTGGTAGCAGTGTGATGTTTTGTATGGTACTGTTGCCTACAGCATCAGGTAAATGGCTTTAGTACAGGAGGCAGGAGGCTGCTCTACTACAGCAGTATACTGCTAACAGACTACACAGTGCAACAGCCCAGATGGCACCAGGCTGCTTTTGGAACTTATGTCACTTCATCATAGCAGTCAGGACTGCTCTGTCAACAATGTTACACTCTTTTCCTTTGACTAATAACAAACACAATTGCAAAGCAGTGTTGAAGTTTTAGACCAGAGTGGAGTGTAATGATTTTACAGTTGTAATAAAACATTCACACACACACACACACACACACACACATGACATACTTAATGCAGTGAAAGACACCTGTTTTGTACGTGTAAATATTCAACATGAGCATTAAGAACACTACTGGCATAGTGTTAAATTCTGAAACATAATTAAAAGTCATACACCACAGAAAAATGTTCCCAACCCCTGATGAAGCCATCTTCCTGTGTTGCCCACCTAAATGGTGATTAAAGTAATTACCACATTAATATTAATACAATGGATAATACAGAGGGTAGCTGCAAATATAATGAACAAGCAGCTGCAGACAGTGGACAAGAGGTGGTCCTCCAGCTTGGAGGTTGGGCAAGAAGCTACTATCCCCTCACCACAGAAAAATAACATGTTAGAAAAGAGAACCCTAGAACCCTGCTATAATACAAAATATGACAGTACATGACACTGCATTGCAATTATATCTTCGAAGTGTCAAGGCACATGACAGTGACCCAAATACATCAAAAATGCACTGTAAATGGTACAAAATATTGGGCTATTGTTATTGAACATCCATGCACATGGAACTAAAATACCGTTAAGTACCATTTAATTATTTTATTTAATACTTCAATGTACCTAAAACAGACTCACACTTTGAAAAGGATGTCACCAGAGAGCATATTCATATGAATGGCCACAGTGAGCATGGAATTGTCCTGTCGATGCCTCGTGTCATAGCCCTCCAATAGGCAGCGTCTAGTTGTCTGACCTGATCCTGCAAACTCAGCTAGATTTAGGTCTGTGAAGCCCAGCTTCTGGAATGATCGACCTCCTTTCAGCTCCTAGAAAAAAAAAAAAAAGATATAATAAACGTATCTAAAATCAGGGTTCTTTGGAAGGCATTTGTACTTGCAAATGCAAAAATAACAATTCAAAATATTTTAATAAACAAGTTCCTGTAATGCATGTATGGCAGTAACAAATCAAAACTGTGTTCATGAAGAAGTTAAGAGCAGACTAAATTTGCGGACAGCTTGCTACCTTTCACCTCAGAATGTCCAGTTTTCTGCCCTTTTATTTAAAAACATAAAAATTAAAATATACAAAACTATGACTTTACCTTTACCTTGAGTTTTGACACATGCAAAACTTCGTCTCTCATGTTAAAGGAAGAACACAGAACTGAAGATCCTCGAAAAGAGGGGGCTGAAGGGAATATGTGAACCATAGTGGGAAGAAGTGACAGGAGGATGAAGCAAACTGCAAAACGAGAAGTTTCATAAATTGTTCTCTTCTATGCGTTTTATTTGTATGACCAAATCAAAGAGGATCAGATGAAAATGTGAGATGATCTAGATCCACTGCACAAAAAAACCCTGTTTCCTGCCAGCAAACAGTACAAAACAATCAGACAACACACTGGTCCATCTGCATAATCAAATAGATAGATAGTGGAGTGTGTGGATATCGCCTGGTCAAAACATATGGCAGCGTGAAGGCAGAACTATATGCAACACCAAACTTGTAATCAGATGGCGCAAAGTTCAGACAAGGCAGAAAAAAAAATATTGTTCCCATTTATCCAAAGTGTAGCCAGTCAAAGTGCCTAGCTGACTTAGGTCCTGAGGTTGATATACTACGGCAGGCATACTTAACAAATATCACACATGTCCAACACAGTCTCATGGGGACAGACACCTCCTGTCAACGCTGCTTAAAAATGTGATTAATATCAAGTGCGAACTGCCACAATGCACTCGTTTGACCACTAACAACTCCAGCCACACGGCCCTTGCTGAACATTCTGATACACTCTCTCCTAGACGGCCACAGTCAACAACTAAGGCTATACACAGTCAAAAGACACCTTTCTGTCCCCGTGTCCCACCCTTGAATCGATTAACCTAAAAGTATTTGGCGAAGAGTAAAAACTAAAACGAGGAAACAGACCTCCTACCGGGTCCCGCTCCGTTCGGCTGTTTATGCCACGTTGCCGACTTAGCGTTTTATAAACCAGAGTCATACCTGCAGTGAACAAGTCTACAGGAGTATAACTTTCCAAATAAAAAGGGTCGAAGAATTAGTAGTATAGAGCAGCTTTAATTAAGACTGACATTTCATTTCCCCTTATTATATTTGAGGAAACGCGCTCCTTGAAACATCATTTTGAACATAACAACCAACCAGCCAACCACCCTCCAAAACTTCCCTTACTCCGTTGCATGCAGGCCAGTTCCACGATCCGCTCATCCTTCTATCCAGTGTATATCTGGAGATCTTCTCCAGAACTGAACTAAACGCTCCCAACTCCGAATGGCACAGGACTCAAAGCTTCCGACAGCGAAGCAGACAAAACATTTCCATCCTCTGTCTCAAAGACACGACATAACTTTTGCTTGACTTACATAATCTGTACTATTTATTTCGTCAGATCCAGCAACTCTGGTCAGCATTCGGCTTTCTTTCTTCGAATTTATGAGATCGGAATTTCAATTATCGGCCCTAAGCGGTTCTTCCCATATTTACTAAGGATTCCTGTGGTCTCTCTTGCCAAGCTAAAGGAAGTATCAAGATCTTCCTTTGCATCATCCACAGTCATATTTTTATTCATCGCTGAGTAACCAATGATGCTAAGAAGCTAACCCCATGCAACGCTGTCCTTTATATGTTCATATCCGCTCAGCTGGTTGAAACTTTCTCGTCACTTGTGTCCCAAGCAGGTTAATTGTCATGTTTACTTTGATGGTGTTCCACCTGTACTTTTGTACACAATCCAGATATGCCTGTGCGTCTTGCATGTCTCGCACAACCCGTTCTTCCAGTTTATAACTCTGATATCTGATAAAGAGTATGAATAAAGAAGCTCTTCAGTGTGTAATTTTCTCCCACCTCCAGTTACTTCCATTCGCCTAGGTCGGCACATTGTTCTCTCTCACACACCCTCAATTCACGCTCTTCCCTCATGCAGAAGACCAAGTTTAACACGCATAACCCTTTACAGGGCCCAGTGGTTGCTACATCAATCATAAAGTTTAACAATGAAAACTGTCACTATTTCCACTAAGGGTGTTTATATGTTTCGCAAGTACTCCCCACCAAATATTATTCGGGTGATCAAATCGAGAGGAATGTGATGAGCAGGGCATGTAGCATGTATGGGGGGGGGGAGAGGTGAACACATGGTTTTGGTGGGGAAACCTGAGGGAAAGAGACCACTTGGAAGACCCAGACGTAGATGGGACGATAATATTAAAATGGATCTTCAGTAAGTGGGATGGGGCAAGGACTGGATTGATCTGGCTCTTGTAAACGCGGTAATTAACTTTCGAATTCCACAAAATGCGAGGAATTTCACGACTATCTGAGAACCGGTTAGCTTCTCAAGACGGACTCTGCTCCACGGAGTATAATATGGTACAACATAGTATGATTCTCTGAACAAACATCGGTTACTTCCCCACACGCAATAACCAAACGGTCTTCATAACGGACACCATGTTTACTGCGCGACAGGAACTGGAACTTTCAAAGCAAATCAGAGTAATTTTAATCTGCAAAGGCTTAATGACAAGGGCCTAGCGATGTATACCAAGAACATGCACTCCAGTAAACAGGAACTTTCATGTACGCTTTGCCTGAAACAGACCTACATGGCTCGTGACGTAATCAGAACCTACACTATAATGCATCACTGTATGCATAATCTTATCTTGTCTTTAATATTCCTTTTGTGAGTGTGTGTGTGTGTGTGTGTGTGTGTGTACACCGTAATGCAGATGGCGACGGTGTAAACGGAGATACTGCTTGCAGAGTAAGGTTTATTTTTAATGTCTGCTGCGAAAGGCAATAATCCTTATAATATTTTAAAAATCTAAGAGAATACGTGCAAAATTGCCTTCTCTCTTTTTTGCAGTAACCTTGTAACGAATTATATTTTCAGTTAACTGCTTAAATCAATTTCTCTTCCTTAATTTCTAAGCTGCTCAGATTGCGTCACGTTCAATGACCAACAGACTTCACGTCCTTCTTCAGAAGCTAGACGCTCAAGAAATTTCCCAACGCTGAAGAAGCTCCACGACCTAAGGCGTGTAGGCCTCATGAGCCCATCACTTGTATCAGGCCTAAGCCAGATACATTCATGTAAAGCTTAGGTAAGGAGCAGACTGGCAAAAGCAAGGGTACTCCTTCCTTGTGGGGACCACGGTAGCACAGTGGTTAAGGTGCTGTGCTACAAAACGGAAGGTCGCTGGTTCGACCCCAGCTAGTGTCATTGGAATGTTTCATTTACATAAAATCCTTCCGATCGCACTATGGCCCTGGGGTCGACTCAGCCTCTAACAGAAATGAGTAGCAGGAGCATTTCCTGGTGGTAAAGGCGGCCGGTGCGTAAGGCTGACAACCTTACCACCATCCTGTGCCGCTGTCATGAAATCTGGGAACCTTAACTTCCTGGAACCCTCTGGGCCACTCCAGGCCTGTAACGGGACTGCTTTTACTCCTTCCTTGTGCTCGGGAATTGCTTGGTTCCTTTCTAACAGGATTACCGACTATCCCGACTGAGATCGTTCGCGGATTTTCTCTGTCAGTCCACAGGTAATTGCCAGAAATGCACCACACGCCAGATCACGAACAATTCCACGTTCTTACCAATTCACATTTCACTGTCAACGCTATACAATTACTAACAACATCGTTAAATAAATTACAAGCCCACACAAAATATAAATACAACCGGGATTCCGAAGTCAGCTATTCCCTTCAGAATTCCCAACTAAGTATCGATTCAGCTTACAGTTCTCAATCTCCGGTTGAAACAAGTATGCGAAATAAGTAACTCCACAGAGCCAGGTGCTTCTTGAGAAGCCGGCCAAGAAATTCCCCGCATTTTATGAAGCCCGAAAGTTCATTACCGCGGACCACAAGCGCATGCCACTTGACCCTACCCTGCGTCAGATGAATCCAGTCCACGTGCTCCCATCCTATTTCGTTACGATGCCATGACAGCTTGACTTTAAAGTTTTGTTGACCGTGCATCGTGATATATCCGTATAATATGAACCAACAAGATGCCCTGTTCTCTATTAATTTATTTCAATAATAAGCCTATACATGTTTCGAGCAGGCTTGCTGCTCATCATCAGGAGGATCGACTCTGTATAAACAGCAACTGGTATAGTCATGCGTTATGCTGACTGGCTGCTGCCAGCAGCCAGTCAGCATAACGCATGACATATACAGCGTGTCCCACTCGCTACCGAACCCGGCATTTCTTTAACAATTCTAACACCAATGAAGATACTGTAACGTGGCCACTTCCAGCAAATGTTATGATGCCGTCACATTTCTTACACAATGAGGTAAGACCGCTTCAAATTTCGTAGCAATATCCTCATTAGTGGTAAAAATTACTAAAGAAATGCCGGGTTCGGTAGCGAGTGGGACACACTATACTAATTGCTGTTTATACAGAATCGATCCTCCTGATGATGGGCAGTAAGCATGCTCGAAACATGTATAGGCTTATTATTGAAATAAATTAATAGAAAACAGTGCACCTTGTTGGTTCATATTCTACAGCTTTACCTTACTTTACTTTACTTTAAACTTCAGCCAAGCTGCTCGGCTTCTTTCCAAAACTGGGCCCTTTTGAGACAAAATGTCATCAATACCGACGCTTTGGGTGTCGCAGATATACTGGTCACTCTGCTCCGTAACCTTAACACACGTTACAATGGATGCTTTCCCGAACGCGCCTCACAGTTCATTCGTCCGCCGAACTCCTTGGATATTCCCACCCATCCATGAACTTTTCAATTAGCGCAACTGTGGTCAGGGTTGAAACTTGTTCTTCCTTTTATCCCGGTAGAAATTCAGTACATCCCAGTATGTCTCACATATAAGATTATATAAAAAATGAATCCATATTTAATGCGATGTACGTTTTTATTTCGAGAAAGTAATTAAAGTTCGCTTTTAGCTCCATGTAAAATAGGAATGAGCCAAAATTACGCCCGTATTCATTCAACAACTTTTATTGTAGAACTTCCATAAGAAATTTCGTTGAAACCGTTCAAGCGTTTAGGGCTTGTAGTTACCCGATATCGATCAGTATCTGTATATCGTGCGAAAGATAACAAAGAATGGTTACTTTAGAACAATCTGTACTTGTCTGGATGGACAGGTTTACACCCAAAGTGGCTTTTCCAACCGTTCCCACGTTCCTATGAACGATTCAAGACAGTACGATCACTAAACAGACCTGCACAGTTCCAGCTGGAAACGTCCACCGCGTTGTCGACGATAATTTCTAATTTTACAGCAACTTAAAAGTTTTTTTGGGGGGGGAGGGGAGGGGGGATGCAATTACATTCAATTTCTAAATATCTTTTTGGGATCCTGGCCCTGGATGTGACCTTGCTGATATGGCATAGCCTTGTCGGAGCAGATGGCAGAACAGGTTGCGCACAGCACGAGGCGAACTTGCTCATTTTGCGTGTTTAGGCAACACACAAGATTGAGTGGAAATTACAGAACGGTGATGTCACAATCTGACCAGAATCAACCGCCGGTGAGTGCTTTCGCTAATGAGTGTGTGCAAACACGCACCACGTCTAAATATAAACTAATGAATGTTCAGTTTTTACAAAGATGGAACCAGGCATCACCTAACCTTCAACGAATGTCACAGATGAGAGATTAATGCTTCGCACTGTGGCGGCCCCAGGTTCAAATCCTGGCCCGGTAATGTGTTTTTCCGAGGCATTCGTAGCTGTCCTTTCCGAGACAGATTCTGATTCATAATGGCGTCGACGTAACTCCCTAAATATTGTAGTTAACGTAAATTACATTTACAGATTCGGTTCATACTTCTCAGAGATCAGACTGTCTCAATTACAAAGAAAAATAGGTCATGTTGTTTAGGTCGTCCTATTGCGCGCACAATGCTCAACACTTGCACACAGTGCGAGAAGTGACGTCATCACAGCACAACCGCTGGACGTAGCGTTTTGGCGATTGGTAAAGATACCAATAGCGACATTTCGAAGGATCCGAGTGCGTTCATCTTCGGGGTCAAGGCCAAGAATAAAGATGAACACCTAAGTTACAACTAGCAAGTAGGTATGGAGTCAATAACACAACTATTGTTTAATTCGATGTTATATTCTACGTCAAAAGACTACATGTTTCGGCCGGTAGTGGCCATCATCAGGTCTTTGTCATTCGACACACTTAAGATTATTTATATAATTGTGTGGCTGCTTGTTTGATGAGGAGATCTCAACATCATGGCCTTTGTTTGAGTATAGTGTATCTATATTGAGTGTGTGGGTGGACCGCTTTATAATACATTAAGGTATGCTTTGATAATATCAACAAGCCGGAGAAACAAGGAACCCAAAAAAAAAAAGGACCAAGGAAAAAAACCAAGAAACAAATACAACGAAACAAAACAAAACCAGGGGCAAAAAATTATAAAACACAAAAAATCACAAAAGGAGGAGAGCCCCTGTCGTGGGGACCTACAGGCTCTCCTTAAACAATAGTTGTGTTATTGACTTCATACCTACTCGCTAGTTCATACTACACAACGGAGATAGCACAATTCAGACCTAAAAGTTACACACCACTGCAACAATAAAACGCCACATTCCTGGCTGCGTGGTGCAGACGGATCCACGACGACACGTTGTGACGTAAAGCTATTTGTTCCGTAGTTATCCGAAGCAAACACGCTTTCTGTGCCGTATTTACCCGAACACGTTTAGCCTATTCTACATAATGGTGAAAAGGAAGACTCCAAGTAATCAGCAAATAAAAGCGGATGGAAATGGGAAGGACGAACGGCCCCAGACAATGGAGAGGATACACACGTACAACATATCAGGGCTTGTGAACATCAGCGAAAAGACTAAAAACCAACCACACGAGTACCAGTTCATTTAAATCTCAAGTGGAACTCAGAACTTAATTCAAGTAAATCCAATTAACAAACGGCAATAAACACACATCAGAAGTGTCACGTGTTCATGTTTTATCCAGGTATGTCACAGGGCCACATTTCAAAACACGTCTAAAACTGTGACATGTTGCAGACAAAAGAAATATCTGACGCACAGAAACATGAAATGTCCGGTGGGTTACATGACACACGGCGTTAACTTACTGAGATTCCTTCTTTCTCAGATACATTATGACATAATGCACTAACAAATGTATATTTCTACAGCTACGTGAAACTATATTCTTGGTGGTGAATCTCACTGCGCCATTCGCAACTCTCCCGGAGTAGCCAACGCACATTGTTTCTCCATGACGTAACGGTGACATCATTCCAGTTATACAGACCGAATTACCTTACACATCTTGAGAGAATAAACTGGCTACTAAATGATCCTTAACTCCCTAAATATAATGAAGATCTATATGATGAGGTTTACTCTAACGTGGGCCAGTCTTAAAGAATCAAATGAACTCCGACTCCTACGCTCGGTTCAATGACAGATGAACTCACCTACTTGGGACTGCCGCGTGTATTTGAAACAGACAGTCGCCACGCTGCCGGTCACCATAAATACGTGGGAATGAAGTTGTAACAAGGGGAATACTTTGCAGTCCACACATATTTAAATACTTTTCGCCTCCTTATGACCACTACCTACTCTTAATCGATAAATTTATTAAATTGAACCGTCTTTATACAACATACAAATAACAGTTGCAAAACTACAACTGGTTAATTGGGGCCGGAATTATTTTTTTAAGTTTAGCACACCCTGTATATAAAATGTGAATAATACAGGAACCAAATAGGTTAGAATTATGAAACAAACTGCATTTTGAAGAAAAAAAAACGGACAGTATACTAAACTAAACTCCGTGGCCTTAGTCCGCACGCGAACTATACCGACAGAGCGGCCGCCGCCGGTCGGCGAAGTTAGTGCCAACTTTTGCGGATAGAGGGGTGTCACGTGGTCAGCGCA